>Ga0187867_10001995_pt1 | contig 17318 bp, 18 predicted proteins | sample June2016WEW_13_1_FD_132976 | JGI IMG/M metagenome (GOLD analysis project Ga0187867, IMG submission 132976) | Peatland microbial communities from SPRUCE experiment site at the Marcell Experimental Forest, Minnesota, USA - June2016WEW_13_10 | ecosystem: Environmental > Terrestrial > Soil >...
AACGCCTCCTTCCGTGAAGGTCTGAGAGTCGTGATAACCTCCAACCTACACGAAAATCGGGGCGTTTCGAGTGTTTTTTTCTCCGCTCACGCCGCCCGGGCAAAATTCACGCTTGAATGAGGGTTAGCCGGTCATGGAATTCCCAATACGGATCGTCGTAAATGCCGTCGTATTGCCGGGCCACGCGATCGTGGTATCGGCGGGAGGCGGTGTTGGATGAGCGGCGATGTTTCATAGCGCGTGCGCGGTCAATCTACCGATTCCCCTCCAACGGACTGCCCAAAATATTCGCTCCAGCCTATCATCTCCCTCATGGACATCGCGAAAAAATTAGCGGAATTGGGCTGGGCGCTTCCGGAAGCGCCCCAGCCAGTGGGCGCTTACGTTCCGGCGGTGGCCGCTGGGAATCTTCTTTTCATCAGCGGCCAACTTCCCGTCTGGGCCGGCAAGCTGGTCGCCGAGGGAAGAGTTCCCTCGGACGTGACCGTCGAATCGGCAAAGAAGGCGGCGGCGCAATGCGCGGTCAATGCCCTGGCGATCGCCGGCGGTGAGCTGGGCGGCCAATGGGACCGTCTCGTCCGCGTGGTGCGCATCGGCGTGTTCGTTCAATGCGAAGCCGGATTTCGCGATCACGCCAAGGTCGCCAACGGCGCCAGCGAGCTTCTCCAAGCCGTGTTGGGCGAATCGGGCCGCCACGCCCGCGCCGCCGTCGGCGCCAATTCGCTGCCGCTCAACGCCGCCGTCGAGGCTGAATTTCTGTTGGAAATCCGTTGATGCGCCGGCGCTTTAGTGCACTGGCTGCGTCGTCGCTCCCACTTTCCGCGCCAGTGCGGACTGCTCCTTATATTGGTCCGCGTATTTCCGCATGATCGCGATGTTCTCCGGCGGAATGGCTTTGGTCATGCCCTTGGTGGTTTCCGCCAATCTCCTGCGCGACTGGGCCAACTGCGCCTTTTCCTGTTCGATGCCGCTGATAGCCTTCATCGCGGCGGCAATGCCGGCATCGTTGTCCGATTTGGCGGCCGCCTTCTCATCGTCCGTAATCGGGATTTCGGGGTGCGCCCCCCGCTGGCCGGCCGCGTCGGCGCGGGACTGGGCCTCGGCCTGGGCCTTGTTCGCCTCGGCTTCCTCGTCGCGTATTTCCTTCGCCGAATCGCGCGCCGCCCGGGCCTCGTTTTTCTTGTTTTGAACGTATTCCGAGCGATCGTCCACGGACACGTCGGCCGGTGGATCGGCCGCCTGATCGTCGGCGCTTCTCGCATCGGCATCGTGCTGCTTGGCCTCCGCCTCGTCGGCGGCGGCGTCATCGGCGTGTTGTTTGGCCTCGTCCACGGCGGCTTGCTGGTCGGCCTTGGCGGCTTTCACGGCCGCATCGCGGTCCTCCGCGCTCAAAACCCGCCAGCCGTTGGTTTTGGCTTCCTGCAACGTCGCCAGCCGGCTGCGCTGGGCCGCCTCCGCCGCGTCTAATTTCAGCGCCTGGGCGTCGAGCCGGTCCTGGGCCCGTTTCAGGTCCCCATCCAGAAACGTCACCGCCCCCCAGGCCTCCGCGGCGCGTTGCGCCAACCATTCGTATTCGTCCTGGCCGAGGTGGTGCCGGTCCAGACACGCCTGGTATCGCATGTCGATGCCCGCCACCGCAGCCAGTTTCGCCTCCGGGGTCTGGGCGGCCGTGGCCTGACGAAGAATCGCGGCGCTCTCCTCGAGCCATTCCTTTTGGGTATCGAGGAAAATCTTGAGTCGAGCCTCGGTAAACTTCTTGTCGGCCGGCGCTTGCCATTGGGCCTGGGCCGAATTGACGAACAATAGAGCGAGAACGAGCGAAGCGGCTGTCAAGCGTGGGAGCATATGAATGCAGCAAAACGCAAAACCCCCGCGGCGTCAAGGTTTGGCCTGGCAGTTGCCAGCACGGTGAATTTGCGATATTCGTATCCCCTATCGTGAAAAGGTTATCGGACATCGCATCGATTCGGCGGAAGCTGAAGGAAATCGGCCAATCTCACGTCTTACGGTATTACGACACGCTGGACACCGCGGTCCGGCAAAACTTCGTCAAGCAGCTTCAGTCAGTGGATCTTCACAATCTAGCGGAATTGGTCGAGCAATACGTTCTCGCCAAGCCGGCGATTACGATGCCGACGAAAATCGAACCAGTGCCGGTCTATCCCCGCTTTGCTGACGCCGGCCGCCAGACCCTATACGAGGCTGCCTGCCGCCGCGGCCAGGAATTGCTGGCCGAGGGAAAAGTCGGCGCGTTTCTCGTCGCCGGGGGACAGGGAACGCGCCTGGGATACGATGGCCCCAAGGGCGAATATCCCATCACCCCGGTGAAGAACAAGCCTCTTTTCCAGGTCTTCGCCGAGCAGCTTCTGGCCCGGGGCCGCAAGGCCGGGCGGGCGATTCCCTGGTACGTCATGACCAGCGATAACAACGACGTCCAGACGCGCGCGTTCTTCCACAAACACCACTTCTTCGGATACCCGGAAGACGCCGTTTTCTTCTTTCAGCAGGGAATGATGCCGGCATTTTCGATGGACGGAAAGCTTCTCCTGGCCGAAAAAGATTCCCTTGCCCTTTCTCCCGACGGGCACGGGGGCAGCCTGCGAGCCCTGGAAAGAAGCGGCGCCTTGGACGACATGCGCCGCCGCGGCGTGGAACATCTCTCCTACTTCCAGGTGGACAACCCGCTGGTCTATTGCATTGACCCGCTGTTTCTCGGCCTGCACGATCTGACCGGAAGCGAAATGTCCAGCAAGACGGTGCCCAAGGCCCATGCGACGGAACGCGTCGGTAATTTCGTGGTCGGCGACGGGAGCCTTCAGGTGATCGAATACAGCGATCTGCCCGAATCGCTCGCCACTCAAACAAACCCCGACGGCTCGCTGCGTTTCAACGCCGGGTCCATCGCGATTCACGCTCTTCGCGTCACCTTCATCCAGCGCCTCAATGAAGGCGGCCGGCTCCGCCTGCCGTGGCATCGAGCCGAAAAGAGGGTTGCCTTCATCGACGAAGGCGGCCAGCCGGTGAAGCCCGACAAGCCCAACGCCGTCAAGCTGGAGCAATTCGTTTTCGACGCCATTCCCTTGGCGAAGAACGCGCTGGTTTACTGCACGGATCGAGCCGAGGAATTTTCGCCGGTCAAGAATGCCGAGGGTCCCGATTCTCCCGAAACCTGCCGCCGCGACCAGATCCGCCGCGCCGCCCGCTGGCTCCGCGAGGCCGGCGTCGAGATCCCCTACCGCGGTCACGAACCCGACGCCAAGATCGAAATCTCCCCCCTCAAAGCCGTCTGTCCGGAAGACCTGAAGGGCAAACCGCTTCCCATCCGCCAGATCAAGCCCGGCGCGTCGGTTTTTCTCACGCAGGAGTGAGACGGAGAATGCCGATTGCCCATTGCCGATTGAAAGAAGACTAGCTTCGACTCCTCTTCGCCGTTGCATTTCGTCCGCCAAGTGGTAGATTCGTTTCCGATGGGCATGGCTGCCCGTCATCGCTGGGAAAAGGAAGTCCCGATGTTGCTCCATCAGCTCATCGCAGAGCTTGATCCCCAAATCAATCTTGACGACATTGTCAACGTCGAAATCCGCGGTATTTGCGAGGATTCCCGCTTCGTGCGGCGGGGCGATCTGTTCATCGCCCGAGCTGGAACGAAAACCGAAGGCGTAAAATTCCTCGGCCAGGCCGTCGAGCGCGGCGCGGCCGCGCTGGTGACGGAAGCCCAAATCGCCGATTGCGCCGTGCCACAGGTGATCGTCCCCGATACCGCCGCCGCCATCGGGGCCATCGCACAGATTTTTTACAACCAGCCGACCCGCCAGATGCCCGTCGTCGGCATCACGGGCACCAACGGCAAGACCACCACCGCCTATCTCATCCGCCACATCCTGAACAAATTCAACCTTCGCTGTGGAATGATCGGGACGGTTGAGACGGATGACGGGAAGGATCGGCGCGAGGCGATGATGACCACGCCGGGGGCCATCGACGTCGCCAAACTTCTGGCGGCAATGCGAGACAATGGCTGCCGCGGTTGCGCCATGGAAGTCTCCAGCCATGCGCTGCATCAGGGCCGGGTCGGATCGGTCCGGTTCGCCGGCGCGGCATTCACCAATCTCACGCGCGATCACCTGGATTATCACGGCCAGATGGACCAATACGCCGCCGCCAAGTCCCTTCTTTTTCAAATGCTCGACGAGAATGCCATCGCCGCGGTGAATGCCGACGATCTCTGGTCCGATCGCATGGTCGCCGGGTGCGAGGCTCGCGCCGTGTGGTTTGGATTCGGCCCGGACGCCGACTATCGCGCCACGGACTCGAACACCACCAGCCAGGGATCGCGATTCATCCTCCACACGCCCGATGGCAGCGAGGAGGTGGCGATGGGAATGATCGGCCGGCACAACGTCGCCAATGCCCTGGCGGCCGCCGCCCTGGCGGGCGAAGTCTTTCGGCTGTCGGTTCATCAGATCGCCGGCGCCTTGCGCGATGCCGACGGCGCCCCCGGTCGTTTGCAGGCCGTGCGCGCCGGCCAACCCTTCGCGGTCCTGGTGGATTATGCCCATACCGACGACGCACTGGAAAAGGTCCTGACCGCACTGCGGCCATTGACGCGGGGAAAGCTGCGCGTGCTCTTCGGCTGCGGCGGCGACCGCGACCGCACCAAGCGCCCCCTCATGGCCCGCGCCGCCGAATGCTTCGCCGACGTCGTCTACGTCACCAGCGACAATCCACGCACCGAGGATGCCAACGAGATCATCGAACAAATCCTGGCCGGCTTCCAAGATCGCCGCCAAAAGCCTCCCATCGTCGAGCCCGACCGGCGCGCGGCCATCGCCAAAATCCTCGAAGATGCCGAGCCGGGCGACGTCGTTCTCCTCGCCGGCAAGGGACACGAAAATTACCAGATCGTCGGCCAGACCAAACGTCATTTCGACGACCTCGAAGAAGCCAAAATGGCGCTTCAGAGGACATCCGTTGCCGACAGGGATTCCATCACATGAATCCCATTTCGCTTGCAGAGATTCGCCGGGTGACCGGAGCGGCCGACGCATCGCCGGCCGTCGCGGACACCCAGATCGCCGCGGTCTGCACCGACACCCGGAAGATGGCGGCGCGCTGCCTGTTCGTCGCGCTGCGCGGCGATCATTTTGACGCCCACGATTTTCTGGACCAGGCCCACGCGGGAGGCGCGGCGGCGGCACTGGTCGATCACGCCCCCGCCAATCCGCCCGCCGGGCTGCGATTGCTCCGCGTGCCGAACACCCGCGCCGCCATGGGAATTCTGGCCCGCCGCGTTCGCCAACAATTCCGCGGCCAAGTCATCGCCGTCGCCGGCAGCAATGGGAAGACCGGCACCAAACATCTGATCCATTCGGCCCTGCGGGAAACCGTCCGCGGCTCGATGTCGCCCAAGAGCTTCAACAACGACATCGGCGTTCCGCTGGCGATCTTTCCGGCCGATCCGACGGACGATTATCTAATTTTGGAACTCGGCACCAACCATCCCGGTGAAATCCGAAACCTCACCCACATCGCCCTGCCGGACATCGCGATCATCACCAATTGCTCCGCCGAGCATCTGGAAGGACTCGGCACTCTCGACGGCGTAAGACGTGAAAACGCCAGCCTCATCGATGGACTTCAATCCGATGGAACGCTCATCATCAACGGCGACGATCCCGCGCTGATCGAGGCCGCCTGTGGCTTCCACGGCGATTGCCTGACCTTCGGCTTTTCCCAAACCAACGACGTTTGGGCGTCCAATGCAATTTGCTCGTGGAACGGCACGCATTTCACCATTCAGCCCGGGGGCATCGAAGCGTTCGTTCCGCTGCTGGGAAATCACGTCGCAGCCAACGCCCTGGCGGCCGTCGCCGTCGCCAGGCGGCTGGGGTTGTCCGACGATCAGATCGTCCGGAACCTGGCCAAATCCACCGGTCCGGAAATGCGCCTGCAACCCATCGATGCCGCCGGCGTGCGGATACTGAACGACGCCTACAACGCCAATCCCGCGTCGATGAAGGCGGCAATCCAAACGCTGGCGTCGCTCCCGGTTCGCGGCCGGCGAATCGCCGTCCTCGGCGACATGCGCGAACTTGGGGGAGCCTCGGCGGGATGTCATCGCGAGATCGGCCGATTGCTCGCCGAGGAGTTTGAGCCCGATCTGCTGATTTGCGTCGGGTCCGAATCGCGGGCCGTCGCTTCGGAAGCGATCCGGCTCGGAATGCCGTCCGATCGCGTCGAGCAGTTCCCCGACGCCGCCAGCGCCGCGACGATCGCAACGCATTTCGTGGCCGGCGATCTGGTGCTGCTGAAGGGATCGCGCGCCGTCGGCCTGGAGGCCGTCGCCCGGGCGATCCTCGCATCCCGGCCTACACCGTTGGCCGCCGCATCCTGACGCCATGATTTATCTTCTGGTCAAATCGCAGTATGCCTGGCTGGAATCGCATCGCTTCGGATTCCTCCGGGTCTTCAACGACGTGACCTTTCAATCCACGGCCGCGGTCATCCTCAGTTTCGCACTGGTCATCCTGTTCGGTCCCGGCGTCATCCGCTGGCTTCGGCGACAGGAAATCGGCGACGAGCCGGCCTTCGATCAGACCCAGATGGACCAAATCATGCAGACCAAAAAGGGCACGCCCACGATGGGCGGAATCCTCATCATCTTCGCCATCGCCCTGACGACGCTCCTCCTGGCCGATCTGGACAATTTTTACGTCGGAATGGGATTGATCTGCCTGGTCTGGCTCGGAGCGGTTGGGGCGGTGGATGATTGGCTGAAACTCACCGCCCATCGCCGCGCTAAACTCCTTCCCGCCGGCCAGCAAGTGGGCCGCCAGGGTCTCACATCGCTGGAAAAAATCCTCTTTCAGATCGGCTTGGGCGCGCTCCTTTCCTATTTCACCTACTTCTACAGCCAGGACCCGCACAGCCACACGCTCTACTTTCCATTTTTCAAGAACCTGCAAATATTCCTGGGCCCCGCGACGTTCATTCTGATCGGAACCCTGGTCCTCACGGCGACCAGCAACGCCGTCAACCTCACCGACGGCCTCGACGGCCTGGCCTCCGGCTGCGCCGGCATCGTCAGCTTCACGTTCCTCATCCTGGCCCTGCTCCAGGGCTATCGCGTTGGCGGCGGATATCTCGTGGACGTCCTCTTCCTGCCCCGCATCCCCGGAAGCGCCCAAATGGCCGTCATCGCCGGCGCGATGGTCGGGGCTTGTCTCGGATTCCTATGGTTCAATTGCGCTCCCGCCGCGGTTTTCATGGGCGACACCGGCTCGCTGGCCCTCGGCGGCCTGCTGGGCTACATCGCCGTCGTCATCCGCCAGGAACTGCTCCTGGTCCTGTGCGGCGGAATCTTCGTCGCCGAGGCGGTCAGCGTCATCCTTCAGATTGGCTGGTTCAAAATAACCAAGCGGCGCTACGGCGAAGGCCGCCGCATCTTCCTCATGGCCCCGCTCCATAGCCATTTCCGACTCAAAGGCTGGGCGGAAACCCGGGTGGTCATTCGCTTCTGGCTCGTCGGCGCCATGCTCGCAATGCTCGCCCTGGCGACGATCAAGCTGCGATAGCCGACTTCGGTCTTTCCTTTTTTGCCTCCCCGCGTTAACCTTTGATAGCTCAGAAGCGGAAGGCATCATGACAGCACGCGGCTCGCCTAACTTGGAATTCTCCGTCCAAGAGCGCCCCGGCGGTCTCCTGGTCACCCTGGCCGGCGAACTAGGCCTCCCCCCGAACACCGATCTGCTTCAACGAGAGTTGGCTCGCATTTCCGCCCAGCGGCCGCCCCTTGTCGTATTCGATCTCACCGGACTCACGTTCATGTCCAGCCAGGGCATCGGCATGCTGGCCGAATCGCATCGCGGCCTGCGGCAATATGGCGGCCACGTCCGTCTCTCGGCGTGTCAACCCAAGGTCATGGAAGTTCTCGAACGATGCCGGATGACGCGGGTATTCCAAATATTCGAGAACGCCGAAGCGGCGTTTGGGGCGGGGTGAGGTTTTCTCGCGGCTATCCAGCCGGCGGCCGTGCCTGCGCCGATACGGGCCAATCCGCGATGCTGTTACGCAGCAGTTCGCGGAGCGTCAGGACGAGGAAGATGACGCAGGCCAGGGGCTTCATCCAATGCACGGTCTGTTTGTAAGCCCACAGGTTGCCGGTGAGCCAGATCGACAGCGCGACCAGGATCCACGCCGCCAGCCGCCGGCGGCCGTCCAGGAAGAGCAGAGCGGCGGGCAAGGCGATCATCGGCGTCAGGATCACGTAGGAGTTGCCCTCGGTCCGGGGGTTGAAGAGCATCAGGTAACAAGCCGCCAGCGTCAGCATGAACGCGCTGGCGGCCGGTTCGTTCCAGCGGCGGATGGCCACAAAGCAGAGCGCCAGCGTCGCCGCCGCCGCGATCAATTGCATGAATAGGAACACCGACATGGGGATCACGCATCCCATGGACCAGAACAGCCCGCGCAGATCGCTGAACGCGCGGTCGGGCTGCGAGGACATCGACAGCTTGATCCAGCATTGCTGAAATTGCGTCAGAACATAATGAAACCCCCCGGCGGCGAACGGCGATAGTGCGAATACAACCAAAGCGATAGTCAGCCGCCAACTCATCGGCCGGTAGAGCACCCCGGCCAACAGGATCATGACTACTATAATCGGCTTGACCGCCAGCCCGATAGTGAGCCAGATCGCCGCGCGCCACCATCGCTTCTCAACCAGGTCGACGGTGGCGTGGAGCATGAGCGCGGCCAGGGGCAGATTGGCCTGCCCGTTGCGCAGGGCGTTGTACGTCGGCGCCAGGGCGATAAAGGTGCCGATCGCGAAGACCCGCAGCGCCTGGCCCGGCAACAGCCGTTTGCTCATTCGCCATAGTCCATGGCAGAAGGCGCCCAGCCCCACTAGCCGCCAAAGCACGTCCCCGATCGGATGATTGAGAACCGCAAACGGCGTATAGCCGATGGCGGATTGCGGGAGATAAAGAAAGCCGTCGATGTTCGTGGTGTCGTAAAGATTTTCCCTGGCCCACCAGGCGGAAGTTGCCCGGGCGTAGCCCCAACATTCGTTGCTGTTGTCCGGGCTATCGTTGTGAATAACCTGGGTGGCGACGAACACGAACATCATCCCCCAGAGCGTCCAGGCGAATTGGGACAGATGTTTGTCGCTGATCTGGTTGCTCACGAACGCGCCGTCATTTTCGATTCGATCATGAAAGCTGCATGAATACCCGAAGTTCGTGGAACGCTCAATCGAGGATTCGTGCACCCGTCACATTTTTATCTAAAATCGGCGCCAGGTGGCATGATTCGGCGGCGTCAAGACAGTACGATGGTTCTTGTCTAACCATGATGCATCCCCAAGGTTCCAGCCGATCGTTTGAATGCACCCTAGTGCTGCCGACCTACAAGGCCGCGGATTTCATCGAATCCACGGTGTCGCGGCTGCGCCGGTTTCTCCGGGAGCATCCGGATTGGTGCGTGTTGTTCGTCTGCGACGGACACCCCGACGATACCGCGAAAAAACTCGTACCGCTGGTGCAAGACCTGCAAGATCAGGTTCAGATCGACGCTTACGACGTCAATCGGGGCAAGGGTTACGCGCTTCGCCACGGGCTGAGCATGGCCCGGACGCCCTACCGCGTCTATACGGACGTCGATCTGGCATACGACCCCGACGAGGCGATCAAAATCCTGAGATTGCTGGAGTCGGGCGCCGACCTCGCCGTGGCCAATCGCGCCAGCCCCGAATCGCTCTTTTGGATGAGTCCGCGCGATTTTCCCACGATCTACCGGCGACACCTGATGAGCCGGACATTCAACTGGTGGCTTCGGCAAATGCTGCCCATCAACATTCTCGACACCCAGGCCGGGCTGAAAGGGATCAGCGCCCGAGCGTGGGAGGTTCTCGGGCCGAAAATCACGACCGACGGATTCTTCTTTGACGTCGAGTTGCTGGCCTGGGCCGGCGCGGCGCGAATGCGAATCGACGAGACTCCGATCTTCGTGAAATATATCGACCCGACCACCGTGCGGATGATGCGAGACGGCTGGAGCATGATCCGCGCCACGCTGAAGCTGCGGCAGAAAATGCGGACCGAAGTCACGGCCGCCCTGATCCGGCAGTGGCGGGAAGAAATAAGCCGCCAGCCGGTGGTGGAAGAGCGCCCGGTGGCTTCGCAGCCCAATTAACGAAAGGCGCCCGTCGATTCGCGGCCGATCAGGTTGACCAGACGCTTTTCCAACGGAGGATGGCTTTGGAATAGCTCGGCGACCGAGCCCATCGTGTTAAGCGGCTCGGCGATGTACATCCCGTTGAAAGCGGGGTTCACGTTCATCGGAATTTGACGGTTGGCGTAATGGATCTTTTCCAGGGCCGTGGCGAGGAACATGGGGTTGCCGCAGATTTGTGCGCCGCCGGCATCGGCGTTGTATTCGCGGGAACGGCTGATGGCCAGTTGCGTGAGCGTGGCGGCGATGGGGGCAAGTTCGTGGGACATGACGCCGGCGATCTCGTTTTCATCGAGCATGTCCAGCTGGCCCAAAGCGGTTTTCAGGTTGTTATAAAATTGGCTTGCCATGGGTAATTCCCCGCAATGATAGCAGGCGCCGCGGGTTAATTTCCTCCTTACAAAGAGGCGGGTGGTTTGTAACGTGATTGGCCAAGGGCATTGAAGTGCCGGCAAAACGGGGGATAATAATGAGGAGGCCGCTATTTCGGCATGGACGCCGTATAATCTTGCTGTTGTCGAGAAGACGAAAGGGGCAACCGTATGAAAAGATCCTTGAAAATCGGCGCGTTGGCATGTGCGTTGATGATGGCGGTGGGGATCAGGTTGGCATGCGGGCAAGCGGCGACCCCGCCCGCGGCGGCCAAGCCGGCGCCGCCGCCCACGCAATATCAGGTCGAGCAGGAAATGCGCCAATTGGCTGCCGATCTCGACGATCCCAACTTCGACGAGGCGAAGTTACCCAAGCTGATGCAGCAGACGTTCCAGGATTTCCGGAATGTGAGCCAGAACATGGACCCGGATCAGGCCCAGCAATGGCGGCAGTCGGTGATGCAGCAGTACATACCGGTGATGCAGAGGAATCAGCAGAAGATGCAGAAGGCGGGTCGGGTCGCGCGTCTGCTGGGCCTTCAGGAGCCCCTGGGCGCCAGCGATGAGGAGTTCGCGGCCATCCTGCCGGCTCTGGAAAAAGTGGCCGATGCGCAGCTCGAGGCGGGAGGCGGGATGGCGCGGTTCCGGGTTTTCGGCGGCCCGCCGGGGCAGGGCACAAACGGCCCGCAAAACAATCAAAATCCCTCCGCGGTGGATAAGGCTTCCGCTGACCTCCAGGCGGCGGTTGACGACCTCAACAGCAATCCCGACCTCATCAAGAACAAGCTCGACATTCTGCGCGACGCCAAAGCCAAGGCGAGCCAGGACCTGCTCGTGGCCCGTAACGAACTGCGATCGCTGCTGACGGTTCGGCAGGAAGCGGTGCTGGTGGCGCAAGGAATGTTGGATTGAGGGAAGACGGGAACGCCAACGCGCGATCGCTCGAAGCGTTAGACGCCATCTACCGCTCGGAATCGCGCCGGGTCCTAGCCACCCTGATCCGGCTCCTGGGTGACTTCGATCTTGCCGAAGAGGCCCTGCACGACGCCTTTGCCTCCGCGATGGAAAAATGGCCGCGCGAGGGAGTGCCCGCCAATGCGCGTGGGTGGCTCATTTCCACGGGCCGATTCAAGGCCATCGACTGTCTCCGCCGCCGCGCCCGACACGACGCATCGCTGGCGGAGTTGGCTGAACGCCTGAACGCCGAAAGCCGCGGCACGGCATTGCCGGACGATGAGGGCATCGAAGACGATCGCCTGCGATTGATCTTCACCTGCTGTCATCCGGCGCTGCCGCCGGAGGCCCGCCTGGCGCTGACGTTGCGCGAGGTCTGCGGCCTGACCACGGAGGAAATCGCCCGGGCCTTCCTCGCCCCGCCGCCCACCGTGGCCCAACGGATCGTTCGCGCCAAGGCCAAGATCAAAGCCGCAGGCATTCCCTACCAAGTGCCTTCAAGAACCGATCTTCCCGACCGGCTGGACGGCGTGCTTTACGTCATCTATCTGGTGTTCAACGAGGGTTACTCCGCGTCATCGGGCGATTCGCTGGTGCGGCCCGATCTCTCGGGCGAAGCGATCCGGCTCGGGCGTCAGTTGATGGAAATGCTGCCGGAGCCGGAAGCCGCGGGACTGCTGGCGCTGATGCTGCTACAGGAATCGCGACGTGCGGCGCGCACGTCGCCCGAGGGGGAATTGGTTCTGCTGGAAGACCAGGATCGAACTCTTTGGAATCGGGATCAAATTGCCCAAGGGTTGGCATTGGTGCAACGGGCGCCGGCATCGGGGCGGTCCGGCCCATACGCGCTCCAGGCGGCCATCGCGGCGGTTCATGCCGAAGCGCCCAGCGCCGCCGCAACCGATTGGGGCCGGATCGCCGGGTTGTATGACCAGCTGCTCCAGGTCGATCCGTCGCCCGTGATAGAACTGAACCGCGCGGTGGCCATCGCAATGCGCGACGGACCCCTGGCCGGCCTGGAACTGATCGACGCGATCTTCACTCGGGGCGATCTGTCTGATTACCATCTGGCGCATGCGGCGCGCGCGGAACTCTGCCGCCGGTTGGGAAGAATGGCCGATGCCAAGGCCGCTTATGAACAAGCCATCAGCCTGGTCCATCAGGAGCCGGAGCGGCGGTTTCTTGAGCGTCGTCTGCGCGATCTGCGGGGCTGAAATCGGCGCGACTATCATTTTATTGCCCTCCGCCAATTCGTTGTCGATTTGGCGCTCCGCCGAACGACTATCGTTTGTTATAGGCATTCAACATCCTCAATTTGCAAGGAGATGCAGCGATGCGATTCATGATTCTGGTCAAAGCCAGCAAGGATTCCGAGGCGGGCGCGATGCCCAGCGAGCGGCTTCTGAGGGACATGGGAAAGTTTAATGAAGAACTCGTGAAAGCGGGCGTGATGCTTTCGGCCGAGGGGCTCCATCCAAGCTCGAAAGGCGCACGAGTCAAATTCTCCAAAGACAAGCGGTTTGTGACCGACGGTCCCTTTGCCGAAACCAAGGAGCTGATTGCGGGCTTCTGGTTGTGGCAGTGCAAGTCGAAGGAGGAGGCGATCGAGTGGGCGAAGCGCTGCCCCAATCCAACGGGCGCGGAGGGTGAGGTCGAAATCCGCCAGGTATTCGAGGCATCCGACTTCGGCGCCGAATTCACTCCGGAATTAAGGGAACAGGAAGCGCGCGGGCGTACGACAGCCGAGAAGTTAGCCAGGGCCGCCAAGAACTGAAGCACGCCGATTGGTGTAAAGATTCTTCAAAGGAGACGCCATGCAAAAGATCACGCCATTCTTGTGGTTCAACGGCCAAGCCGAAGAGGCCATGAATTTCTATGTCTCCATCTTCAACAACTCCAAGAGCGGGAGCGTTTCCCGATATGGAGAAGGCGGGCCAGGTCCGAAAGGGACCGTCATGTGCGCGACCTTCGAGCTTGAGGGACAGAAATTCATCGCCCTGAACGGCGGCCCGCAATTCACCTTCTCGCCGGCCATTTCGTTCGTCGTGAGTTGCCAGACACAGCGGGAAGTGGACGAGTATTGGGATAAACTCTCGGAAGGCGGAGAGAAAGGAAAATGCGGCTGGCTCAAGGACAAATATGGCGTCTCCTGGCAAATCGTTCCCACGGTCCTGGGCGAGTTGATGAGTGCCGAAGATTCACAGAAATCAAAAAGGGTCATGCAGGCGATGCTTCAAATGGACAAACTCGACATAGAGACCTTGAGGTGCGCTTAAATCACTCTAACCATTGAACGGAGACATCATGCAAGTGCAACCCTATTTAAGTTTCAATGGCCGGTGCGATGAGGCCATCGAATTTTACAAGAGCGCGGTGGGCGCCAAAGTGAACACGCTCATGCGTTTCAAGGAGAGCCCGGAACCCCCTCCTTCGGGCAAGTTTCCGCCTGAAATCTTGGACAAGGTGATGCATGCCAGCCTGCGCATCGGCGATTCAATCGTGATGGCCACCGATGGCGGATGCCCGTCGAAGGCCGGCTTCTCGGGCATTACGCTGACCCTCAGCGTGTCCAACGATGCCGACGCAAGGCGATTGTTCGCCGCGCTCGCTGATGGCGGCAAGGTGGGCATGCCGCTCGCCAAGACCTTCTTTTCCTCAAGTTTTGGCATGCTTACGGACCGATTCGGCGTCTCCTGGATAATTCTCGTGCAGGCTTGACGCGTCCGATCAATGAGGAAAAATCCGGCAAGAAGCTATGGCGGACCGAAAAAATGATTCCGCCACAGAATCGTTGCATAATCGGCCGCTACCTGCCTATTGTCCACACGGTCGAATCAAATTTCTTACTCAGGAGATGGCATTATGAAAATCGGCGTGCTCGGATCGGGCGATGTGGCCAAGGCCCTCGGCGGCGGCTTCGTGAAACACGGTCATCAGGTCACCTTGGGAACTCGCGATGCAAAAAAACTGGCTGATTGGGCCAAATCCAATCCCGGCGCCAGGGTCGCGTCGTTCGCCGAGGCCGCCAAATTTGGGGAGTTGATCGTCCTGGCCGTCAAGGGCACGGTGGCGGCGGATGTCCTGAAATCGGCCGGAGACTCCAATCTGGCCAACAAGACGGTCATCGACGCCACCAACCCCATTGCCGAAGCCCCGCCCGTCAATGGAGTGCTGAAATTCTTCACCGATATCAACGAATCCCTTATGGAACGTCTTCAGCGGCAATTTCCCAAGTCCCACTTCGTCAAGGCGTTCAATTCCGTAGGGGCGAATCTCATGGTGAATCCCAAATTCAAGGCCGGGAAACCCACGATGTTCATCTGCGGCAACGACGAGGACGCCAAGAAGGTCGTGGCGAAGATTTTGGATCAATTCGGCTGGGAAATCGCCGACATGGGCCGGGCGGAGTCCGCCCGCGCCATCGAACCGCTGTGCATGCTGTGGTGTATTCCCGGCTTCGCCAAAAACCAGTGGAACCACGCATTCAAGTTGCTTCTGGATTGACGGCTTTTCGGCCGATGCACCTGAATTGGAGAACGCAATGAAATACATGCTTCTGATTTACATGGACGAGAAAGCGATGAACGAGTCCGAGCGGGAACAATGTTATAAAGACTCGACCCAGCTTTCGCACGACCTTCAAGCAGACGGGCAACTCCTGGGCGTCAACCCCCTCCAATCGGTCGCAACGGCAACCAGCGTGCGCGTGCGCCAGGGCAAGCGGCTCGTAACCGATGGCCCGTTCGCGGAGACGCGAGAACAACTCGGCGGATACTTCCTGATCGACGCCAAGGACCTCGATGCGGCAATCGACATCGCCGGGCGAATTCCCGGTTCACGCAAGGGGACCGTGGAAATTCGTCCGGTGCTTGATATTGCCGGGCTGCCAATCCCTGGGGATCAAAATGCCCGCATGGACAGAATAAATCATCCCATAGGGTCATGATTATTGGCGGTGACGGGATGGGGAGGATTTTTCTCGCCCCGCATGGAACGGATGGGCATTATCATTGACCATAACCGAGGGATCCATGGTGAAAATCATTGTTGCAATGTGCGCCATGGCGTTAGCCGGCCTGGCGTCGGCGGCGCGGGCGGATTCGAGCACCACCCGGCCGACGCTCACGGTGGCGGTCGTTCCGTTTGACGTGCGGGGCGAGTCCGGACGTGAATGGCTCGGGCGGGCCATGCAGGAAGCTCTGGCGACGGGCTTGCAGAGGGGTTCGGGAATTTCCGGGGTGATCGTGGCGGGGATCGCGCCGGCGGATTCGGCGGGGGCGATGGCCATGGCGAAATCGGCCGGCACCGGTGCTCGCGCCGACGCCGTCGTCTTCGGCGGAATCCAGGTGGTGGATGGGCAGATTCGCATCGGCGGCCAAATCCTTTCCATGAACACAGGCAAATCGCTCGGCGTCCTGCGGAGTGACGGGTCGGAACGGGATTTGTTCAACCTCGAGGACGTGCTGGCAGCTCGCGCGCAGCGGATTTTGATGCCTGCCCGCCCGGCGAATGACGCGGTCCACGCCAATCCAAGCCCCCAGATCGAATTGGCCGGACCGACGATTGGGCGCGGTGGATCGCGGTACTTCGACGGCAACCTCCTCAGCCAGATCACGCCGCCGGCGCGATTCGGCGATGATTACGATCGCTATTACTATTACTCGGCCGACACGGCTTGCTGCGCACCATATGGGTGCGGATCAGGCTATTCCTGCGGGTTTGGGTTTGGCAATGGGGTTTTGTTTCCCGCCGCGTATCCGGTCAGCGGATGGTAGCGTCGCATTCCGGGAAATCGCACATCGGATTGTTGGACAACACAAAACTACAACACAATTCTCCGGGGCGCTGACAATGACGCGGTTCTTGATAGCGAGAAGGTGGTCATTGTCAGCGTCGGCGCGCGTTTCCGAGCGAAATTTCGATGGGCCGCCAATTGCTCGCGCGGCCAGGCGTCGGAAAATCGGAAACGGCCTCGATTCGGACGGATGACGGAAAAACGCGGATTCACCGCCCGCTTCGCTTGAGAGCGCGGAGAACGCTGAGAAGAACGGGGAAGTTGCGGGTTGCGAGTTGCGAGTGAAAACAAGGCGTTTGAATTCACTCGCAACTCGCAACTCGCAACTCGTTCCTTCTTCAATTCATCCGTGCTGCAATCCATCAAAATCTTCGTACGCTGCGCAAATTGTCGGCCCGGATTATTACCGCCCGCTTCGCTAGAGATCCTGGAGTTGGCATTGCCCACAAACTCGCTCCCAAAAGAAAAGGTTCGCGCGGAGGCGCTGAGACGCGGAGAATTGAAGGGGGCAATTTGACCCATCTTTTCTCTTCTCCGCGCCTCAGCGCCTCCGCGCGATATCTCTTTTGGGTTGCGGCTACGCCGCGCTGGGTCAATCCGCGTGATCCGTGGTCAGTCTGGGTTTTCCCGCCTTACTGGCCATCCTAAAACTACTGTTGAAGATACGGCCTTGGTGCGGTGGTTACAAAACCCCCGATTTCGATGGCGTGGCGCGGGGTTTCGTTACCGTCACCCGGGGGACTCACGTGAAGTTTTCCCGGGTCGGCCATTTTGTCGCTGTTCAAGCCAAGCCGGGATAACGGCTGGATCGGCATCTAGAAGTCAGCCTCCTCTATATCTCTAGCGGAGAGGTGAAAGAATTGGACGTGGTGTGCGAGGCAAAGCCGTGATTTGTTTACGTTTTAACAAATCTGAGATGAGGGCAGGCCCCTCGCAGTCGGGTGACAGGACCTGGCTGCAAACCAGCTCGA
>Ga0187867_10002003_pt1 | contig 17282 bp, 21 predicted proteins | sample June2016WEW_13_1_FD_132976 | JGI IMG/M metagenome (GOLD analysis project Ga0187867, IMG submission 132976) | Peatland microbial communities from SPRUCE experiment site at the Marcell Experimental Forest, Minnesota, USA - June2016WEW_13_10 | ecosystem: Environmental > Terrestrial > Soil >...
CGTCTTCAACGCGGGCCAGTTCGAGTCCGCGCGGAGCGGGTTCGCCGACTACGCGAAGGACGGCGAGACGGCCGCGCAGCTCCGGACCCGCGTGAACCGGGTCATCCTCGAGGACCTCGAGCAGAAGGTCCTCGCCCTTCGGGCGCTCCACGCGAAGCTTCGTGACCTGGACGCGGGCGCGTCGTTCGGGGACGTCGTGGCGCGGTCGCGGCCGGCGTGAACGGTGCCTCGCGGGGCTTCATGTTCGAGTTCCGCCTGCGCATTCTGGACGTTCGGGAGCGCCAAGGCGATCCCCCGTCCTACCTCGGGATCGTGGAGGGATTCCCGCAGGTCATGGCGCACGCGGCCTCGGTCGCTGAAGTGGAGCGGGACCTCGCGGCGGGTTTGTGCGACTACCTCACCAGGATCCAGGACCGCGAGGCGACTCGGATCGATTGGGACGACTTCCCGACCGTGCGATTGGTTCGAGTGCTAACCTCCCATACGACCGCGTAGCTCACGCCTCCATGCTTCTCCTCGAGTCGGATTAATGCGAAAATTCTGTCTCTTCCCACTGGACGGTAAGCGAATTTGGAATCTTTGCCAGCAATTTCTCCGCAAATGCCCGAATCTTGAGCAAGTTCACTTTGTCCCTTCCAATTCGAATATCGAAAGTTCTGATGTTCAGGTAACGGAAGCCCATGTCGGAATATCCTCGGGGCTCGACCTCCGGAGGGTAACGGCTTACGGACCAGGCGCGGGGCACTTCCGGGGGGAGATCCTCGGGCCATTCCTGTTCGAGTACCCAGTCATCCAGGCGCTCGTCGGTATGTTCGAATGCGTTCCTTGCGTGACGGCTGATAACCGGCTTTGAGCTGGTCACACCAAGCCGCCGGCGCACGAGCACCCCCCTGGCGACCGCAATGTCCCGCTCCATCTTGGGTCGACTAGGATGCGGGGTCGGCCAGAGGAGGTGAGTGATCGCGGAGTACGCCGTCAGTATGCTCTGGACGTCAAGCCAGATTGTTCGAGTCCAAGATGCCACGTCCGGCGGTTCGCCTGTCGGGCCGTCCACCGCTTCACGTTCGAGACGGTCGGAAGCCAGGAGGAGGATGTTACACTGTTCGGAAAGTTCTGAGTATGCTAGTGCCTGGATCACAATCCAACGTCGCTTGGGAATCTTTCCGTCGGGCCATCGACCCCTATCGGAGGCCGTCGGGCTCAACTTCTCGGTCACAGGGCCAGTTCGGCCATATCGTCAGGTCGAAACGATAGCCAGGAACCTAGAATCGAACAGCCGCCTCGTAGCTCGAGCGGGCCTATCCCGGGCAATCGCTCCTTCAACTCCTTGCTGAATTTCGCGACATCGCCCATAGCTGCCCCTAGTCCCGCGGGCCGTCGCTGCCGAGGTTCGAGACGCGGATCTTCTTGGCGATGTAGGAGCACGCCGCCGACGATACAACAACCACCAGCTCAGCCTCGGCTCGATCCGCTTTGCCACCTTCTTTGAGGTGCCGCCCGCGTTCTGACGCATATCCCCACAATTTCTCGATTGCTATCCCAAGGGGAGGGGGGAACGCGCCCGGGTGACCCTTGAGCAGTTCACCAAGCGTGGCCTTGGGCTGGCCTGTCAAGGTCCGCATCGTGCTTTCCAGTGCCGCCATCGCCTTGTGAACGGCTCCGATCGTATCGGCATCGGGTCGATTCGAGAGGTCGCGGAGGGCGCCCTCGATTGCCTCTCGGGCGGTCATCTGCTCGGCCTCCCCGAGCGCCTCCGACGCCATACCAACTTCGACGGTTACTACCTCCAGGCCAACACGGACGATCTGACCGCTTTCCATCTTCCAGGCCATCGCCTCGGAAGCGAGGATCTCATTCACGTCAGTCTCGTAATCTTGCGCTAGGGGATGACCTTCTGAGATGTTGATTGCTCGATAAATGTCCTCAGCGATATCATAGACCTTGTACCAGATGCAATCTTGGACCAAGCGTTTGACCTCATCCCAGACGTTTGGGTAGTCTGACCAATTCCCGGGGTCGGGTTCCGTGATTAGTCGTTGGCAGATTAGATCCCTGAGCTTCGAAGGGCCGAGATGCTCTACCGCCCTCGAGACGATACCAAACCTCACGTTCCTTGTCGCGTCGTCATCGATTAGTTCCCCGTGAGGAGGTACTACAATCTTCTGTCTTCGAGAGAACGGCACTTCGGACACTCCCATCCCCCCGCTATCAGTCCATCTGCTCCCACCACTTCAAGAATTCCTAATTGGTTACAGTCGCCAGAGTCAGGTTATCTAGTCCCTCAAGAAGCGGACCGGAGGTAGCGCCCCCACCTCTCGACAGTGCGCGCCGGACCTCGGGAGACCATCAAAGTAGTCAGACGAACGTCGACTGACGGCCCGGCGGCGGCATAACTAGCGTGCCGGAGCTCCTGCTTACTAAGTCTCTTGCGAGAGCAAATGATTCCAGTGTTCGATTAATTCGCCATACTCGGCCTGCACACGGAGGGTTTTCTTGTTCAAAGGTAGGAATGCGTAACCGTCGGCCTCGAGAACGGACCGGCCGCCGGGATACTCCAATTGTCGCATGGCTCCGACCACGCTTCTCAGCATTCTAGCGGCCATCCTAGACTGCTGTTGACGCCGATCATTGATCGCGTAGCAAAACGCCCCTAGCGCGATGTCCAACACGCTAAGCAAGTGGGATGCGCCTACCATTGTGTAGCCTAAGAGGTGCGTACGCTTCAGCGAGAAGTCTCTCCCAGGCGGTGAATCCGGTTCCTTCGAGAATAGTTCTCGGAGGTAGGAACCATCGTCCCCGCCGGGGCGGCGATCCAGCAAGCATACTCCGGTGTCGTCCACTGATTCGAGGTATCTTTCCCAGAGAAGAATCGCCATGTTCGCATTCCAATCAACCAACGTCTTGCTCGGATTCTTCTCCGCGACGTAGTGGGGGACGAGCACCGGCATGAATACTAGCCTGTGAGGCCGAAGGAGTTCTAGGGCCTCTGACTTGGCATCGAGGTGATCATTCTGATTGACGTGCTTCGGTCTTGAGTGGGCTTCCCACTTGAAGAAGTCACCTGCCCGGTAGCCGTGGCGTCTCCTGATCTCGGCTACTCGCTGGGAGAGGGCGGCTAAGCCCTGCGCGGGACATGCGACCACCGCAGTGACATAGAATCGAACGAAGTCTCCCGGTATCAAGTTCGACTCGTCGAGTACGCCGATGAACGGCACAATCCACACCAATCTCGATGACTAATAACGCTCGAATCCAGTTATGAATCCCCTCGCTGGACGGCAGTTCGATGGGATCTGTCGCACGGGCCGTGCGCTTCGATTCGTCGCGGACTTGTCGTAGGTAGGTTTCGGTCCCGGGCGCTGACTGTGGTGATTTTCATCGGCCGCGCGCGCCCTTCTTGAAGCCTACGCGGCCGGGGCCTCTCTGACGCGGATCGCGGTCGAATCCCGACTCGCGCGGATTTCACATGAATCTCGTTTGGCGGGCGGCGCGTGTAGTTGGCGCTGAGGTAAGAGAATCACGTCCTAGAGGAGGGGTAGACGCTGATCCAGGCCCGTACGCGGTCACGCTGGCGACTCGAAAGGGCAACCCGGGTGGGCCACGGGCCGCGAGCTGGGAAACAGATCAACTCGCGCTCACGCTGAAGGACGTTCCTCCATGCGTAGACCTTGCGCCGCAACCCGAAGTCAATGGTGACACCGACTGGGCTAAGCCCCACTGTTTGCGGACTCGGGACGGAGAGGAAGTACAGGGCGTTTACGGGAACTGCGATTGCCGCAATGATTCCGCACCAAGCCAGCAGCACTACGGGGGCTGGTCCCCAATTTGCCGGTATTGCCAACTGCGAGATGAGCTGCCCTACGTACAAAGCCCCGAAGAGGACTGCAAAGTTCCCGAGGAAGAACCAAGTTTTTGGGGCGCCCTCAACCCACTCTAACGGCGGGGCGGATTGTTGCATTATTTCCCGCAGTGCAATGGTCCTTAATGCAATTCCGTTGCTCGTGTCCGGCTGGCCCCGGACTGGCAGGTTCGCGAGCTGATTGCTGGCACTCTCATCGGCCGCGCGCTAGAAGGCTCCCGCGTCCGCGGCCGCGTAGCACGAGGGGTAGATCGGTCGGAACCCCAACTCCTCGCGGGCCCGTCGCGTGTCCATCAGGCCCTCCCAGGGATCGAAGGGCACCGTGAATCTGTCGGGGGAGGGCTCCTGCTCGCGGGCGAGTCGCGTCAACTCGAGGAGCGTGATGGGAGCGTCGTCGGCGATATTGTAGACCTTCCCCCCGCGGGTCCCCCGATCCAAAGCCCGAATGATCGCCTGGCCCACGTCCGCGTGATGAACGGAATGCATCCGCCGCGCCGGATTCCATCCAGAAACGTGAGGCATCATCTCCCAAACGTGACGGTCCCCCTCGCCGTAGACAAAGCCGAGTCGCAAAATGCACAGTCCCATGCCCGTCTCCCGATCCAACTCCATCAACATCGCCTCGGCCGCCACTTTGGAGGCGGGATAGGGATGGGAGGGGGGCGCCGGCCCCGGGGAATCGTCTTCCCGCCCCGGGCGATTCAGTCCTGCGCGGTAGACGTTGCTAGTGCTGGTGAAGATGAAGTTCTTGACTCCCGCCAGTTGGGCCGCAGCCGCCAATTGCTCGGTACCTACGAGGTTCACCTCGCGAGCTTGCTCGGGCGTAGCCCCTCGGAAGAAAGCGGCGAGATGAACTACGGTTTCCGCACCCTTCAGGGCCCGGTCGAGGGTCCCAGCCCGGAGCAAATCCCCCTCCACGATCTCCGCTCCTTGGTCTCGAAGTTTCTGGACGTTGGGTCCGGGACGGACGAGCGCCCGGACTTGAAGACCGAGGGCCAATAGCCGAGGAACGAGGTGGGAGCCGACCTTCCCCGTGGCGCCGGTGACGAGAATGGGTCCGGACCGGTCCAATGCACGGCTAATCATTAGCCGGCTAATGCAAGGCATGGATTTAAGGGTTAGCGGGGCACGAGGGTAGGAGGACACTCGTGGCGACCCCCGATTTCTGGGACGATTTCGTCCGCGTGGCGAAGATATCTCGGTCCGCCGTCGATGAGATCATGCGGCGATACGGGGGCCGGGGCGGGCAGAACCATATCCTCTGGGCACTCTACGAGAGAGATGGACTTACGCCCATCGAAGTCGCTCGGAAGCTAGGGATCGCGGCTCCTACCGTGGTGAAGATGTCCTCCCACATGGTCGCCTCGGGGCTCATCACGAGACGCAGAGACTCCGTCGACCGACGCCGCGTTCACCTCTACCTGACGGACCGGGGTCGAGCGGTCAAAAAGCCCATCGAGGATGCGACACGACAGTTCCGGCGTGCGACGAGCGCCGGCTTGACGGCCGAGGAACGCAAGGTCATGTCGACCGCCCTTGCGAAGATCGTTCGAAACCTGCAACGCTCGACTCGGGGCGCCGGGTCGGATGAGGCGAACGGCTAACCTCCGCGTGTCGGTGCCGCTTTCCCCCTCGCGGTCGCATCATCGTCTCGCGCGCTGATCGCGGTTACTGTCATCGGCCGCGCGCGCCCCACATCAAGCAGACGGGGGTTCTCTTGGGGACGCCTAGCAGTCCCCAGTCGCCCGCGCGCACTCTCGAGAAACGGGGGAATATCATCGACATATCTCCGCCCAGAGTAGATAACCTCTGGAACGCTCCTCCGGCCGGATGGCACTCACTCCCTCTGCCGGTTCGGATTGTTTTGTCGGCCGGCACAGGTCAACCCTCTTCAGGGTACGCCCACGATCCCGAATATTTCTCGGAGCTGCTCTGCTCTTGGGGGCAATCGCGTTCCTCCTTCTCTCCTCCATCGCGATTGTGCCGGGGTCGGCTCGGACATCTTCCCAGCCACCATCTCCCAACCTGGCAAACCTATCGACGGGGTCTACAGTTGGCATCGCTCACCACCGCCTCGTTAGCACTCCTTTGAAATCGGCGAATCCACAACTCGGCTACCTCAACGGAACACCAGCATGGCTTGCTTACGATACTGCTACCCAATCACTCTACGTTGCAGTCCCACCGTCGAGCGTTGACATCGCGCCCACCAATTTCACGGTCACTCCCTGGACGCCCGGCATAAACATCACAGTTCCCGTCGGCTCCGATCCGTTTGGGGTTGCGTATGACAACGCGACGGGCGACGTCTTCGTGACGAACACCGGGTCGAACAACGTCAGCGTGCTCTACGGCAACTTGTCGTCTCCTCTAACTTCGATTCCCGTTGGGGCCAGGCCTATGGGCGTCGCCTACGACTCCATGAACGGGAACATCTATGTGGCCAACAACGGGAGCGCCAATGTCTCTGTCATCAACGGAACTACGCTTACCGTGACGACCAACATCGGCGTCGGGACAGGTCCGGTCGGTGTGGCAGCGGACCCCGGCAGCGGGGAGGTATTTGTCGCGGACTATGGCTCAGATCAGGTGACCGAAATATCGACCAACACTGGTTCGGTCGTGGCCACAGCAGACGTTGGGATCGAACCTTACGGATTGGCGCTTGACAACGCCTCGGGAGATGTCTATGTCACGAACCAGGGGTCGAGCAATGTGAGCGTGCTGTCAGGCTCGAACGCGGGTCTCCTCGCCACGATCTCGATTGCCAATGTTGGGGACCTCCAGGGGGTCGCTTACGACAGCGGGGACGGGTACGTCTGGATTGGGGCAGGGGATGCCTTCACAGTCGTCATTGACCCGACGAACGAGTCGGTTCTCGCCTTCATCCAGTTCGACCCCTCCGGGGTCGTCTACGACCCAGACAACGGCGATGTCTGCGTCACGAACAGTTTGAACACGACGCTCGAATGCGTCATCCTCCCAGAGGGGGCAACCTACGGCCCTCCCGTCGTGGTGTCGGAGACGGGGTTGCCTCCTGGGTCACTATGGAGTGTGATCGTGGGGGCCGGTGAACCCGATGTAATCTCTAACACAAGTCTAGTTGCAATCTACTCGCCATTCCCCGATGCCTTCGCCGATGCCGCGGACCTTACCGTGCTACCGAGCGGGGTCTACTTTCCCGGTCCACTCGAGCGGAGCGGCTACACCGGTTTCACCGTGGCCTTCTCCAGTCGTGCTGGTGTTTACCCAGTGACCTTTACTGAAACGGGCCTACCGTGGCCACCGTACTCTCCATGGTCAGCGACCCTGGACGGGATTACCAACACTTCCAACACCACCTCACTGTGGTTCCCCGAGCCCAATGGAACGTTTGCGTTCTCAATCGCCGACTACTACTCGACCCAGGTCTACTACCCCGATCCATATGCAGGAACATTATCGGTTGACGGTTCGAACGTCGAACAGGCTATCGTTTTCTCGACACAGGCGCCTCCGTCCGAGTGTCAAGGGATAGTATTCAACGAGACCGGTCTGCCGACCGGTACTTCCTGGGGCGTAACCCTCGGGACGACGAGCGAGGTTTCGACCCGGAGTTGTCTCTTCTTCAACGTGACTGCAGGCGTTTACAGCTTCTCCGTTGGATCCGTCCCAGGTTACACAGCAAGCCCGCAGAATGGCACGGTGACCTTTGACGGGACTTACACGGGAGAGACCATCACGTTCACGCCTACTCCGGTCACAGCGACATACTTAGTTTCATTCGCAGAGTCGGGGCTTCCCAACGGTACTTCTTGGCGCGTCTCCCTCGACGAATATGGCCAGAACTCTAGCTTCACCGTGATTCGTTTCAGCGAGCCCAATGGGACCTACATCTTCAGCCTCGGTGCAGGGTCTGCTTACTTGGCGAATCCCACTTCGGGTCCGGTGACGGTCGACGGAGCAAACGTGGTCGTACCGATCTCGTTTGTTCTCGCCAATAGCTCATACACGATCTCGTTCGTGGAGGGTGGCCTGGTTACGGGGACAAATTGGACGGTAGGACTGGGCGGGACACACGTCAGTTCTCCCACGGACTCGATCCGCTTCTTCGAACCGAACGGAACCTATCCGTACACTATCTCGACCGTTGCGGGCTACTCGACGAACTACACCGGCCATGTTGTCGTAAACGGAGGCCCGGTCACGGTCTCGGTAACGTTCGCCCCTTCGGGGCCCGCAACTCATTTGGGTCCGACGCTGGAACCCACACCACTCTGGATCTGGATTCTGATCGCCGCGATTATCATCGCGGCCGCGGTGGTCGTCATCGTCCTGGTGCTGGGTCGGAAGCCCGTTCCCCCCACGAGTCCGTAACCGGGGCTCGCGCGTTCGAGCCACCGATCCCGTCCCACCCACAAGTCCTCGCTAGCGTCCCCTGACTCGCGCGTTGATTGCGGTCACTCTCATCGGCCGCGCATGCCCCACATTGAGCCAAGGCGGGGCTGGGACCACTGGATGCAGTTAATGCGGACTCTGACGTTGGTTCTGCGATTTGGCACGGACAAAGCTTGCTCGCCGGGAATGGACGTAAACGCGAGGGTAGTCCATGGGCACATCGAGTCAACGATTCAATCTAGAAGCTGCCGTCGAGAGAGACACATCTCAATTCGCTGGCATGCGATTCTACGGCTACTTCATTGTGGCAATTGGGTTCGTTCTAGTTGCATTGAGTGGGTTGACAGCCCTTGGACATACGGGCTTTACAGGTTCCCAGGCACTTGGTGTGGCGTTCCTGTTTGCGATTATGGGTCTGATACTCGCCGCTGCGGGATTCGGGTTGGCGCGTGGCAGCCGTGGCCTCCCAACCTCGCTTGAAATCTCTCGGGAAGCGTTTATTCTTGGGTGGCCCAAAGACCACCGTCAGATGACGTTCTCTTGGGACGCGCCGGAATTCGAGGTAATCTTGTTTGACAGGCGAGGGATGCCGAGTCTACAACCCAACGGCAAGCCACGGACGACCTTCACTCTCCTGCTTCCGAGTGGGAAGCGAGTGCCGATTCCGAAGGACGCTTTCGAGGCAATTCTGCGAGAAGCCGAAGCCCACCACTTGAAGCAAATTCGGAAGACCATTCGGGCGACCACGGACTCCGGAACCTACGATCATATCCGATTGGTTGCGCAGGGCACCTAGACAGGCGGGGGGGCCCCCCTCCGGGCGAAAGGCAGCGGTCATGTGGAGAGACTTGGAACCGTGGCGGTCCTTGGAGTCGGGCTCCTCGCGATCGCCCCTCGCTCTCGCGCTGATTGCGGTCACTCTCATCGGCCGCGCGCTCCCCACATCTAGGTAAGACCCTACACGGCGCGACTCCACCCACCATTTCCCTTATTGTCCGCAAGACCCTCCGCATGGCCTGAGGTCGAACTCGGTGGCCGACAACGCAGTCACGTTCGACATCTCCAAGGTAGCCGACCTTCATTATCGCGGCACAGTCCGGCTCTCGCGATGGGTGGCGCTGGGCATGCTATTGCTGCTCGGCGGGGTGGTGATATGGCACTGGGCAGCCGCCGGGTTTGGTCTGATTATCCTGCCAGTCACAGCACTCCTCGCGTTTCTTGTTTGGGTGATACTGTTCTACTCGGTCAGGGGACCGATCACTCTGCGGGCTGACCCCCACTCCATCGAGTTCATCTACCGCAACGGGCGGGTCCGGCAAGTGGCGTTAGGAGGCGAAAGACTCTCAGTTCGACTCGCAGAGGGGATCCCAGGCCAAGTCCCTCCGCGATTCGACCTCCTTATGAAAGACGCGAGTCAGTTCGTGATCTACAAGCGCGATTGGATCGCTGTCAGCTCGGACGCATTTCAATTCGTCGACGCTGCCTTACTGGCGGCTGGGTATGAGGCTCGACTCTCTGTTCGCCCCGATTACCCCACTGCGTGGCGGATTCGCGAGTATGACCGGAGGCCGGCTCCGTAGTCCTCGGGACCCGTGGGCGCCCTCCGCGCGCTGATCGCGGTCACCCTCATCGGCCGCGCGCGCCCCACATCAAGGTCGAACCCCAACACGGCGCGACTGCACCCACCATTTCCCTTAATGTCCGCAAGCCCCTCCGCATGGCCTGAGGTCGAACCAGGTGGCCGGTAACGCAGTCACGTTCGACATTTCTGCCGCAGAAGACGTTCATTATCGAGGTCGATTGCGACTCGCCCGCATGGCAGCGTTTGTGGTGATCATTGTCGTGGGCCTTGCGTTGACATTGAGACTCATCGAGTCCGGGGTTGTTTGGATTTCTCTTACCGCGGTCTCTCTGATAGTAATCACGTCATGGTACGCCTTGTTCGTAACCGCGAGGGGTCCTATCTCACTCAGGGTAGCCGAACAGACCGTTGATTTCATTTATCGCAGTGGCAGGAAAAAGACCGTAACACTTACCGGGCCCATTCTGCAGATTCGGCTCGCCGAGGCCGTTCCCCGCACAACGCCGCTCCGGTTTGGTCGCGCCAAATCAGATGCCCAGCGATTCGCGATTAGACGAGATCTGTGGATTGCCATCACACCAGAAGCTTTCGACGCAGTGGATAGACTAGTCCGGGCACTCGGTTACCGGTCGGAGGAGTCCTTCCGACCCGGTCAGGCGACTGGCGGCTGGCGGATCCACGAGTATGGCCTGAAGCAGTCTTCCTAGTCCCCAGGACCCGCGAGCGATCCCACCCGTCAGGCCACCGTCCCGCGCGCTGATTGCGGTCACTCTCATCGGCCGCGCGCTCCCCACATCAAGCCTGCGGGGCCCCGGTCGACTCGTCATCCCAGGGGAGGTCCGTAATCCCGTATCGCTTCAGATAGGCGGCAAATTGCTCGCGGCTCAACACAATCAACGGTTCCCACCAGGCTGAGATGACTAGGAAGCGTTCTCCGTTTGGAATGAGATTCTGGACTAGCCCGTCACCAGTTGGCAGACTTGCCTCTGCATGGCACTCGAAACCGCATCGCACGCCGATTTCCACGGCCAGAAATCTAGCCTGCGGCGGCTGCGTTCTGAGATCTATGAAGGTTGAGGGCCGCGCCGGAGTCGGGTTGAATTTTTCGAGCCGGGAGAGAATCTCCTCCAACCCGTGTGTATTAATCTTGGAATGAAGAGGACTCGCGTATCCGTGCACTGCTGACGGCGGAGCGCCCTCGACCACAACCTTCTGAGGTCGGTAGGTCGGTTGTCCCAAGTTGAGATCGCCGGACGAGTGCCACGAGATCTTCCCAGCCTTCGGATCATTCGGGTCGGTCAGGTAGATATCGTCCTGGTCCCATGTCACTTGGCGAAGAAGGGCGAAGCGAGTTCCGTCGGTGAGATAGACGTAGTGTCTCAGCTCCTTAGCCGGGGATGGTGAGTCGGCGTGGCCCCGTGCGATCATCGCGGTCGTGTAATCGAACGCGCGGTCCGTTCATGAAGGTCGCGCGTTCAGCTCACTGAAAGAGGACCGGAAGCGGCGATTCATTTTCTACGTGCGGTCCATCGCCGGTACATGCCCGATTGCCGAAACCCCGTCGAGATTCCGCTGAGTGAATTCGGCTTGCGGCCCATTGCGATTTCCGTCCGTTGGGACGGTTCGAAACAGCCGATACTTACCGGAGTCGACACGAAGTTCACGCTCCTGGTTCAGAATAAGAACCAAACGCGACTCGAAGGATCTGTTCAAGTTCGGACTACGCTGACCTCTCCCTATACAGGGCAAGGCGCCGCGCCCCTAAGCACTCTCAACTTCGTCGCGGAAGGGGGCGGCACGGCGACAGTCCCGATGCCTGACCAATGGATGTTCGTCGAAGGCAAGGTTTCTCTCGTGTTATTTGTGGTCGCCCTAACGGGTCAGACCCCTAAGAGCGTCGAGCATCCTCTCGCTTCTTTCACCGTCTTCGAGAGATCGACCTACACCAGCCAGAACCGGAGCTCCTGGACAAACCTTCTTGTCGCGGCGACGGCCGCGGCAAGCTCAGTCCTCGCGGCCGTTCTCGGATTTGTACTTTTGTTCAAGTAGGGACCTCGGGCGAGGAATTTTCCAAGCTTGGCTATGGAGGGCTCCCGCGGGGTGCGTCGCGTCTTGCATGCTACCTCGCGCGCCGATCTCGGTAACTACCACCGGCCGCGCGCGCCCCACTCAAGGGCGCGGTTAGCCGGAAAACCAGTCCAGAGCCCCTGTTAAGTTCTATCAGACTCCCTGGACAATGCGATACACTCTCAGGTCTTCTGGGGGCCGATGAACGGGGAGGCCCAAAGAGATCCAACCTCAGATATGGGGCGCCGCTCGGTGTCTAGAGGGTGGCGCCCGGTCGCCATCGCGATTGGATTGGCGTTGATTGTGACTCTCACCGTTGCCTTCATCCCCGCAGTAAGTCGACGCGAAATCATGGTCCAGCCGTTTGGCTACACACTCCTCGCCACCGCCGGCCTAAGTCCATATTTCATTCAAGCGGGAACTTTCTGTGCGCCATCGAACTCCCTCGGCCCGGGGACCGTTTCATTCACTTGGTCCACCGAGAGCGGGGCGAAGCTCTTCTTGTTCACGATAGTCGTTCCCGTTGGCGGAACTCCGGGAAATGACACGGTGACGCTGTACACCGCGGCCAACGTGTCGTCAGGGGGGTTCAGCTACGTCGCTGAGAGCCCTTTCCCATGCGAATACGTGCTACCGCTGACAACTCAGTCCAACTCGACCACCGACCAAACCGTCTTGGTGAGCGGGACATTTGTCTACAATTACACCGCGACTCTCCCGATTCTATAGTCACCCATCGCATCGCGCGCTGATCGCGGTCACTCTCATCGGCCGCGCGCGCCCTTCATGAAGCTGGCGCGGCATTCGCTACCGACCGCACGCGAACTTGATGAGGGTGGGGGTACCTGGAGGGAGTAACCTTGTCCGCCTCGACCCCCGCCAAAGAGTTCGACCTGACCGTGTTGGCAGATACCACCGATAGACAGGCTCGGCCAAGAACGTACTTCCTGTGGGCCCTGACGGCAATTGGTGTCGTGCTGGTCGGAATAGGCATCTATCTCTTAGTTCGTGGGCTCGGCGCGGGTCAAGTCAAGACGGATGCAGCTGGCATCCTCGTTGCCATACTCGGCGTCATCGGGGCAACGGTGTCCGGTTTCTCCCTGAAGGGGTTGGGTGCCTCGGCTCGCCGACTGCGGGTTTCTACGGAGGGATTGGCCCTGCAAGAGATTCCTCGGCGGCCCGATTTGTTTGTTCGCTGGAACAACTCTAAGTTGAAGATCGAGATTGTGGATGTCAGCGCATGGCCCCGGGATGGAAAGGGCGCGGCGGGTCAGCGGCCCTCGGACTATCTCCTTAGGTTTCTGAAAAGCCCCTATACTCCGATTCCCGCTGATGCATTTCACGCAATCCTAAGCGAAGCGAGGAATCAGAGCCTCCAAGTCGGTCAGAAGAAAGTGCAGGATCGGGACGGTCCCACGGTGGTTTGGACGCTCGCGAATTAGACACGCTAAGACGACGAATATGCGAATCGGCGTGAGTTCTGGCGCAAGAAGGATTCGAGTCCGCAGGCGCCTCTCATAGGACCCCGCGGCCAAAGCCTCTCGCGCGCTCCGCGTGGTCCCGTCATCGACGCGCGCGCTGATTGCGGTCACTCTCATCGGCCGCGCGCTCCCCACATCAAGCCTGCGGGGCTCGGCCGTCCGTCCGGGGCGCAGAGCGGCCTCGCCCCGCGGCATGATGGGGGCCCGGTCGCCCTCGGGCCTCGCACCGGCCCTCGGGCGACCTGCGCGCTCGCTTCGCGCCGATGACCGCAATCAGCGCGCCGCACAGCGCCCGCGAGGGCGCGAACCCGTTCCCGCCGACCGCGAATGCCCACGTCCGGGTCCCGGGCAGCGCCCGCACCTACGAGGTGCGCGACGCGCTCCGCGGGATGGGTCTCCGATGGGACCCCGTCTCCCACGCGTGGCACGGGACTCTCCCGGTGGACCAGGGCTCCCGCCTGGTTCGCGAGCTGGGCCTCCGACCCCAGATCGTGCCCACGATTGAGGCATTCGCGTCCCCAGCAGCGCCAGTCGTGGCCCAGATGCCCCCGGTGGGGCCGCGCGGGCCCGTTCGGCCCCGCGTCCCCCACGACGGCTCGCGGACCTGCGCGGAGGCCCGCGTGGCGTTCCCGGACGCGGACCAGGACGAGGAAGACGGGGTCGAATCGCGCCGGTTCGGCCTCCCGGAGATCACGAGCGGCCTCCCGGACGACTCGCGGGAGGCGGACGAGCGCGCCGCCGCGCGGAACCTGGGCGAGCTGCGCGCCCGCGTGAAGGCGGCCCGCGCATTGGTCGCGACTCACCCGGAGATGGCCGAGACGCTCGCGCGCGACTGGCGCAAGGCGGCGTGGTTCTACGGGCGGTTCGGGATCACGGAGGGGCAGTTCCGGCAGGGGGTCCCGACTGAGGCCGATTGAAGAGCCGTGCCAGAGCAAATCGCTATCATCCCCGCTCCTAATGCGATTGGGGGACTTGGAATGGGCTGGATATACGAGTGCCGGAAGGTTCAGACAAACTGTTCGTATCGAAGTGACTCGGTCGGATCCAGAGAGGATGCAAAGAAACTTGGACTCATTCATCTGAAAAACACGCACCGAATCTCACCAGACCGGAACTGGGAAAAGCTTGTGGAGAGCGCGATTAGGTAGGCCAGTCATCCTACGATAAGTGCGACTCGCCAAATTCAGGTCCAGCCTGATAGCGTGAACCGAATCATAGCGGCGCGGAATTCCAAGGATACCTATGTTGGTGCAGCCCGAATTTGAGAGTTTAGTCGCGAAGACGAAGGACGACGCTGCCATCGAACGAACGGCGCAGGAAGTGCGTACGAAGTTTGGCCCAATGTTCAGGCCGGCCGGTATCGCGGCTCTCGACCCTGAGATGTTCAAGGCATTCCTCCGTCTCGATGAGAATCACCACTGGTCTGGGATCAATAGGTGGAGCGGGCGGCTCACTTCCAACCTCCCTCTCCTGAAACAGGCGCTCTTAGTCCTGGTCGACGAATCGAGACCCATCTCGGACAGAATCGACGAAGCCCGGAGGACGATCGATGGGCTTGGCAAGGCCGTCATTTCCGCGATTCTCCAAGTTGCATACCCAACTAGGTATGGTGTCTACAACAGTGTCTCAGAAGCGGGATTGGAACAGGTTGGGATGCATCCGAGATCGACCGTTCCGGGGTTCGACTCACTCTCGACAGGGAAAAGGTACGAGCATGTCAACCGGGTCCTCAACGAACTCAGCACCAAGTACGCGGTCAGCCTGTGGGCACTAGATACGGTCTGGGCCGGGCTCTCGACCCCAGACGGTTCCGAGACTTCTGACTCAGCACCCGGGGACCCCGCCCTGGTTCAGGAGGGACCTCGCGGGGATGTTCCTTTCGGCGGTTTTGGACTGGAGCGCCAACTTGAAGCTTTCCTCGTAGAGAACTGGAGTCAGACACCACTCTCAGGTTCACTCGAGATATTGACGGACCAAGATGGGGACATAGTCGGGGAGCAGTATCCGACAAAGGTCGGACCGATCGATCTCTTGTGCAAGAACAAGGATGGGTCGGGTTACACGGTTGTCGAACTCAAGCGGGGGCAGACGAGTGATGATACCGTCGGCCAAGTGGCTCGATACATGGGTTGGGTCAAGAAGAACCTCGTGAAGGATAACCAATCGGTTCGGGGCCTGATCATCTGTCGGGACGCCGATGAGAAGCTGATGGTCGCACTCACCGTAGTGCCCGACGTCACGGTCTTCACTTACGCTGTAAGTTTCGCCCTTTCCAAGAAGGACTGAAGTGGCCGACCAGAAACACAAGATCCTGACCAAGACTCTTTACGTCAACGGGCTGGGCTGCCCGAAGTCGCTGTGGCTCGCCATCAATGACCCCGATCGGCTACCCGCGGTCAACGAGTCCGCAAGGTTCACGATGCACCAAGGTCGGCTTGTCGGAGAGCTCGCGCGTAAGAGGTACCCAAAGGGGGTGCTCCTTCCGGCAGAAGGCACCGAAGAGAACGACAAGCGGTCCCACGGGCTACTGGAGAAACGAGTCCCTCTCTTTGAGGCGGGGTTCTTCGATCCAAGCGGGGCGTGCTACGCAAGAGCAGACGTACTCCTTCCAGTAGGAAAGGACGCGTGGGACATTCTAGAAGTGAAAAGCGCCACCAGCGTATCACCGGAACATGTCCACGACGTTGCCTTTCAACGCTTCTGCTACACAGGTGCGGGGCTGAAGATCCGGAAGTCCGGACTCCTCCTTGTCAACTCAGAGTATGTTCTGTCGGGAGAGCTTGACCCCTCCCAACTGTTGAACGAAGTGGACGTCTCCGACGCCGTACTCAAGGTCGAGCCCACGGTTCCGGGCAATGTCGAGAGACTTCTAGGGGTTGCCCGCTCGAAGAAGTGCCCGGAGTTCGGGCAGGGCGAGCCATTCCACAAGGATGAAGCGGGAGTCCACGAGGAAGACTCAATCTGGAGAGAACACCCGGGCTCCGACATTCTGGATCTCTACCGGGGCGGCAAGCATGCGATTGCACTCCTGGAATCCGGCGTTTACAGGATTGAAGACATCCCGAAGAGCGTGGTCCTGAAGGGGAAGCAAGTCATTCAGCACGCCGCACACTCCAGTGGGAAGGTCCAAATCGACCGAACGAGAATCGTTGCATTCCTCGAGCGATTGAGGTATCCCCTGCACTTTCTTGACTTCGAGACCACATTCGGAACGGCCATTCCGATCTTCGACGGGACCAGACCCTACCAGCAGATTCCGTTCCAGTTCTCAGTCCATGTAGTCGATTCCCCCGACGAGGAGCCGCATCACCACTGGTTCCTCTCCGTCGAGCCGAAGGACCCTCGGAAAACACTCATGGACGCTCTCCGTAAGGCGATCGGTCCCAAAGGACACCTGGTCGCCTATAATCAGTCGTTCGAGAAGAGCCGCTTGGAAGAACTCGCAGCTTTTCTCCCCGAACATGCCGACTGGGTCGCCGATGTCAATGGACGTTTTGTAGACCTTATTGTCCCGTTCCGGGAGTTCGCCTATTACAATCCTGCCCAGGAAGGAAGCGCCTCTCTGAAGGCTGTACTTCCCGCCGTGACTGGTCATGGGTACGAAGGGCTTGAGATCTCGAACGGAGGGCAGGCTTCGTTGGCGTATCTTTATACTGCGTTCGGAACCCCTGAAGGTAAGCGTGCGTTGCCCCAAGAGGTAGAAGCGACGCGGCGAGCCCTCGAGCGCTACTGTGCACAAGACACAGAAGGGATGGTGCGGATCGTCCAGAAGTTAACCGAAATCGCAGTAAGCGCCGACTGAGGGTCTGACGGGCTCGCCTCCGGCGCGACCGCAATGGCGAGTCAGCGGTTCAACTCGTCCCACTTGATCTCTGTCGGCTTCCGCCTCGTCTTACCCCGGACGCGAACGCCCGAC
>Ga0187867_10002004_pt1 | contig 17274 bp, 19 predicted proteins | sample June2016WEW_13_1_FD_132976 | JGI IMG/M metagenome (GOLD analysis project Ga0187867, IMG submission 132976) | Peatland microbial communities from SPRUCE experiment site at the Marcell Experimental Forest, Minnesota, USA - June2016WEW_13_10 | ecosystem: Environmental > Terrestrial > Soil >...
CGGCGACGAGTGACTCTGCGGCCGCCCCGGACAGACCGGCCAGCGAGACGAAACGATCTATGGCTTCTAGCCTCTTTTGAGGGTCAATCTCGACCATTAGGTCCGCCTCCAGTGGGCCGGCCAAGATCGCAACGGTTCGACTTGATCACGGTACCGCACGCCCTGCTTGGTCCGCGACAAGGCTGATAATGGGCCCAAAACAGATTGCCTAAATGTACAGCTTAAGCAGGATGATGACTGATGTTATAGGAGGATTGTTCCATTTTGCCGTTTCATGGGTATGCGTCAATCATCAGCTATCCATTGCTGCGGTAGCTGCGGCATATTTGGGTTCGTGACTAGCCAGCAAGAGACAGACGTAGCCGCCTGGAGATACCTGGCGCTGTGGCCGCATCAGGCGGCGGCACTTACGATGATTCAGGGTTTCCTGGCGGCCCCGAAGGCTCGGTTGGGACGTCAGCGCTACAGTAATGGCACGGCTATCTCGAGCCGCACCGTGCTTGATGGCTGTACGCATCCGTGCCCCGCACCTTCCAGCTCCGGCTGTGATCCTGGTGCGCCGCCCCTCTCCCCCATCGGACTGACTGCTGCCCCGCGGTCAGGGGCCGGCGAGCACGGTCACAAAGTCCCGAATCCAGCCGCTGAGGTACTGGTCCGCTGGACGATACTGGTCCGGGACTGCGGCGCGGAGCGGGCCACCCGGCGACTGTGCTGTGTCAGCCTGAACCCATTCGGGGTTGATGTCGAGCTGCATCGCGGTCACCGCGCCGGCCGACACGAGCGCGTCGGCCAGGTCCGACGGGAGGGCGCTCATGCTGGCCGCATAGAGGACGTTTCCGCGGGCATCGATGCCCACCGAGCTACGGGCCGTGAGGAGGCCTCCGCCGAGCGTCGCTCCCCAGGCACTGACGTCGCCCACATTCGGGCTCACCCGGCCTCCCGACACCAGCGGGGGCAGAGTCTGGCGCACACTGTAGACGGCCGCCCCGGCCGGCGGGAAGCCTTGTCCCCACACGCCCATCGAAGCGCCGCCGCTCTGGTTGAGAACGAGGCTGGTCATGCCCCTCACGAGGGGGAAGAGCACCCGGCCGGCCACTTCCATGCCTCCCACGCCGCAGGGGATGCATCCGGCGCCCATCTTGAAGCCACCGTTGAACGCTGCGAGCAGCTGCGCGTGTTCGCTGGCCCCGATGGCCGGCCGCGCGTCGGCAGGCAGGGCGGCACCACCAGTCGGCGGATCGATGCTCCCGACGTGCAACGCATAGTGCACCAGGCCTGCGTGGAACCGCAGCACCGTGACCAGGTCGCCGTTGGACCGCCGTGAGCTGTGGGAGTCGACGGCGATCCCCGACGGGAGCCGACTGACGACGGTCCACCCCGGCTGCTCGGGGGTCGTCGTGGCCGGAGGCGAAGGGGTCGCCGTGCTCCGCTGGGAGGTGCTCGTCGTGCTCGGCGCGGTGTGCGTCGGCCTCGGGGTGGTCGTGGCCACGTTGTTGTGGGGTGCCGCCACAGGGGAGGAGGACGAGCATGCTGCAACGGCAACCCCGGCCATCCCGAGAGCGAGCACGATACTGATCGCGCGATGACGCGCAGGGCGGCGCCCATGCAACCTTGCCGAGAGGTGCTGTCTGGCCACGAGCACGCTGATCTTCCCCCCTATGCAGCTGCAGGCTACCCGGGGGCGCTCCGCTCCTCGAGGGCGCCCCCAGGTGACGGCGTTCACGGCTCGATTTTGGTGCGTGTGTCCCGACACCTCGTCACCTATGCTCGTGCAGATGCCAATGACCGAGCCCGGCCCGCTCGCACAGCCGGGAGAAGAAGTGCGAGAAGTTGTCCGGGTCTATCGGCGTGCCCACCTCACTGGCGAAGATCAGCCCGTGATCTTGCCACAGGAGACTATTTCTCCACAGCTGCTTGCGTTCATTGCGCTCGACACGGACACGGCTTGGCTCTTTACACCTAACCGAGGCCCAGGAGCTGGCCCAGCAACACTCCGAGCGAGGCAATCGCCAGCTGTACTGGCGTCTCAAGCCGGCTCCGGCTGGGCCGAAATCACCGCGCCATGAGGCACAGATGGCCGACTACCTCCTCGCAACGAAAGCCGCACAACTGTTCCCCAAAAGCAGGCGTCTGCTCGACTCGCGGCAAGTGCGCATGTCAGAAACGTCCGCGGCTCCGAAGTCCGGGCGCCGAATCGGCGCCTGGGTGGTGGCCGTCACTGCGTGCGATGCAAAGGCGCCGGGCCTGGGCAACGGTCAATGATCGGGGAAGTGAAGTGACACGAAGACGGACCTGGTTGTGGTCTTCTTCGTGATCTGTGCGATCTCAAGAGCTAGGCGTTAGCTGCATGCTAGCGGCACCGGGCCCGTGCGTGGCCGGTTGGTTAGTTACGCCTGATCGCGGCTAGCCAGGCCTGGACCTGCGTCGTGCCGTCCATCGGGTTGATCTCGAAGGTGTCGGCGGTAATCGACTCGACGGCCCAGCCGTCGCTGAACGCCGCGCGCAACTCGTCCGCGCGGACGCGGCGCGGGCCCCAGGTCCCTGGCTGCCGATCGCTGAAGCACATGAGGTAGCAAGCGCCGGCCGGTCTCAGCACAGCCGCGAGGCTGGCGACGTACCGGGCCCGGTCGTCGTCGCCGAATACATGGAACACCCCGCTATCGATCACGGTGTCAACAGTGAGGCTGAGGCGGCCGAGGCCGAGTGCGTCTGCAACTTCGAACCGCGCGGTCAGTCCGCGCTCGGACGCTTTCGCGCGCGCCCGCGCGATCGCGGTCGGCGCAACGTCGATGCCGGTGACATCGGCGCCACGACTGGCTGCGAGCAGCGCGTTCTCGCCGGTGCCGCAGCCAGCGTCGAGAAGGCGCCCGGTCAGGCGGCCCTCGTCAGCGAGCCGGACAAAAGCCGGCTGCGGCCTGCCGATGTCCCACGGGGCCGGCGCGTCGGCCGTGTAGCTGGCGTCCCACTCTGGGCGCGCTTGTTCGGTCATCAGTCAGTGCCTCCGCAAAATCGTGGTCCCGGGCCCAGTCTTTCGCGCCGCGGCCGTGCGTTCGCGGGAGCCGGGCCGCGCGGCTGCAGCCCGGGCGCCCCCGGTCGACCGCCCGGCCGTGGTTCCCTTATAAATCATGAAGCTGACCCTGGTGGTGCGCACCGACCTGGGCCTAGGCCGAGGGGAGATCGCCGCGTAGGTGTGAAGAAAGTGTAATCACGGGCCCTGGCGCGCCGGGTAAATCGGCCCTCGCGGTCCGCCTGAGTGAAAACACCAGCCTTCCCGTGATTGAGCTGGACAAGCTCTTCTGGCAACCGGACCTGACCGCGACGCCTCGCGCCCAGTGGGCAGCCATCCAGCGCGAACTCGCCGCACAGGAGTCGTGGATCATGGACGGGGACCTTGGGCCTTATGACATCCTCGATGTCCGGTTGCAGGCCGCGGACACCATCGTGTTCCTGGACTTCTCGCCGGCCCGTTGCGCATGGCGGGCCGTCCGCCGGTCACGGGAACGCGCTGACTTCTGGTAGTGGCTGCTTACCTATCGCCGGCGGAGCCGTCCGCTGCTCCTGCAGGCGATCGCTGCCCACGCCGGTGACGCCGAGATCCACGTCCTCCGGAACCCACGGGCGGTCAGGCGATTCGTCACGCGGATAGCCTCCGGCACGACGGACCTGCTCTAACGGCTCGGGCCGATACGGCGGCGCGCTGAACCGCGTTCGCCCACAAGCAAAGCTGCTCTACTCTTCGCCCACAAGCAAAGCTGCTCTACTCGCGGCATGACAGGAAGCTTGGAGAAGCGGCGGATAAGGAGGCCGGGCGAAGCATTTCGACGCGACACCGCGGGCCGGTTGCGCGTGCCAGCCGCCCGTCGCCGGTGAGCAGCGTGACGTCTAGCGCTTCAGCGAGGGCGAGGTACGACGCGTCGTAGACGGTGAGATTGTCGCGAAGCTCCCAGCAGCGGGCCAGCAGGGGCCTGTGCGGTGCCCGCTGGAGCGGCAAGGCGGCCAGGTCGGCCAGAGCAAGGGCCGCGCGGCGGATATCAACCTCGCCGCCTTGCACCTGCCGGCGCAGCACTGAGGCGACCTCGAGGTCCACCAGTTCTGGCGCGCTCAGCCGTTCCCCGCGCAGGCGGGCACGGGCGCGGTCGCCGTCCGGGCCGTCATCGCCAAGGGCGGTGGCCAGGACGCTGGCGTCAACGACGATCACGATCGGCGCGCAGCGTCGCTACCGCCGTCTTCACCGGAACCGAACCTCCCGAGCGGCCGCCCGCCCGGTCAAGGACCTCCTCAAGGGTCGGTTCGCTGGCTTCCTCGATGAGCCGGGCCCTCAAGTACTCCTGGAGGGACTGGTGCGCGGCAGCTGCGCGTTGCCGCAGGACAGCATGAGTCTGCTCGGGCACATCTTTGATCTGCACGCTAGGCATGGCGCCATTATGGCGCTAGAAGCGCCAGTTTGCAAACGCGCTGTCATCGGTATGTGCGGTCGTTTACGCCATGTCGCCGGGAACATGGTGGGTCAAGATGACGCACAGTCGAGGTGCGAGGATTTCTCGACCGGCGCTTTCTTTCCGAAACGGTGTGCCTGGCGGCACGGGCTCTACGCTGCGAGGAGAGGGTGTGCCTTGGCCTGTTCGTAGAGCCGTTCCGGGGGCCAGGTCGATGCCGCCGGGCCATACGAGGGTTCCAGCCTCCGGGTCGACGGTGACCTCGGCGAAGCATGCGGGGTCGTTCAGTGGCGCCAGGACGCCGGTCCACGCTGGGCGGAGAAGTCGACGTCTCCGGCTCTGCCGTCGCTGAAGAGGAGGCGGAGCATGCGGTCACCGACCACAGCGACACCTACGACGACGGGCAGGTAGTTATCGTCCACGGTCTTGACGGTACGCCAGCGGGTCCATACCCAGCAGAGGCTCGTTCCGCCGGGCTCGCTCCCAGCTCGCCAGGATCTCACTACGGCGAAGGACGGCCCATTCCCGGACGAATTGAAGAGCCCTGAGGTCGAGGCCGCCGGCCAGCACCTCGCCGTCGGCCGAGACCGAGGCGCGGCGGCCAGCGTGGTAGGCGTGAAAGTGTGCCACTGGGTGATCCCGCTCGTTCCAGTAGATGTAGATCCCGACCCCGTAAAGGCGCTGACACGCGGCATGGACCGACAATAGCCGCGTCCGCCATCGGGTTCCGCGGCGAAGCAGGACCGTGCCGGCGATTGGCGTACTTGACCGCACAGGCAAATACGCAGTCAGTCTCAGCCAACGGCAAAACTAGGCGCAGGGCGGTGACTCAAAGGTGCTTTCGCAGTTCAACGGCTAATGCCGCCTACCCTTGTCCGGCTCCGGGCGACGTGCTGGCCGGGTACGCGGCGGCGAGCGCCGTGTTGATCTCGCCGATGTCGAAGCGGGTCGTCTCAATGGCTTCGGGATCGATGTCGCCGCCGAAGAAATGCTCCAGCTCGGCCACCGCTTCCGCATGGTCGGGGTTGTCCAGGTCGGTGGCGGCTGCCGTCAGCTCGTAGGCGTATACACCGCCGCAGTCCTCGGCCGGGCCGTCGCGCCGTCCGTCGGTGCAGACCGCTCGCGGCGCCGGAGCCGTCCGGGCGCTGACGGTTTCGAGCTTTATGACATGCTCCCAGCCATCGCCGAAGTCGTACTCGTAGTACAGCTTGTCACCCGGATCGGCCAGCACCTCGTCGAGGCGTACCTGTTCCTCGGGGATGCCGATGTCTCCCTCGTCCACCTGGAACGGGCACAAGTAAAGCTCGGCCTCCGGGCTGTGCGGGTTCTGGCCCGAACTGAACTGGTGCAGGTGACTATCGGTCCAGCCGAACGCCTCCTGGATAACCTCGTGCAGCTCGTCGAGGAGCAGATCCGACGACAGCTCCAGCCGGCGCCAGAGCGGAGGCCTGGTCCCCTTCAGGTCGATCCGGACGCGGTACGTTACAACGTCCGCCCGGCGCGGGCGCCGGCGTGACGGCGGCGCTGCCCGGACCGCCGGGTCCTGGTCAGCCACCGCGAGGGCCTTCAGCTCCCGCAACACCCCTTGGAGCTCACCAGGGCTCATGCCCGAGATGGCCGCCGTGAACTGGCGCATCACGTCTTCTGGCAGGCCTGGGCCTGCCGGGGAACCGCCGGGCTCGTCGCCGTCTGACATGAGCGCTACGCTATCGGCCGGCATCCTCAGCAGACAGTGCGTTGGTCAAGACAGTGCGTTGGTCAATTAGGTAGGTGTGGGCGCGGGCAGAAGCCGGTTCGGAAGGCGGACGGGCTAAACGCCCAAGCGCGGACTAGCGACCTGGTGCCGGCTCGATCCGCAGCGAACCGCCAAAGCTGGTCACCATGATCGAGCGGCGGGCAGCGGGGTCAGTGGCGATCCCGACCGATTGCGGGCCGCCGTCGCTGTCAGCCGTCAGCGCGTAGGGGCCGCCCGGCACGGTCAACGTCACCGGGCCCCCTTCGCTACTGAGCAGCACCGTGTCCGGTGCCGCGGAGAAAGCGATCCGTGCCGCACCGCCGTCCGTGCTGACATCCGCCGTCGCGGCGTCGACGCCCTGACCGGACAGCGGCCCGCCCCCGGTTCCGGCGCGCAGGGGGCCGGCTGTCGCCGTCAGCTGCAGCGAGCCGCCGTCGGTGTTAACGGTCAGCGCCCCGTCAATGTGCTCGGCGGTCACCGGCCCGCCGCCTGATTCGACGTCTGCCCCGGGCGCTCCGTTCAGCTGCAGCGAGCCACCGTCGGTGTTAACGGTCAGCGGCCCGTCAACGTGATCGGCGGTCACCGGCCCGCCGCCAGAATCGATGTCTGCCCCGGGCGCTCCGTCCACCTGCAGCGAGCCGCCGTCGGTGTTAACGGTCAGTGGCCCGTCAACGTGATCGGCGGTCGCGGGGGCGCCACCGGAATCCACATCTGCCCCCGCCGTACCGGACACGGCCGCAGCGCCACCGTCTGTCGTCACGCTGGCGGGAATGCCGGCCGGCATGGTCACCGCGAAGCCGACGGTGCAATCGGAGGTGGCGCACGCGGGGTCGGCCAGGGTGAGGCGGCCGGCCGACACCGACTGCACCACCGCGGGCAGGCCGCCATCCTGCTTGACGTAGCTGATTGTCTCGATGACCTCGGCGCGGCTCACCGGCCCAGCCGCCACCTTCACCAGGCCGCCGTAGCTTTGTACGTCCAGGCTGGTGACGTGCTCGGGCACGGTCAGTGAGCGGACCACGGTATTCGGCGCCGGCTGCCGGTGCCAGGGAGCACCGGCTGCGGTGAGCAGGCGCACGCCAGGCACGAGGAGCACCGCGGCGGTGGCCAGGCCGCTGAGGCCCCAGACCCAGCGGCCTGGTCCGCCTACCGCGCGCATGGCAGGTCCACCGTGAGCAGGGTCGGCCCGCCGGGCGGGCTGGCGATCTCGAAGGTTCCGTCGACCGACTGGGCGCGCTTGGCCAGGCCGGACAGGCCGGTGCCGCTGCCCGGGGCGGCGCCGCCCACACCGTCGTCACTGACGATGATGTGCAGCCGGTCCCCCGCACGCTGCACGAACACCTCAGCCTGGGTCGCTTGGGCGTGCTTGGTGATGTTCGTAAGTCCCTCTGAGACCACGAAGTAGGCCACCGCCTCGATGGTGGGGGGCGGCCGGTGGGCGACATCCACGGTCAGCCGGACCGGAATCGGCATCCGCGCCGTCACGCCGGACAGCGCCGCGTCCAGGCCACGGTCCTCGAGCACCGGCGGATGCAGACCGCGGATCAGGTTGCGGAGCTCAGCGAGCGCGGCCTTGGTCTCCTCGTGCGCCTCGGCGATCACCAGGTTGGCCTGCGCCGCATCGGCGGCCGGGGTCGCGCGCGCCATGCCCAGCCGGATAGCCAGCGAGACCAGCCGCTGCTGGGTGCCGTCGTGCAGATCCCGCTCCAGGCGGCGCCGCTCGGCGTCGGCCGCGTCGACCACGCCGGCCCGGGTCTCGGTCAGCTGCTCGACCCGGAGCTGCAACTCCTCCGCGCGGCTCGGGCCCAGCAGCGCCCGGGCGGCCCGGGCGTCGACCGCTCCCACCGCGGCGCTCAGCCACGGGGCGGCGAGCAGGAGCGCGATCCCGCCGAGCATCAGGTACGCGTCCAGCGGGACATAGAGGAACCGCAGGATGTGCGGCGGAGACGACTCGCCATCCCGAAGCAGGCTCCCTGGCGGCTCCGTCCACGCGTAGGCGTAAACCAGCGTGTACAGGACACCCCCCAGCCACATCACGAACGCCGCGGCGGCCGCCACGGCCAGCGCCGGCCCGGCCAGGAGGTGGTAGCCCGCCTGCTGCCAGGTCGCCCGGGAACGGGCCGTGGCGGCGATGCCCCGCAGGGTCAGCCGGTCCGGTATGGCGGGCCGCGGCGGTATCGCCACCCCGGCCGTGGCCCGCAGCCGCTGGCGCTGGACCCGGGTGAGAACCGGCAGCGCGATAAAGACAGCCACCAGGGCCAGCAGCGAGAGCGGCCACCGATGAACGGTGAAGATCGGGACCAACACCACGGACAGCGCGACGATCTGCGCTGGGACCCCGCCCACCAGGTACAGAGCCTGGCGCCACGCCCCCGGCGACCACGGGACGCGGCGGTACCGCGGCGCGGGAACGTCGCGGCGCAGAGCTGGGGCGGTCATGGAGCCCACGCTACGTCTCCGGCAACTGAGTCTCTATGCAGCGCGGTTCACGATCATGGGTGGTGCTAGCTGCACCCGGATTGGGAGTCCTGGCCCAGTGCGCAGGGCGGGTTCTGGAGCACCGCGCGGATCGCCGGGGAAGTGTTCGACCCGTCCGGCGGCGACGCGCGGCTGTACGGCAGCGCGCAGAGCTTGCCCGGCGTCGCCACGGCGGCGAACCTGCAGCAGTACGACGTGGGGCTGCGGCCCGGCACCAGTGCCACCGGGTGCATCCAGGCGGTGAACCGCGCCCTCGGGACGAACAGCGTATGGCAGGCCACCCCGCCGGATGGCGGCCAGTTCTACTCCATCGCCATCGGCCTGGTGGGCCTGCTCGCGCTGATGGTCGCGGCCGCCGCGGGGCTCGGGGTGCTCAACACGGTGCTGATGACGACCCGGGACCGGGTGCACGACCTGGGGATCTTCAAGGCACTCGGGATGCGGCCCGGCCAGGTGCTCACCATGGTGGTGTGCTGGATCGCCGGCCCCGCCATGCTGGCCGCGGTGATCGCGGCACCCGCCGCGGTGGCTCTGAACACGGCCACCATCCGGGCCATGGCCGGAACCGCGCACACTGGCGTGCCGGCCAGCTTCACCCAGGTATTCCCCCCGTCCCGGCTCGCGCTGCTGTCGCTGGCGGCGATCGCGATCGCGGTGGCCGGGGCACTGCTGCCAGCCAGCTGGGCCGCGCGCGCCCGTCCGGCCGTGGCGCTGCGCACCGAATGAATGCTGCGTACCGAATAAGTGATGTGCTGCGCGATGTCCGCCGGCGCTTGGCGTCGGCGGACATCGCCAGCGGCGTAACGTGGCCCGCGTGACGGAGGCGCCGGTGGCCGGCCAGCGGGTGGTCATCGCCGAGGACTCGGTCCTGCTGCTGGCCGGCCTGACCAAGCTGCTGGAGAGCGCCGGGTTCGAGGTCGTGGCCACCGCCGGCGACGCCGAGGGCCTGCTGGCCGCGGTCGAGCGGGAACGGCCGGACGTGGTGGTCGCCGACGTGCGGATGCCGCCCACCCATACGGACGAAGGCATCCGGGCCGCCCTGGTGATCCGAAGCCAGTGGCCGGAGATCGCGATCCTGGTGCTGTCGCAGTACGTGGAGGAACGCTACGCGGCCGACCTGCTGTCCGCGCACACCCACGGCGTCGGCTATCTGCTGAAGGACCGCGTCGCCGACGTGGCCCAGTTCCTCGACGCGCTGCGTCGGGTGGCGGCGGGCGGCACGGCGCTGGACCCGGAGGTGGTGGCGCAACTGCTGGTGCGGCGGGGTGGCGACCCGCTGGACGGCCTGACCGAGCGGGAACGCGCCGTACTGGCCCTGATGGCCGAGGGCCGCTCCAACGCGGAGATCGGCGCGGCCCTGGTGGTCACGGACAGCGCGGTGAGCAAGCACATCAACTCGATCTTCGCCAAGCTCGGGCTCTATCCGGGTGACGCAGGCCACCGGCGGGTGCTCGCCGTGCTGCGCTACCTCGGCGCAGGCCCGGCGGGATCCGGGACCTGAGACTATTACGCTCTTCTCCGTGAGCAGGACGGGTCTCGAACGCAGGGTGGCGGCAGCCGCTGAGGAGGCGCTGGCCGGGCGGAAGTTCGTCACGGTCGCTGACGTGTGCATCGGCCTCGGCTGGCTTCACAGCAGGCACGTAGACAGCTGGCGGCACGGCCGCACGTGCTGGGCCTCTTTGAATCCGGCGGCGCGGGCCAGGGCCAGCATTTCTGCCGGGGTGAAGAAGCTGATGAACGGCGTCCCAGAGGCCCGGGCGCCGTTCTCCGCGGCCTGGCGTCCAGGGCGCTCGCCGGGGTCGTGACTCAGGCCAGGACCTCGCGGAAAGGGTTGTCATCCGCGACGGCGATTTTGCCCCGGACCACCGGGTTGACCAGGTCGCCGATCTGCGCGATGTGGATCCGGATCTCGTCGCCGGCCTCCAGGATGAACGGGAGATCCGGGACCAGGCTGGTCCCCGTGGACAAGATCACGCCCGCCGGGAACTCCTCCTCGCGGAACAGGTACTCAGTGAGCTCGCCGATGCGGCGGCGCAGGCCGGACGTGCTCGACTGGCCCTGCCAGACCACGGCACCGTACCGGCTGATCGTCAGCTCCATGGCGAGCGAATACGGGTCCGGGACCTCCCACGCGGGCCTGATCCAGGGGCCCACCGCGCAGCCGCCGAAGTAGATCTTGGCCTGCGGCAGATAGAGCGGGTTCTGGCCCTCGATCGATCGAGAGCTCATGTCGTTGCAGATGGTGTAGCCCACCACCTCGCCGGCGTAGTTCAGCACCGCGGCCAGCTCGGGTTCGGGAACGTCGACTCCGGAGTCGGCGCGGACCGACACGGCGCGGCCCGGACCGCGGACCCGCCAGGCCGCCGACTTGAAGAACAGCTCGGGGCGTTCGGCCGCGTACACGCGGTCGTAGACGTCGGCCGACTCCTCGCTTTCCAGGACCCGGGCCGCCCGGGAACGCTCGTAGGTGACCCCCGCCGCCCATACCTCGGTGCGGCCGTCGACCGGCGCCAGCAGTTCGATTTCCTCGGGCGGAAACGGTACTCCGCTGGGCTTCTCGCATACCTCGCGGATGTCGCTGAGCGGCAGCGCCAGCAGATCGGACAGGGCAGGGCCGCCGGCGAGCGCCGTTACCGGGCCGATCCCCCCGGTGGTTCCCCCGCTTCCCGGCCCGTCCGTGCGGCCTTCCTCGAGGACACCAAGCTGCGGTCCGCCCTGAGTCAGGCTCCGGAACCTGATAAGCCTCATCGCTTCCTCCTCGGCCACGGAAATCATGCACCCGTATGGCTCTCCAGCGAGCCTAAAATTACACCTCCCCGGCGGTCAATCTTCATCACATGAACGTGAAACTTCATCAGATGAAGATGTTGACTGTCAGGCAGGGCCCGACGTAGCGTCGGAGCTCCGATCGCGTACCCCCGCTGGACGGAGGACCGCCGTTGACCGCCGCCTACCCGGACCGGGCCCGGCACGCTCAGGTCGTGCACGGTCTCGGGGCCCAGATCGTCCGTGGTGGCCTCGCTCCCGGCGACGCCATGCCGACCGAAGACGAGCTGGTGAGCCAGCTCCACGTCGGCCGGTCCGCACTGCGTGAAGGCGTGAAGGTTCTCGCGGGCAAAGGCCTGCTCGAGAGCCGGACCAGCGCCGGGACCCGGGTCCGCCCGCGAGAGTCCTGGAACCTGCTCGACCCCGACGTGCTGAGCTGGCGCTTCGCCCCCTCCCCCAGCGCCGGCGACATCCGGGCGCTCGCCGGGCTGCGGCTAGCGCTCGAACCCGGCGCGGCCCGGCTGGCCGCGGAGACGGCCACCACGCAGCAGCGCAGTGCGATCGCGGTTGCCATGGCGCGGCTGTGGGCCACCGTCGATGAGCCCGACGCCTTTATCGAGGCCGACCTGGACTTTCACCGCGCGGTGTTCAGCGCGGCCAACAACGACCTGCTGCTCTTCATCCACGACGTGGTGAGCGTCGCCCTCGGCGCCATCCGCCCGCTGCACAGCCGTTCGGTCGGGCATAACCGCGATTCGCTAGCCAACCACGAGCGGGTCGCGATCGCCATCCGCCGCGGCCACCACCGCAAGGCCGAGGACGCGATGCGCGAGATCGCTGAGGTGGCCCGCGCCGACGCGCTCCAGGAGGTCTCGTGTTGACATCCTCCCTCGCGTGAAGGCGTGGGATTCCAGCTACCACGCCGATGGGAGCAGCAGTTGAGGTTCGCGGTTCACGGGCCGGGTGATGCCGTCGCCTCCCCGCGAGCGAAGGGGGATGGGGATGTGGGTGGGGTGCCCCGCCGCGATGCTGATGGCCGCGGGCAGAGCGCGGACCGGCGCGCGTGGCTGGACCCGGCGGCGGATGCGCGGGCGGCGGGTTTTTACTCGGCGACGCGCCGGACTGTCGAGTCGGCCTGGGTCCGGCCGCGTTTCGCCGGCAATCTGGAGTTTCAGGCCCGCGCTTCCGCCGTACTGCGCGACGGGCTGATCAGCGGCGAAGCTCACGAGGTGCTCCTGGGGCCAGGTGAACGACTTGTTCACACGCGCGTCAACCGGCATACCCGGTACGGGGCATAGTCGACGGGCATAACCGCTCGTTACGGGGCATATAAGGAACAGAGAGAACACCCAGCCATGACGAGGAGGTCAGGGTGAGTATTGCGGTGGTAACCGGCGCCGGGGGCGAGCTGGGCCGGGCGATCGCGCGGCGGCTAGCCGTGGACGGGCACGCGGTCGCGGTCGTCGACATCGATACCGAATCGGTGGAGGCGACGCGCAAGGACGTCGAGGCGCACGGCGGGGCGGTCCGCGCCTGGACCTTGGACCTGCGCGACGCCGACGCGGTCAACGAGATGTTCGAAGTGGTCGCGCTGCAGTCGGGCGGGACCGGGATCCTCGTCAACAATGCCGCCATCTACCCGAGCACTCCCTTCCTCGAGGTCTCCCCGGCCGAATACGACGACGTACACGCGGTGAACCAGCGCGGGTACTGGCTCTGCGCGCAGGCCGCGGCCCGGCAGATGAAGGAGGCCGGCGGCGGCGCGATCGTGAACATCACCTCGATCGTCGCCCACGGCGGGTGGCCCGCCCTGGCCTCGTACGCGGCGTCGAAGGGCGCGGCGGGAGCGCTGACTCGGGCCCTGGCCCGCGAGCTGGGCCCCTTCGGGATCCGGGTCAACGCGGTCTCCCCCGGTGCGTTCCCGACCGCCGCCGAAGAGATCCATGAGAACCCAGCCGCCTACCACCAGTTCGTCGTCGACCACCAGGCGCTGAAGCGGCGCGGGGCCCCGGAGGAGCTGGCCTCCGTGGTGTCCTTCCTGGCCGGTCCGGAGTCCTCATTCGTGACCGGCCAGACGATCGAGGTCAACGGCGGATGGGTGATGGTGTAACCACAGAACCGGGGCTCGCCTTTCCGGCGGGGGCCGCCTCTCCTTCGGGGCCTGTCTCGCGTCTTTCCCCGCTGTCACCGCTGCGCGCTACGCTCCCGCCATGGCTCTGTTCGTCCTGACGATGGTCAACGGCCCGGCTTACGACCGGTCGCGTCCCCGGCGGGAGCAGCGCGGCTGGGAGGGGCACGCGGCGTTCATGGACGGGCTGCTGGCGGAGGGTTTCGTGGTCCTCGGCGGCCCGATCGGCGACGGGGAAAAGGTGATGCTGGTCGTCGAGGCGGGCAGCGAGCGGGAGGCCCGGACGCGGATGGAGCCCGATCCCTGGGCGCCGATGGGCGTGCTGGAGATCGGCTCGGTCCAGCCGTGGACGATCTGGCTGGACAGCCGGCCCTTCGCGCCTGGCGCGCCCTCGGCATCCGCAGCGCCCGCTCCCTCCGCAGCGCCCGCTCCCTCCGCAGCGCCCGCCGACGCCGCCCGCGCGGACCAGCGCTGACGGCCGGGCCGGAACGTGCTACAGGGCTGGGACAACTTCGCGACCGTCACCGGGAGCGCAGCCGGCGCGCTGACCGGCCTGCTGTTCGTCGCGGTCTCGCTTAACCGGGACCGGATCGTGGGGCACGCCGGGCTGCGCTCTGAGGCGGCCCAGACGCTGGTACTGTTCCTGGTCGGTTTGCTCCTGGCGGTGCTGCTGGTGATCCCCGGGATGTCGGCCCGCACGCTGGGCGTCGTGCTCGTCGCGGTGGCGCTCGTGTCGGGGGCGGCGCAGGTCATCCTCGGGCGCGCCAAGCCCCGCCCGGGCCCCGATGAGCCCCGGGGCCGGCCCCGGTCACAGGACGAGAAACGAGCGAGGTTCTCCTACCTCAGCGCCGAGGACCAGCTGTACCGGGTGCTGGACGCGGTCAGCCCCAACCTGATCTCCACGCTGTGCATCATCATCGCCGGCTGTCTCCAGCTGGCGGGAGGCGACGGCCTGTACTGGCTGGCCGCGGCGGTCGTGCTCACGCTGGGCGGCGGCGTCATCAACGCCTGGCTGTTCCTCACCGGTGACGGCAGTTAAGGGCTGGACGCAGGGCTCAGCGGGCTGGCCTGGCCGATCGGCGCCGCGGCCACCGGGCCGGGCGCAGCGTGATAGATATTCCTGCATGGCAGCTATCGTCGTTACCGCCGAGAAGACCATCGACGCACCCGCCGACACCGTGTTCGGGTACATCAGGGACATGCGCGAACACCCGAAGTTCCTTCCGCCGCAGTTCTCGGACTTCCAGGTCGAGTCAGGCGGCGTCGGGCCCGGGACGATCACGCGGTTCACGGTGACGGCCGGCGGCCGGTCCCGCAAGTACCGGATGAAGGTGGACGAGCCGGAGCCAGGCCGGGTCCTCACCGAATCCGACAGCGATTCGAGCCTGGTCACCCGGTTCGAGGTCACGCCCAAGGAGGGCGGCGTCTCGCTCGTGCAGATCTCCAGCACCTGGCAGGGCGCGAGCGGCGTCGGCGGCTTCTTCGAGCGCACCTTCGCCCCGCGGGCACTGCGCTCGATCTACGAGGACGAGCTCAGCCGGCTCGACAGCTACGCCCGCGAGCAGAACAGTTCCTGACCCCGCGGGCGAGCCAGGGAACCGCCGTGAATCCCGCGTTCTGGCGCTGAGGTCTTTTCAAGGGGTTTCCGGGTTGCTGGGTGCGGCTCCGGGGGCCTCAGTCACCTCTCGCGGTCACCCGGGAGCAGCGCGGCCGGCACGTTGTACGGCGTGATTACCTGCACGCTGGACGGGCGGGCCATGATCGGGCCGGGCAGCGCCCGCTGGGCCTGCATGATCACCTGGCAGGCGCGGCGCAGGTCATGCCGCAGGTCATGCTGGAGCATGTGCGCGGAGCTGGCCGCGCAGCAGCAGCGGCGGATCGTGGGTGCGGCATGAGCGAGGGGCAGGGCGTGGTGCAGGGTAACGGCGTCGCCAGGGACGGGGCTGCGGGCGGCGCGGGCCACCCGGGTAGCGAGGGCGGCGCGGGCAAGATCGCGGGCGCGCCGATCTCATGGGGCGTGTGCGAGGTGCCGGGCTGGGGGTACCAGCTCAGCCCGGATCGGGTGCTGGCTGAGATCACCGAGGTGGGCCTGGCCGCGACCGAGCTGGGACCGGCGGGATTCCTGCCGGACGATCCCGGGCACGCCGCCCGCGTCCTGCGCCAGCACCACCTGGCCTCGGTCGGCGGATTCGTCCCGGTGCGGCTGCACGTGCGGGGCCATGATCCTGTGCCGGAGATCGAGCAGGTCCTGCAGGGGTACGCGGGCACCGGGTCCCGCACCCTGGTGCTGTCCGCCGACAGCGGCCTGGCCGGGTACGACACCCGGCCAGCGCTGGACGAGGACGACTGGACGACGCTGCTGACCAACCTGGACCGGCTCAGCGCGCTCGCCGCCCGGCACGACGTGCTGGCGGTGCTGCACCCGCACGTCGGGACCATGGTCGAGAACTCCTGCGAGGTGCAGCGGGTGCTGGATGGCTCGTCTGTCGCGCTCTGCCTGGACACCGGGCACCTGCTGATCGGCGGGACCGATCCGGCCGAGCTGGCCCGGCAGGCGCCCGGGCGGATCGCGCACACCCACCTCAAGGACGTCAACGGCTCCATCGCGGCGAAGGTCCGGTCCGGGCGGATCACGTACACCGAAGGTGTAAGGAAGGGCATGTACCGGCCGCTCGGCGCGGGTGACGTGGACGTCGAGGCCATCGTGTCGGTGCTCGGGCGGCGCGGCTACGACGGCTGGTACGTACTGGAGCAGGACACGATCCTTACTGAGGAGCCTGCCGGGGAAGGGCCGGTCGCCGACGTGCGGACGAGCGCCGAGTACGTCCGTTCGGTGCTGAGCAAAGCCGGATAGGTCGATCTGCTGGACAAGCAGTGCACTATCTTGGTTGCAATGGTTACGCAACGATGGGTCCGCCGTGCGCGGCTCTTCCGTGCGTTGCCTGTTTCCCCCGGGGGCGGCCGAGCGTAAGGAACGTGCGGGGCTGAGGGTGCGCTCGAGGTCGTGTTGCCGTCGCTGGCGGACGGCTGGGGAGGATACGTAATGATCCATAAGTTCGCGGCCGAGTTCCTGGCACGGCGCATCATGGCCAGGGCTGGAGCCCGGCACCGTCAGACGTGGGCTTGCGGGTATCCGAATCGTTTCTGCATTCGCAGTCCTGGCGGTTGTCAATGAAGAGGGCAAGCCATTCAAGGTCCGCGGGTACAAGGCTAAGCATTGTCCCGGTGATGCGGCCGCCCTTGCTGTCCGCTAAGTACCAATAGCGTATCGCGGCCGATCGGGGACAATAACATAGGAGCTACTCGCGGAATGGGTCGGCGTAAGCTGACCTCGGCGGAGAACGAAATCGCCAAAGGCTTCAGCACGACTGATATTCCGGTGGAATTCTGCCTGGTCCAGGCTGAGACCGCCGAGGCGCTCCCCCGGGGAAAGCCGGTGGTGCCGGCCCGGCGCCTTGAGATATGCCACACTCACTGCAATAGTTGCTAGAGGATACGAACGTACGTTCGGTAAATGGGAGTAGCGTGGAGGTAACGGAGCGACAGCGGCAGCTACTGGCCCTGTGCGCCATCCGCGTCGACGGCACCAGCGTCGACTGGAGCCTCGTGGCCCGGCAGGCACAGTTCGAGGAGGGCCTGGACGCACTCTGGTCGGGGCGCATCTTCGAGACGTCCGTCGCCGCGAAGCGTTCCGTTCAGGTGCTGCGCCGCGGCATCAGGGAGCCAGCACC
>Ga0187867_10002008_pt1 | contig 17236 bp, 17 predicted proteins | sample June2016WEW_13_1_FD_132976 | JGI IMG/M metagenome (GOLD analysis project Ga0187867, IMG submission 132976) | Peatland microbial communities from SPRUCE experiment site at the Marcell Experimental Forest, Minnesota, USA - June2016WEW_13_10 | ecosystem: Environmental > Terrestrial > Soil >...
ACGTGGGGTGCATGGTGGGAGCAACGGAAGCGGAGTTTTACGTGCGTGACACCGGACTGGGGATCGACGCGGAGGACGTTGGGAAGGTGTTTTGCATTTTTCGGCGTGGAAGGAACTCGGCGTCGCGGAACGTGCCGGGAAAAGGGGTCGGGCTGTCGTGGGTGAAGAGCATCATCGAGACGTACGGCGGAAGCATCTGGGTCCAAAGCGAGCCGGGCCGCGGAAGCACGTTCCGATTCACGATCAACGGCCAGTTCGTGCCTGAGTCGGGAGAACAGCCGAAAGCGAGAAGTGTGGCATGAGCGTCAAAACGGGAATGTCAAGCGGTCAAATGCAGGGGATCACCATTCTGCTGGTGGACGACGACGTCGATTGCCGGATGCTGATCCGGGACGCGATCTTCCAGTGCAAGGTGAGCAACCGGGTCTACGAGGTATCCAGCGGGCAGGAGGCGTTGGATTTCCTGCATCGGCGGGACAAATGGGGGCGGGCGCCGCGGCCGGGGTTGATTTATCTGGACATCGAGATGCCCGGGATCAACGGGCAGACGGTGCTGAAGGCGATCAAGGCGAATCCGGATTTGCGGGACATTCCGGTGGTCATGATGACCGGCGTGAGCGACGAGCGGCAGATGCAGATGGCGGCCAAGACCGGGGCGAACAGCTACACGATCAAACCGGCCAATGCGGAGCAGTTTCTTAAAACCGTGGTGACGAGCACGAATTATTGGCTCACGATCCATCAGTATCCGGGCCATCATATTCCGCCGGAGTTGTGCCGGAGATAACCGGAGGCGGGAGTTCACCTTACGGCCAAACCGGCCGATAAGACGGGCTGAACGAGAGAACGCGGAGATATGGAACGGCTCAAATTGCTCATCGTGGAAGACGATGCGGATCAGCGGCAACTGATCGGCGAGACGCTGGAGGCGCATTTCGGCGCGCAGACGGTGCAGGCGGTTGAGAGCGGCGCGGCGGCAATGAAACTGGACCTGGGGGCGTTCGACCTGATTCTGACGGATTTCAACCTGCCCGACGTCAGCGGCATGGAGTTGCTGGAAAGAATCCGCGAAGCTTGCGCCACCCCGGTCATCATGGTCACGGGCGAGAACGTCGGCCACCTTGCCGCCGAGGCGGTCCGCAAGGGGGCCATGGATTACGTGGTGAAGTTCGGCGATTACCTGCTCACGATCCCGCTGGTGGTGGAAAAGAACCTGACGGTCGCCAAGCTGTACAAGGAAAACGAGAAACTCCGCGCCGAGTTGGAGCGTAAGAACGCGCAATTGGAAGAATCGCTGAAGATGGTGGAGGAACTTGCCGCGACCGATGCGCTGACGGGGTTGTACAACCGGCGGCATTTCAACCGGGTGCTGGACCAGATGTTCGCCGAGAGCGAGCGCATGGACAGCGATCTGGCGTGCGTGATGATCGACCTGGACGGATACAAGCAGTTGAACGACACGAAAGGCCACGCGGTGGGGGATCAGCTATTGGCGGTGGCGGGGAAAGTGATATCGGCGAACATGCGTCGGATGGACGTGGCGGCGCGATACGGGGGAGACGAGTTCGTGCTGCTGTTGCCGCACGCCTCGGCACAGGAAGCGGCGCAGGTCACGCAGCGCATCCGGGATGAATTCGGGCAGGGGTCGGCGATCGTGCTGCGGCAGAACGAAGGAGTGTCGATGTCGGCGGGGATCGCCTCGAGAAAGAACAACGCCCCGCCCGGGGCGGAGCATTTGCTGGGTCTTTCGGACGCGGCGCTCTATCAGGCCAAGGGCGGGGGACGCAATCGGGTCGTCATTCACCCGCCGACGGCGATGCTATATGGCAAGCGCTAATTCGGGCAGGGAATCGGCCTGCGGATCGATTGAAAGCAAGGCCTGGGGATTGAAGGTCACGCGGCTTCGGCTGGTTTGCACCAGGTTCTCGTTGCGCAATTGGATCAGGCATAACGTGACGGTTTCGCGCGCGGCGCCGACGGCCTGAGCGAGTTGGGCATGGGTGATTCGCAACTCGACGCCGCCCGGCACCAATCGCGCGGCCGGAGAATTGCGGAACCGCAACAGGGTCCGGATCACCCGGAGCCGGCAATCCTGGAATGCGAAACTGCTCCTCTCGGACCAGGCGTCAAAGAGATGCCGGGCCATGGCTTCGATGAACTGAAGGGTCAAATCGCCGCGGGCCAGCAATGCCTGGCGCAAGCGGTCGGCGGGAATGGCGCGCAGCACGGAGTTGCCGACCGACATGGTGAGCTTGTCGTAGACCGGAAGCTTTCCGAGGGCCGAGAACCCAAAGCAGTCGTCCGTCCCAAGAATGGTCAGCAGCCTGAGCCCGTCTGACGGCACCAATTGAAACACGCGAACCTGACCCGAGTCGATAATGTAGAAATTGACGGCCGGATCGCTCGGCTGAAAGATGACCTGCCGATCGGTGAAACTCAACTGGGTGGCCCCGAGACTGCTTTCCCGCAGGAAACGTGTAATCGCGCTGGCTATTTCCACTGACTCGCTCACTGTATCCCTCGCTTTCAGGTTTCCATTGAAGCTGGAAATACGTCCTTCGGCTTCCTTCGACTACGCTAGTAGTATGAGATCGGAATTACGGTCGCGGCGCCAACGCAACATAAGCGGCGCATAAGCGGGTAGGGATCAGGTAGAAGAACTACCCGATGCGCCGCGAGGCGAGGCGGCGGAAGAGTCGGAGAGAACGTTTCGCAGATAACTCGTGAGGTTGATCTTTCGATGGGCGATTTGAAGCTTGCGCCGGATGTTGCGTCGATGCGCCGCGATGGTTTCCGGCGAAAGGTGCTCGATTTCCGCAATCTCCTTTACCGCCAGTCCTCGTTTAATGAAGCTGCAAAGACGTAGCTCCGCGGGCGTGAGGTTCCTCACGGAGTGAGCCATCTCGACGATGAACGGCGAAATAATCTCCCGGAGGCAATGGTCGATCTGGTCAATGGTGCGCTGCTGCTGGCGCGTCGCGCCCTGCTTGACGGATTGGAGAAGGGGAAGAATTATTTCCTCCACGTTCTTGTTGATCCGCTGCCCGATCTTGTCCCGCTCCGTCTCAATGTTCGCCAGAATTTCGTGCATCGCGATGTTCTTTGTTTCAAGGGATCGATTGGCAATTTCCAGGGCGACTTTCGCCAGATGCTGTTCGGTGACGTCCTGAAGGAAGCCGACGGTCCGGCAAGGGCGGCCGGCATCGTCCCAGATGACTTCGCCCTCGCCGTGGATGTAACGCATCTGGCCGTCCGGGCGGATGACTCGATAGTCCTGATGAAAGGGTCCGAGCCTGGGTACCGCCTCAGCCATCGCCTTGAGGACGTTCGCCCGGTCGTCGGGGTGGACCAGTTGCACGAACTCCGGGAAACGGAATATCCGCTTTTGCGGCTCCAGACCAAGGACCCGGTAGAGTTCGTCCGACCATGTGAGAACGTCGGTTGCCAGGTCGCGGTCCCAGTGCGCGAGCTGGGAGATCCGCCCGGCACGCCGCAGGTTACGTTGGCTTTCCGCCAGAGCTTCGGTGGCGGTTTGTCGTTGGACGCCTGTTCGAAAGACGACGATGAGGCCATGCGCCAGATCGTTTGCCAGCTCGTTCAGGACTTCGATCTCCTTTGGGCTGAACGCATCGATCTCTTTGGCATACATGGCCAGAACGCCGAAGGTGCGCCCGCCGCCGCTGAGGGGTAAAGCGATGGCGGATTCGTACCCTTCTCGCACGATCTCATTGCGCCAGGGATCGAAGGCGGGGTCGTTTGGGATGTCGCGCGCCAGACAGTGCTTTCCTGTCCGGACCGCAATTCCCACCGGGCCGCGCCCGTGGGGTTCGTCCTTCCAGGTGATGTTGGCGGTTTGGAGGTACCCCGCGTCGAACCCCGCTTGGGCCACCGGCCGCACCAATTTTTTCTCGTCGGACTCGGCAAATCCGACCCACGCCATCGCATAGTCGCCCACGTCCACGGCGGTATGGCAAACCTGGTTCAACCAGGCAACGACGTCCGAAGCAACGGTCAGCGCTCTATTGGCGGCGCTGACGACGCGGAGCGCCCGGTGGACCCGTCGCAGTTCGGCTTCCCAAGGCTCTGGATTGGAGCATTCGGTTTCCGGTGAGTTCATGTTGCAACTCGGCTTCCCAAGGCTCTGGTTGGGAGCGTTCGGTTTCCGGTGAGCTCACGCGGCCTTCCGGCTTGAAGCCATAGACTACATTTGCCAACGAACACTGTCAACCATTTTTTGCGTGGGATAGAGGGTTGGAATTTCGGCAAATATTTTTCTCGGCTCCGAGCGATCGAAGCCGCTGCCGCATTGCGGATTCAGTAATCGCGCCGGCAGAATAGCCACGCGGCCAGGGCAAGCACGACAATTTCAAAGCCCACGGAAGTCCCGACGATCCAGCCGACCGTGCGCCCGCGGATCGCGGCCTGGAGGGCCTTGACGTCCACGGGGTTGCCGTTGAAATCGACCTGGGAATCCTGCGAGCTGTCCTGCCGAGCATCGGCGACACGTTGGAGGCGGGCGCTGTCGATCAGTTCGCGCTCCAGCAAGGCGACGGTTTCGGAGGTTTTGGGCAAAAGCGTTTTGACGTCAAAGAAAATCTGGTGGGCGAATTCGACCGTGTTGCCCGCGGCGGCGCGTTGGCGCTGGTCGCGGTCCAGTTGGGCTTGGAGGCGGTTCACGTCGCCGGTGTTTCGCGTGGTCGGGCGCGTGGCGGCGGATTGCCGGGCCTTGGCAAGGGATTTTTCGGTGGTTTGAATTTCCTTGTTAAGGCTCGCCGTGGCGCTATCCTGCGAGAGCTTCATGGTCAGCAAAAACATTTCCGTGGTGTGGACGCCGAAGATGCAAATCCAGAACAAGAGCGTGAGGAGCACGGCGGAAACGGTCGAGCGCGTCCAGACGCCGACCAGCACGCAGAAACAAAACAGATAGCTGAAGAAGAGGACGACGATGGGAACGGCCAGGAAGATTCCCGGCTCCCAGGCGCCGCCGCGAACGCCGATGACCGCAAAGCTGGCGGCGCAGAAGCAGGCGATCTGCAAGGCAACGAACAGCAGGCCGCAGAAATACTTGGTGAGAAAGAGCCGCAGCCGGCCGATGGGTTTGGACAGGTAAAGATCGACGGCGCCGGCGGCCAGAAAATCGGGGAACAGGCTGGCGGTGGAGATCAGCGCCAGCACGGTCGCCAGCCAGGTCAGCCAGAACCCGATGCCGAAACTGAGGAAGATGCTTTTGTAGAAATCGCCGGGGGAAATGTATTTGCTGTTGAAGAAGACCGAGGGGAATTTCCAGACGAGGATTTCGAACCCGGTGGGGGTGAGACCGATGCCGGCGAAGGAGGCCGCCACCAGCGTGGACAGGACCAGGACGATCCAGAACATTCGCCTGGCGTTCAGGTCGCGATAGGCATCCAAAAGCAGGGCCAGGGTTTGGCTCATTGGATTCCAGTGGGAAAAGGGGGCGGCATCGGCAGAGCCGGCGGCGTCGCGCCGGGCGAGGCGGGCCGGGCCGTGGTCGGATCGGTCACCGCTTCGAAGAACAAGTCCTCCAGGGATGGCCGGATCAACTGCATTTTCCGGATAATCACGCCCCGGGCGCGCAGGGCGTCGAGAATGGATTGGACGTCGGCGGGCTCGGTCTTGCCGATGCGCAGCAGAGTGCCGTCGAATTCGCACCAGGATTGGTCGGCCAGCTTGCCGCGGGCCGGCCGGCCGGGAACGGGAGCGGCGATGGAATCGAAGGTTCCGGGGAAAGCCCCGGCCACCGCCGGCCATGCCGGATTCTCCAATTCGAAAAGATAGAACTGTCTGGCCCTTGTCAACTCATCAACCGAACCTTGCCGGGCCACCCGGCCGGATACGAGGATCGCCACGCGATCGCATACGGTCTCCAGTTCGCTGAGAAGATGGCTGTTGATGAAGATGGTGGCCCCCTGCTGTCGAAGGCGCAACAGCGCCTCTCGGATGTCCCGCCGGCCGCCGGGATCGACGCCGTCCGTCGGCTCGTCGAGAATGACCAAATCCGGATTCGCTCCCAGCGCCTGCGCCAACCCGATGCGTTGAAGCATTCCCTTGGAATATTGGGAGATTTTGGCATCGGCCCAACTCGTCATGCCGACCAGATCGAGCAATTCCGCCGCGCGACGGCGGCGAGCCTGGCGAGGAGCCCCGGCCAATGCGGAGAAGAATTCGATCACCTGTCTTCCGCTGAGATATCGCGGGAAACGGTGATTTTCCGGCAGATATCCCACGCGGCCGAGTGTGGATTTGTGCCCGATGGGGTGCTCGAGGATCGTCCCCTGGGCGCTGGTCGGCCGGACGACGCTGACCATGATCTTAACCAGCGTGGTCTTGCCCGCGCCGTTCGGCCCGAGCAACCCAAAAATCTCGCCGCGACGCACCTGCATCGCCACGCCTTGCAAGGCATGAACGCGCCGGCGATAGATTTTGGTCACGTTCCGCAGGTCGATCGCGTAACCGTCGGGAATGGAGGCATTGCTTCGAATGATCGCGACGATCTTACCACGCGAACGGCGGGTTCAAAGGACTTGACAAATTCCTAAAATCGGTACATTGATCGAACTGGAAGTCGGCGTTCTTTGGAGGAGGCTCACGTGGGAATTCGCGGGAAAATGCGTGCACATCGCCCCTCGCTGCGCCACCGTTGCCGCCATCTTCAATTGGGGTTCCTGACAATCCCCTTCTTCTCCCAAACCCTATCCGCCGACAACATCTGGCAGGGTTCGACCGGCAGTTGGTTTACCGCCGGCAACTGGAATGGGGGTGTCCCAGGCTCCTCCAGCGTCGCCGACATCAACAACGGCGGCACCGCGCAAATCTCCTCCGGCAACGCCGCCGCCAGTTCCATCAATCTCGGCCAATCCTCCGGCCAAAGCGGGTTCGTCGCGATCACCGGCGGCACGCTCACCGTGGGCGTGCAGGAAGTCGCCGGCGCCTCGGGCTCCGGCACCATCACGCAATCCGCCGGAATGAACAATTCCACCACCGCTTTCGTCCTTGGCGCTAACGCGAATTCCAACGGGACCTACGATCTCTCCGGCACCGGCACGCTCAGCGCGTTGGAATACATCGGCGAATTCGGAACCGGCACCATGAACCAGACCGGCGGAACCAACAATGCCAGCACGATTAATATGGCCTCGGGCGACCTCGGCGCCACGGGCTATTACTACCTCTCCGGTGGAACCCTCAACGCCGCCGGCTCCATTCTCATCGGCTACTCGGGCACCGGCGTCTTTTCCCAAACCGGCGGCCAACTCGCCGCCTCTTCCATCCTGGACGTTCTCAACAAAAATTCCAGCCTGAGCATCGCCAACGCCAGTGATACCTCCGGCGCGGTCAACAACTACGGCGACCTCTCCCTCGCCGGCGCCGGCCCAAGTGCAACCGCCGGCGAACTGTCCATCACCGGCAATTACCAGCAGACCGATGAACTCGACATCGGCATCGGCGGCCCGAGCGCCGGCGCCGATTTCGGATTTCTCAACGCCACCGGCACCGCCTCTCTATCCGGAACCCTCGACGTCACCCTGACCGACGGCTTCACCCCTTCCTACGGTGAAACCTTCACCATCCTCACCGCCGCAACCCGAACCGGCTCGTTTTCCACTTTGAACCTGACCTACCCCGCCGGCCATTTCACCATCGCCTATACCTCGACAAGCGTCGTTCTCACCGCCATACCCGAGCCGGGTTCCCTGGCGCTGATCGCGATTGCAACGCCTCTGGCGCTCCGCCGCCGCCGCACGCGCTAGCCGAAGCGTATTTCCGTGCCGTCAGATCGGGACAACAAGATGGATGTCCCCCTTGACTTTTTCACCTTTGAATTTTTTGCCGACGGCAAACTACCGTTGATCCGCCAAAAATCCGTTGGGTTTATGGGCCGAGTAGTTCGGTGCGATATTTGGGCGCGAGTGCCTGGGCCTTGACTTGGAATGCGGCTTGGGAGGCCTTGTCCAGCTTAGCCGGCGGTGTCGTCCGGGTAGGGACGCGCACGCCGACCTGCTTGAAGAATTCTTCCTGTCCCGCAGGCGCGCAGATACACAGTAGCCGAGCCGGTTGACTAGTCGCGTTGGTGAACGAGTGCGGCGCGTTGGCCGGGATGCCAAGGGTCTCGCCTGCTTTTACAACAGTTTTCCTACCGCGAAAAGTGGCCTCGATCTCACCCTCCAGGATAGTGAAAGACTCCTCGAAGTCATGCCGGTGCGACGGCGGTCCGCCGCCCGGCGGGATGTACATGTCGATCAGGCAGTACCGGCCATTAGTGGCCTCGCCCGCCAACAGAATCGTATAGGTGTCGCCGACCAGACCGACGTGTAGCAACTGCCGATCTTCGTTCGCTCGCGCAACGGTAAGTTGTCGTTGTAGATCGTCGGGCGGAATCGTCAATTCAGTTTGGGACGCAGAATTATATTTGGGGTCCATGGCCGGTTCTCCAAAGCTGCATTTTAGGCTCGATTTTAGCGAAAAGTTCAAATCCCGATGCCTGGTTCGGCACGAGGACGGTTCACCGAAGATCGGACCCGATGAAAGCAGAGAGTGGAAAGCAGCTATCCCATCATGGCGGGCGCATAAAAAAAGGAGAGGGCCGTGCTGCCACGGCTCTCTCCAGTAAACGCTTGTCGATTTAGTAGCGGTTGCCGCCGCCGCCGGAACCGCCGCGGCCACCGCCGCCGCCGTAGCCGCCGCGACCGCCGCCGCCGCCACCGCCGTAGCCGCCGCGACCACCGCCGCCGCCGCCGTAACCACCGCGGCCACCGCCGCCGGGGCCACGGCTCTCGCGGGGCTTGGCTTCATTGACGGTCAGGGCGCGGCCGCCGTGTTCCTTGCCGTTCAAGGCCGCGATGGCCGCCTGGGCCTCCGCGTCGCTGCTCATCTCGACGAATCCGAAACCCTTGCTGCGGCCGGTTTCCCGGTCGGAGATGATCTCGGCGCTCTGGACGGTGCCGTGCGCCGCAAACAGTTCCTGTAGAGCCGAGCTATCCATTTCGTAGCTCATGTTACCGACATACAACTTCTTGCCCATTTTTGTTCTCCTCTGGAGTTGGGCGATGAACCCGTATTTTACTTTCCGGGTCCGATGAAAAGAGGCCAACCTTTTGGCCCAAACGGTAGGAGATGAAGGAGAAGAAATTGCGGGCAGAGATGAACTGTCACGGAATTCAAATCTTTCAGTCTGACTTACCTTGGATAATAATCTATCGACCTTTTGGCCGAATGTCCAGTTTTTGATCCGCCAGTAAACCTGCCCAGGATTGGGGGAGCGAATTCCCGTTCATGAATTTGTCGCAAGTCAATTGGCAATAGGCAATTGGAAATCGGCAAGCGAGACCCTTGAATCGCGATGTCTCCTGCCCACTGAAGTGGGCAGGCCGCCAAAACGCGCCGGTCAGCGAGAGGGTCAGGGCAGTTTCTCGATCTGCTCGTCGCTGGCCTCGTCCAGGGATGGGGCGGCCTTGCGGGATTGCCGGCCGCGGATGATCAGTCGGATGGGAACTTCCGGATAGGGAAGCAACTCGCGGAAGCGGTTGATCATGAAGCGCTGATAGGCCTCGTCGAGAAACTTCGGATTGTTCACAAAGAGAACGATGGTGGGCGGGGCGACGGCGGATTGGGTGGCGTAATAGATCCGCGCCTTGCGGCCGCTGGGAGTGCTGGGGTGTTTTTCCTGCAAAATCTGCCGGACCACCCGGTTGAGCTGCCCGGTCGTCAGGCGGGTGTTGGCCTGCTTGAACAGATGCTGGGCGGCGTCGATGACGATTTGGACGTTCTTTCCATCCTTGGCGGTGACGAACGCAATCGGGGCATAATCGATCTGCTTGAGTTCCTGATCGAGATATTCCCGGAATTCCTCCATGATCTGGGACTCATCGACTGACCCGTCGGCAACGTCCTTGCGGTTTTCGCGAAGTTTTTGCGGCGTGAGGTCCCACTTGTTGACGGCCAGGAGCACGGGCTTGAACTGCTCGGCGAGGTATTGCGAGAGTTTTTTGTCCGGGTCGCTGACGGGTTCGGTGCCGTCGATGAGCATGACGACGACGTCGGCGCGGCGGATGGAACGCTGGGCGCGGTGGAAGCTGTAGAACTCGATGTCGTTGGTGGCCATCCGGCGTTTTTTTCGCACGCCGGCCGTGTCGATGACGACGAGGGTTTTCCCGTCTTTCTCGAAGCGCACGTCGATGCTGTCGCGCGTGGTGCCGGGGATTTCGGAGACGATGACGCGCTGCGGATCGCCTTCGTAGAGTTGGGCGATGGAGTTGACCAGCGTGCTCTTGCCGGAGTTTCGCTTGCCGACGATCGCCAGCATCATCTGCGGGGCGGGCATCTCGGTGGGAGCGTTGGAAAGATTGACGTTCTGGCGGATAGCGGTCAGGAGTTGGTCGAGATTGCGGTTGTTCAGCGCGGAGACGCCGATGGGCGTGCCAAACCCCAGGCGGGCGAAATCGCCGAGGGCCGCGTCGGCCTTGGGGCCGTCGGCCTTGTTGGCAACGAGCAGGGTCTTGATCCCGCGGCGGCGGAGCAGCGCGGCGATCTCCTCGTCCCCGCCGGTCAGACCGGCCTGGCAGTCCACGAGCAGGAGCACCAAATTCGCCTGGGCCATCGCCAGTTCGATCTGCTGCTGGATGTGTTCGGTCAATTGATTGGGATCGACGTATCCGTATCCGCCGGTATCCACCAGTTCGACAAATCGGCCATCGAGGTCAAGCGGATACGACACGCGGTCGCGGGTAACGCCGGGCATGTCCTGGACGATGCTGATGCGTCTGCCCGCCAGGCTGTTGAGCAGGCTGCTCTTTCCGACGTTGGGCCGGCCGACGATGGCGATGACGGGCAGGGTAGGCATGGATTTTGGGTTCCGCGAAACGATGGCGTTACTGGCCATCGTGGAGGCTTCGCCTCGCACGCCGATCGCATGGGCGATCTATTTCACATCGACCGGCGTGCCGTTCTTTCGGGCGGATTCGTACATTGCCTGAATGATGGCGACGGCCTTGCGAGCTTCGGGGCCGGAGGTTTCGGCGTCCTGGCCGCGATCCCAAGCCTGATAGACGGCCTGTATGTTCTTGCGATGGAGGTCGAGGGCGATATCGGTCGCCGCCTTGCCGCCGCCGCTGGTTTTGGAGCGGTTGGTCCCAAAGCGTTCGAGCAGTTGCTGGTCCGCGGGAAGCGGGTTTTTGAACTCGAACCGTTTGAGCCCGTTTTCACTGGCGGCGGAGCCGAACTCACCGCCGAGTTCGATGCGCACGGACCCACCGGGCCACATCGCGGTGGTGCTGACAAAGGTTCCGAATCCGCCGTTTTCGAATTGCAATGCGCAGGTGAGGGTATCTTCGACTTCGATTTTGGGATGGATTCGGCTGGAGGCGAAGGCGCTGACGGTTTTGATGGGACCGACGATCCACTGAATAAGATCGACCTGGTGGACGCCCTGGTTCATGACCGCCCCGCCGCCGTCGAGCTTCCAAGTCCCGCGCCAGCCTCCCTCCTCGTAATACTGATCGGTTCGATACCAGGGGGTGATGGCGCCGGCCCAGCCGATTTTTCCAAATCGTCCCTGTTGGACGGCATCGTGCAAAATGATGTTGGCGTCGTCCCAGCGGTTCTGGAAAATGCCGGCGAGACGGACGCCGAATTTTTTCGCCGCCGCGATCATCTCGTCAACGCGATCGGGCACGATTTCCATGGGCTTTTCGACCAGGACGTTCAATCCCCGCTCCATTGACGTGACGGCCGGGGTCTGGTGATCGCCGCTGGGAGTGCAGACGTGAGCGGAATCCAATTTTTCCTTGCGAAGCATTTCCTTCAGATCGGTGTAGATGGGAACCGAGATCTTGGTGTTCTGCAGGGCCTGGCGGCCCTTGTCGGGGTCGAGATCGCAGACGGCGACGAGCTGACAGTTGGGCAACAGCCCCATGACCCGCAGGTGCATGGTGCCGACGACTCCCGTACCGATGATCGCAACACGCCATTGTCGAGACATTGTTGGGTCTCCTGAAACAGTGTGCGAATCGTATGGGGCGCAGGGGATCAGAACAAGGGGGATCAATGCGTCCAGTCCTCAACTACCAGGCCGGATATCTGCTGGAAAGCCCGATCGCGCGTTACGAGAATAGCTCCAAAATCCAGTGCGCAAGCGGCGATCCATAGATCGTTTTCTCCCAGCAAAGACCCCGTTTTTTCCAGGGCGCATTTAATGCGGGAATAGCTTGCGTCGGCGGAAGACCGAATGGGTTCGCAAGTCAGGAGGGAAAGAACGTAATTTGCGCGTTCGCGAAGTTCATTCCGCCTCTTTCCCGGCGAACGACGATCGATCCCAAAAAGAATCTCCCCGCGAACGACCACGCAGGATCGAAGCTGATCAACGGGGTTCAAGGCGGCCACTCGCGCATGGATCCTTGAATCCAGGCGCATCAAATCGCTTACGGCGTTCGTATCCAAATGGAAGAGCACCGGCTACCCCTCACTGCCATTGCCGAATGGGTCTTCGAAACGGATCGGCAATTCTCCCCGCTTGATCTCCGCTTCCATCTGATCGATATCTTCTGGCGGAATTTTGGGAAGCGCCTCGAGCAAACGCAAGAGATCTTGCGGAGAAGACGATTGGGCCGGCGAGCCGGGTTCTCGAACGTCGACTTCGTAAAGATGCCCCGCTTGCAGATTAACCGGATCAACAGGGACCAGCGCTTTTCCATCGAATTGTGCACGTAGCGTAGTCATTGAGCGAATAATATATCATATTACCGCATAATGCGGACGAATTTTCGATTTCCTAACTGAATGACAGCCGGCTTGGTCAGGCGGTGAATTTCACCCAATTGATGAATTTTCTTCTTGTTCCGCAGATCAGCATCAGATTCTGTCGAATAGGTAACGGCGAGTTGCAAATTCGTTATTTTCTTCCCGTCGATCTTTACGGCCCCTTCATCAATTTTGCGATAAGCTTCGCTCTTGGAAGCGACCAATTTGGCAATGACCAAGATCGCGGCCAACGACTCTACCGCGTCGCCCATCGGGTTCATTTCCACCATTTTGTCGGGCACGCCGCCATGCGTGGTCTTGACGAATTCCGCTTCCGCGGCGTCGGCGGAAGCGGCATCGTGCAGCCAGGCGATGAGCGTCTTGGCGAGTTTGGCCTTGGCATCGCGCGGGTTGGCCTGAATGGCGGGCTTGAATTCCTCCGGGGGCAAGTCGGTTAGAAGCGTGTAATAGCTCTCCAAAAGAGGGTCGGGCAGCTTCATGATCTTTCCGAACATTCCATCGGACCCGGACGGGGGATCGGTCACGGCGACGTAATTCCCCTTGCTCTTGGACATTTTCATCTTCCCATCGGTGCCGACGAGCAGCGGCGTGACGATGACCACCTGCGGGTCCTGGCCTTCCTCTTTCTGGAATTCGCGTCCGACCAGGTTGTTGAAAAGCTGATCGCTGCCGCCCATCTCGACGTCGGCGTCGATGACGACGCTATCCCATCCTTGCAGGAGCGGATAAAGGAATTCGTGAATGCGGATGTCGCCGCCGCTCTGGAATCGCTCCTTGAAGGTGTCGCGGTCGAGCATTTGGGCGACCGATTTTCTGCTGGCGAGCTTGATCAAGTCGATCAGGTTCATGGCCCCCAGCCACTCGCCGTTCCAGCGGACCTCCAGATGGCCCGGATCGGTCAGAAGGATTTTGCCGACCTGGGCGAGATAGGTCTTGGCGTTGGCGTCGATCTGCTCTCCGCTGAGGACCGGGCGGGTGGCGTTTCTGCCGGAGGGATCGCCGACTCGGGCGGTGTAATCGCCGATGATCAGCACCGCCTTGTGTCCAAATTCCTGGAATTGCCGGATGACGGTCAGGGGAACCGCATGTCCGAGGGTGACATCGGGAGCGGTGGGATCCATGCCGAACTTGATCCGCAGCGGTTTGCCGGTCTTGGCGCTGCTGAGCAATTTGCGCCGCAAATCCTCTTCGTTGAGAATCCGCTCGCAGCGGCGCGATAGGAGTTGAATCTGTTCATCGATGGAAATCGGCATGGGTATGGGGATTCTAAGAACGGAGGGACTCGCGCCGCAAGCGGGGCGGCCAATCCGTCAATCCACCGGCTTGGGAATCGGCGTTTCCATGGGCCGTTTCCATAATAAATGCAGCCGCCAATGCTCGTCGTCGCGGTCGGGGTAGTCGAGGCGATAGTGCGCCCCGCGGCTCTCGGTGCGCGTGTAGGCGGCGGTGGTGATCAAAAAACAGACCGTCAGCATGTTCTGCAACTCCCAGCCGCCGATGGCGTCCTGGCCCATGTCGGAGGGAGTGAAGGTTTTGTCCATCACGTACCGGCTCCAGAAGGCGATGATTTCGCGCGTCTCGGACAGGCGGTCGCCGGTGCGTTCGATGGCGCAGTTTCGCCACATGATGCTGCGGAGCGAGCTTTTGACGTCGGTCAAATCCAATTCCGTTCTGGTCGAGCGGGCGATTCGATGTTCCAGGTGATGGGGAAATTTGACCTCGTGGGACATGGCCCATCTTGCGGCATCGGCCCCCGCGCGGGCGCCGAACACCAGGCCCTCGACCAGCGAATTGCTCGCCAGGCGGTTGGCGCCGTGCAGGCCGCTGCAACCGGCTTCGCCCACGGCGTAGAGGCCCGGCAAGGTGGTCTTGCCGTGCTCGTCGCAATCCACGCCGCCGATCATGTAGTGCGTCGCGGGATGGATGGGGATCAAATCGCGGGCGGGGTTGATGTCGAATTGCTCCAGCAACTGCGACAGTTGCGGGAATCGGCCCTTGAACGGCTCGCTCGCCAGATGCCGCACGTCCAGATACACGTGGGTGAAATTCGTCTTGCGGATTTGCTGGACGATGGCCCGGCTAACGACATCGCGGGCGGCTAGTTCCGCCGCCGGGTCGTAATCCTTCATGAACCGGTATCCGTTGCGATCGACCAGATGCGCACCTTCGCCGCGGACGGCCTCGGTGATCAGGGCGCGGCTGGCGCCGGCGACGTAGAGCGTGGTCGGATGAAACTGCACCATCTCCATGTCCTGGAGCGCCGCGCCGGCGCGATAGGACATGGCGTGTCCGTCAGCGGTGGCGACTTTCGGATTGGTCGATTCGCGGAAAAGCTGTCCCGCCCCGCCGCTGGCGATGATCGTCCGCTTCGCCCAGATCAGGTTGATCTCGCCCTTGACCATCGCCAGGGCGCCCAGGCATTGCCCCTGGTCGGTGAGCAGATCGATGACGAACGACATTTCCGAAACGCGAATGGTCTCGCGGCTCTTGACGGCGTTGATGAGCGTTTGCGCCAGTTCCTTGCCGGTGGCGTCGCCGTAGGCGTGAACGATGCGGGCGATGCTGTGGCCGCCCTCCAATCCAAAGGAAAGCTGGCTGGGATTGCCCGCCTGTTTGTCGAAATTCGCGCCCCAGGAAAGGAGTTCCAGAACGCGCTTAGGCCCTTCTTCGACGACGATGCGGACCGCCTTTTCCTGGCACAACCCCGCGCCGCACGCCAGCGTATCCTGAACGTGGGATTCGATGGAGTCGGTCGGCTGAAGAACGGTGGCGATGCCGCCCTGGGCGTACCAGGTGTTGGATTGGGGGAGCGTATCCTTGGCCAGCAGGAGAACGTCGGCGCCCTCGTGGGCGGCCGCGATGGCGGCACGCAGCCCCGCGACCCCCCCGCCGATCACCAGCACGTCCGCCAATTGCTGCGCCAGACGCGAGGCCTTGAAGGAAATCAGATAGCGACGTTGCGTGAGTGGTTCAAACATGGGGATCGGGAACGCCTCAACTCAGGCGGCCATAATACACTTGGGTATTGTATGGTTGCACGACGTGCCCGTCTTTGGCGTGGCGCCGATAAATCTCGCGGAGGCGATCAAGCATTGGATCGCATCGTGGCTGGCCGGGAAGCGGGAGATAGGACGAGGACAACGCCCGCGCCAGCAAACCGTCGAGATCGAGCGATTGGGGATTGGCAAACGTCTTGTGTTGATAGCCGCCGGGAGCAAAGAAAGCGGCCAGAACCCCCGAGTCCTGTGCGGTGATGCTTTCATGGCGCACTTTGTGCCAATCGATCTGGAATTCCCTGACCATGGCATCATACGCCGCGGAAAACGAGTCCGTCGCGGCAACTTTTTCGCGGTCGTTCCAGACCAGCAAAACCCAGCCATCGGGCCGAAGAAGGCGTTGGAATTCCAGTCTTGCCCGGGCGCGATCGAACCAGTGAAACGCCTGGCCGGCAACCACAAACCCGAAACCGCCGCCTGGCAAACCGGTTTGCTCGGCCGTGCCTTTGACGCTGTGAAAGTTGGGAATACGGCCCAAACTTTTCTCGGCCGCCAGGCGCATGGCATCGTTCGGCTCGACGGCGAAGACCGGATTGCCGTTTTGCAGGAAAAGTTCGCTGAGAAACCCCGTGCCGGAGCCGACGTCGGCAACTTGGTCCGCCGGCGCCAAACGCAGTTCGCTCCGGCAGAAATCCAAAATCTCCCGCGGATACCGGGGCCTGGAGCGAACGTAATATTCAACCCGATCGGAGAACCGCCGCGTGGGATCGGGCATCGGCGCGGGGTCGTGCATCGGCGTGGGATTGGACAACTCAGGCCCCTTCGCGGGTCACGATCTTGAAGTCCTCGCGCTCGCCCACGCCGCGCAGCGGGTAATCCTTCCGCAGCGGATAACTTCCGAATCCGTTCCAGGTGAGGATTCGGCGAAGGTCGGGATGTCCGACGAAGATGATGCCGATCATGTCGTAGACTTCGCGTTCCATCCATTCGGCGCCGGGCCAGACGCCGGTGACGCTGGCGACCTTCAATCCCGGATCGCCCTTTTCCAAAACGTCCTCGTCCCGCGGCGCGGTTTTGGGAGCCGTCGGGAGCGTGGGGTCGAAAAACACCTTCAGCCACAGGCGATTGTTGTGCGGGATGCTGGTCAGGCCGTAATTGACCGCGAAGCGATGTTCGGCGCCGGGGTAATTGAGATAATCCACGCCGTTGAGTTCGGCCAGCATGTCGTAGCGGAGGCTCGGCTCGTCGCGGAGCCAGGTGCAGACGGGAAAGGCGTGCTCGCGTGGCACGACGACGGTGACCATGTCGCGCAGCTCGCCGACGAGGAATTTCACGTCGGCGAATTTTTCCTTCAACGGCTGCAACGCCGGGTGAACGATCGTTCGGTGGTGCGGCATAACCAGGGATTGTTAGGCAACCGGAGCATCAGGTCAAGATTGCCTATTGCCAATTGCCTATTGAAAGAT
>Ga0187867_10002009_pt1 | contig 17235 bp, 18 predicted proteins | sample June2016WEW_13_1_FD_132976 | JGI IMG/M metagenome (GOLD analysis project Ga0187867, IMG submission 132976) | Peatland microbial communities from SPRUCE experiment site at the Marcell Experimental Forest, Minnesota, USA - June2016WEW_13_10 | ecosystem: Environmental > Terrestrial > Soil >...
CGCCAGCGTGTCCGGCAATGGCTTTCAAAATCCTCTACACCGAAAAAGCGCTAGCCGATTTGGAAGCCATTCTCGACTACATCCTTGCCGACAACCCTGCGGCGGCGACCCGATTAGGCAACGATCTGCTCAACCACGTCGACCTGCTCGCGGCGTTTCCGCACATCGGATCACCGTAAGGCGGCGCGCGGGCATGCGCAAGATCCTCCACACTCCCGTGCGAATTTACTACCGAATCCATGAGGAGCGCCGGTGCGTCGAGATCCTTCATTTCCGGCACGCTGCCCGGCAAGAGCCCGATTGGGCGTAGCAGCCGTGCGTCTGCGACGCCTCAAGATTCCTCCGTCCTCAACCCCACAGAGCCTGCCGAATCATTCTCACCACCACCGGCGCGCGGTCGTTTTCACGGCCTTGGCACTATGGATTTACGGCGTGCACGGTGCGGCTGCACCGGGCCGCCGCAGAGGATACGCTGTGCTACCTCGGTCGTCGTGTTCGCCAGAGCATGCAGCCTCTCGATGTCTGTTGGCACAACTCCATGGGTCACTTCGCAATGTGACGTGTCCAAGCATTTTGCTCCGATAGTCTCGAGGTATTCGGAAAGCGCCGCAGCCTCCACGAGCACCTTGCCCGATCCGGCCCAATGGCGATCCTCGCCATTCTTCTTAACGCCCGACACCCAGTACTCTCCCTTGTGCCGCCATAGTTGCCGCCCCACGAACCCCGCCCCTGTCCTTTGTACTTGCTCAAGGCGTCTCCGTTGAAATAGAGCGTCCGCCCAGACCTGGATGGCGTCACGTACCCGATCCAGGCCGGGCCATTGTCCGCGTACCCGCTCTTTAGCTCGATGTACCTGAGCAGTTTCATGCCCTTGATTTTGCCACGGATGTTCAGGCGGGGTTCAGCTTGCGCGATATCTGTCGTACGCTATCCATGGCGATGGGCGATCAAAGGGATCGGCGTTCATCGGCGGCCAATCCTTGGTCTTCTGGCGGACCCGTCCCGCCCAACTTCCACAGAATCTGCCGCAACATCCCCATCACCACGGGCGCATCGCGTGCGGAGAGGTTCAGCCGCCGCACCAGGCGGCGCACTTTGGTCTTGGCCGATGCCGCCGTCAGCGGCTTGATGTAGCCGCTGCGCTCCAGCGCTTCCACCAGCATCGCCGTGATCTGTTCAGTGTCCGCCGCCGCCGCCATCTTTGATTTTTTCGGGCCCGTGGCCGCGGCCCGCGAGTCGCGCGCCAGTTCGTAAAGGCACACTGCCACCGCCTGGCCCAGGTTCATCGATCTGTCCAAGTCCACCGTGGGGATGCGCATCAGCCAATGGCAATGGCTCATGTCTTCGTTCGAGAGGCCGAACTTCTCCGACCCGAAGAGCAGCGCGATGGGTCCGGCCGCGCGGCGCATGAGGCGCGCGCCCGATTCGAGGCGGCGCAAGGGATGTTGCAGCTCGCGATGGCCCACCGAAGTTGTTCCAACCACCAGCGTGCAGTCCGCTATGGCGGCGGCGAGCGTGGTGAATTCCTCGGCCGAAGCCAATAACGGCGCGGCTCCCACAGCGGATCGCGCTTCGCGGAACGCGACTTCGTAAGGATTCACCACGCGCAGCCGAGTGCAGCCGAAGTTGGCCATCGCGCGCGCCGCCGCGCCGATGTTTAAAGGGTTTCGCGGCGCGACGAGGACCACGCGCAGGTCCCCTCGCGAAAAAAAATTTGCGGTTGAGGCGTCTCGTTGCATTTTTCTCTTGACTTTTTTCTCGAACAACCTTATATATGAATCACATTGCGATTTTCGAATCGCAAAATTTGATGTTTAGGGAGAATCAATCGATGAAGAGCGCAACGAAGAAAGCCGCCCCGAAGAAGAAGGCGCCCGCGAAGAAAAAGAAGTAGCATGGGCGCCCGCTTAAGGGCGTGATTCAAGTTCGAACCAACAGGCCCCGATTCGTCGGGGCCTTTTTCATTTGGCGCCATGACCTTCCCCAGCCCTCTGTAGCAGTGTCCGGAACGTCTCACCCATCCCGAACAACAGGCTCTTCAATTGCAATCGCCGCCGCAACTGCTCCTCCTCGGTGGAACCCGCCAGCACCGCCGCGAACTGATCCGGCTCTCCAGCCGCGAGCAGCGTTTGCGCCAGCGTTTCGAAGCGCACGGCCTCCAGGCCGAGCTGCGCGCCGTATTCCTGGAGCGCCGTGAAGGGGACGTGCGCGGTGATGTCGCGCGCCCCAGGATCGTTCAGTACATCTTCATCCGCCTGGTGCCGCCGGTAGCTCATGAGCGTGCCGCGCGGGAACCGTTTGGACTCGGCGCGCGTGTAGCCGTAGTCGATGGTGCAGACGAATCCCTCCACCAGCGCGCGCGCGATGCGCTCCAGCCAGTCGAGCGCATCCAGGTTCACCTCGAACAGCGCGCCTTCCACAGGAGGCGGGTAGTAGCGGCGCACATAATCGGCCTCGTCTTCTCGCGCGGGCGGGCCAGCGGCCCACACGAAACGTTCGTCCCATGCGATGCGCAGTTCGTGGAAGGCGCCCCCGCGGAAAGTAACCTGCTCCACCGGCAGGGCGTCGAAGAACTCGTTGGCGAATACCACACCGCGGAAATGGTCCGGCATCGCTCCGCACCTGAGATCAACGCCGAGATCCACCGGGATATAACGCCACTCGGAGAATGCCGCGGCCATCTCGCGCCTGCCCGCGCCCAATTCGACGACCGTGAAGTCCGGCGGCGCGCCCATCTCCCGGAACAGCGCACGCACGCGAGCGGCCATCAGGATACCGAAGACCGGCTGGATCTGCTCCGCCGTGTAGAAGTCGCCCTGCCGGCCGAATGGGTCGCGCGCGCGCCGGTAATATCCGTGGACCGGATCGTAAAGCGCCGCTTCCATGAAACGGCGGAACGGGATCGGGCCGTCCCGGCGAATCTCGTCCCGCAGTATTTCAGTGAGCGGGCTCACGGTTCGACGACCCGGTTCTGCGGCGTGCGGATAAACATCTCGATCAGGTAATCGTGCAGGCAATCGTAGAGGTAGCGCTGCAAGGTCCAGGGAAACTGCGGATGCTCGATATCCCGCGGATGCAGCGGCGCATAGTAGGTGTGCAGACCCAGCCCGCGATTCTTAAGCTCGATGACCAGCTCGATCGACCCGTTGTGCTCTCGCGCCGAAAAATCCACCAACGCGTGCTCGTAGCGCCGCAGTTCGGCTTCAACCTTCGCCAAGGGACTCGCCAGGGAACTTTCCAGTGGGCTCACGCATTTATGCTAGCGTGAAAAAACACGGCATGTCTCTACCTGCCACCGTCCGGGTCAAGCTTAGCTCGGAAGCCGCCGAGGGTATTTCCATCACGCGCGTGGTAGTGCAGGACTTACCCTTGCGCGATCTGGTGGAGCACATGTTGGGCATCACCGGCAAAAACGAAGGGCGCGTGCGCGAGCTGCTGCTGCGCGGCACGCTGGTCAGCGGTGCTTCGCGCTTCCGCTGGAACGGCTGGGAAGCCGAGCTCGACAGCCTGCGCGAACTGCTGGCGACTTTCCCCGGCGACGATCCCGTGCGCACGTTCGCACCCGAGCGTTGCGTGCGCGCGGTGCTGCGTGGCGGACGACAGGCCATCCACATTCCACGCGAGGCCGGCGCGCGGAAGCCGCTACTGCGCAAAGCCAGTTTTTGGGATGTGCTGATGGACCTGGCCGCGGCGGGCGAGATCCGGTACCTGCATTACTCCTATAAGGATCGCGCCGACTGCTACCGCTTCGATATGCCGCTGGCCGCCGCAGAGAGGCTGCGCACCGCCAGCGAGGTGGTCAAGTATTCGAGCTTGCGGGAGCAGATCCGCTCGGCGGGTTTTGTGTGGGCGGAGTTGTACGTGGAGCGGTGAATCAAGCCGGACTGACGTCCTTGCTCATCTCCTCGACGAACATCCTAGCGAACTCCGAGATACTGGGATTTTCGTGTGTCGCGTATTCAGCGATCCGTGGCAACGCCGCTTGCAGTGCCCTTCGCAGCTCTTGTACCCATCCGGGCGGAGGCATGCGTCTTTTACCCACCGCGCTCGCGAATTGGCGCATTCGAACCGGATCGGTGGTGATGGCAAAGCCCACCAACATGTCCAGGATTTCGACCGTGACCTTGTGGCTTACAGAGGGCAGCATCTCCATGATGAAGGGAAATGCGGGAAGAGCGGCGGACGCGATTTGCACATGTTGGTGGCATAGCTCCGCGGAAAGATCGGCTGCCGCCGAAAGCGCCATCTCTTCGTCCGCGGACCCCAACCGCTCTAGCTGCTCGGGGATCACGGTAGCGTCGCCGTATATCGTGTGAAAGCGCGACCAGTCCACGGTATTCAAACGCGCTTGCCAATCGGTTTCGGGTGGCATCAGTTGCCAGCATAACCCGATGGGGAGCACTCAGGCCGTCCACCACTGATGGGTGGTGACAATTAACGAGTTTCAGACTACAATATCTTCGGTATGTTACACCTCGATACCGGCAATACGGGTTTCATGATTCTGTGCTGCAGCCTGGTCATGCTCATGACGCCGGGCTTGGCGTTTTTCTATGGCGGCCTGGTGGGCCGCAAGAATGTGCTTGCGATAATGATCCAGAGCTTTGTCTCCATGGGATGGACCACGGTCCTCTGGTGGCTCTGCGGGTTCTCGATGTGCTTCAGCGGCGACCTCAAGTCCGGCACCGACTTCGCCGGCATCATCGGCAACTTTCATTGGGTGTTCCTCAGAGGGATTACCCTATCGACGCCCTCGCCCAACGATACGATTCCAATGATCGTGTTCTGCGCATATCAAATGATGTTCGCCATCATCACACCGGCGCTCATCACGGGCGCGTTCACCAACCGGGTGACGTTTAAGGCGTACACCGCGTTTCTGACGGCGTGGCTGCTGTTTGTGTATTTCCCGTTCGTCCACATGGTGTGGGGCGGAGGGTTGCTGGCCTCCTGGGGCGTGAAGGATTTCGCCGGCGGCATTGTGGTGCACAATATCGCGGGCATGGCGGCCTTGGCATCCGTGCTCTACGTGGGTAAGCGGCGCGTGGCCGACAAGGGTCCGCACAGCATCCCGCTGGTGGCGCTGGGCACCGGGCTGCTCTGGTTCGGATGGTACGGTTTCAACGCGGGCAGCGAGTTTCGCGTCGATTCGATCACGGCGGTGGCGTTTCTGAATACAGACATCGCGGCGTCTTTTGGGGCGGTGGCGTGGCTGATAGTCGAGTGGTTCAATAGCCGTAAGCCGCACTTCCTGGGCCTGTTGACCGGCGCGGTTGCGGCGCTGGCCACGATTACTCCGGCGGCCGGTTACGTTTCACCGGCGGTGGCGGTGCTGATCGGGACCGTGGCGGGTGTGGTTTGCTACTACGCGGTGGCGCTGAAGAACCATCTCAAGTGGGACGACGCACTGGATGTTTGGGGCGTGCATGGCGTGGGCGGAATGTTGGGGATAATCATGCTCGGCATTTTCGCCTCGACCGCCTGGAACCCGGCCGCGTCGGGTGGCGTGGACGGATTGCTGCGCGGAAACACCCATTTTTTTGCCGTCCAGCTCGTCGCCGTGACGATCTCTTCCGTATGGGCATTTTCCTTCACGCTCGGTATGCTCTGGCTGATCGACCGGGTCACGCCGGTCAAAGTCACCGAGATCGCCGAGGAGGCCGGCCTGGACGAAGAACTGCACGGCGAGCACGCTTACACCGTGGAAGCCTAGGCAGGCAAGATTTTCTTGGCGCCCTGTTTTCCCTGCGATGCTCGACTGGCTGCGGCGTCCGCCGCAGCCACGCGAGCAAGGGCATCCTCGTAGCCGCTGCCAAATCTGACGCAAGTAAGGTCGCTGAACTTGTAGCGATAGCATTCGTCCCACGTTGCGTCCGCATCGATCTCCTTCAATTCGAACGACACTCGATTCATCGAGGTCAAGCGGCCGACCCGGAAAACGCTCCGGTCGATTCCTTTCCGAAAAATCGAGATCAGCGGGTACAGTTTATTGGCGGTTTCGAGCAACTCGGGCCAACCTGCCAGCGACAAGCCCCGCTTACGCACCGGCTTGATGCCCTTGAGCCGCAAAAGCCCGGACGCGCACCGAATCCTCTCCTACAGGTCGCCACCTGCGGACGTCCGAATTGCGGAACACGAAGTACCCATTCAGATCGAACCGTACATCGTCTAACAGGCTGATCAGGGTCAGCCGGTCGGTAAACTCCAGGACGAATCCGCACAGCAGGTTCCGGTCAAGCGGCTTCCGGTCGAACTCGACGACTCGATTCCACCAATACATATCCGGACTCCATACACCACTGTCCCATTTCAAAGCTGATCCTTATAATTCTCCAGCGCCGTCCGCACAAGCTGGCTGCGCGTGCGCACGCCCGTCTTGGAAAACAACTGCTGCAGCGTGGCCTTCACCGAGCTTTCGGAAACCTGCAAACGGTCGGCGATTTCCTTGTTCGCCAGCCCTTCGAACACATACTGCAGCACCTGGCGCTCCCGCTCGGTCAGTTTCTTGCGTTGATACTCCGCCGCCGGCGCCGCGATGCCCGCCAGAACCGACCGCAGGTAGCCCGGCTCGAAATAATCCTTGCCGCCGCTCACGTCGCGGATGCTCTGGGCCAGCGCGGCGGGCGAGCAGTGTTTCCGCAGGATGCCGGCGATGCCCTGGCGGATCATCTCGGCTGCCTCCAGCTCGCTGACGCCCGCGGTCACCACCAGCACCCTCCCGGTGAATCCCACGCTTTGCGCTTTGGCCAGAAAGTCCATCGCGTTGCTGTCGCCCAAATCGAAATCGAGCAGCACCACGTCCACGGGCGTCTTGGCCACCAGCCGCAGCGCTTCGCCGGACGATGCGCAGTGTCCCGCGATTTCGAAGCCGGGCTCGGCCGCCAGCAGCCGGGCGATGCTCTCGCGAAACAGCGTGTGATCGTCCACCACCAAGATGCGAATGCGGCCAGGCGTTGCCATGTCTCAGCTCTCCGCCAGCGGCGCCAGCACCACCGCAAAGCAACTGACCGCCGGACGCGCTTCGTAACGCAGCTCGCCGCGGAAGCTGCGCACGATGGCGCGCGACACGTACAGCCCCAGCCCCGCGCCGTCCGCGCCCGGTTGAAAGGGCCGGAACAACTGCTCGGGAAAAGCGACCCCCGCGCCAGTATCTTCGAACCGGATAACCACCGAGTCTTCCTCCGCGCTGGCCGCGATGGTCAGCGCCTTGCGCGCGCACGTCTCCAGCGCTCGCTGGCTGTTCCGCGCCAGATTCAGGAAAACCTGCAGTAGCCCGTAAGAATCCGCCCACACCAAGGGCAGACTGGGGGCAATTTGCCAGTCGACCGCCATCCCCGCCTCCCGGAACGACGGTTCAATCAAAACCCGCAACTCATCCAGTACCTCGATCACATCCACCGCGATGCCTTGATCCTCCGGGGAACCCTGCAACTCGAGCGCGGCGATCTTTTCCAGGCCTTGGATCAGCGTTTGCAGCGCTTCGAAATCCTGGTTTCCCGCCAGCCCTTCCACGCGAGCCAGGTTCCTGCCCACCGCCGAAACCGCGCCGCACAGATTGCGGATCTCGTGGGACATGGCGCCCATCAGGATACGTGTGTTCTTGAGCAGATGATTCAGACTCAAGTCCTCGCGGTCGCGCAGGTCTTCGGAAAGGTCCACGATGATGGCTGCCAGCTTGGGGCCGGAAAGCGTCTTGTAAGTGGAAAACCAGATGGCTGCCAGGAAGACCTCGCCATCCCGCCGCTGCCCCTTGCACTGCATGCTGGTGCGAAAGGCCTGTGAGCGGTGGCCCCGCGCCACCGATTCGAGCGCGGGGAGATAGTTGCGAATCGGCTCGCCCACCAGGGGGTTGCCGGACGCCAGCAGTTGCCCGGCGGCTTGGTTGGCCAGATCGATGGAACCGGAGGAATCCACAGCCACGATTGCGGCCGGGCTCGACTCGATCAGAATCTGGATCTGCTGTTCGGCGTCCTCCCGGTGGCGGATCTGTTCGGTGAGCTGCTGCAGGTGTTCCACAACCAACTGCCGCTTGTGTACCAGTTCGGAGACGAACAGGCCGGTGCCGGTGAAAGCCACACTCATCATGGCCATGCGGGTGGCGGCGTCGGCCTGCGGAAATGGACTGAACAACTCGCCGAGGACCGCGCAGCAGACCCCCATCGCCCCGATCTGCCAGCGGGACAGAAAACCGCCAGCCAGCATGATGGGGAACAGGTACAGGAAATTCAGCGAGAAATTCGGCTTGATGACCCAGTCCACCGACGCGACGATGGCGACCAGCGCAGCGGCGGCGGCCAGCGCGCGCACACGATTCTGCGGAGAGTAGAGCAGCGCGATGTCCGGCATGTTTCAGAAGGCTGCGGCTAACACCCTCTATTATCAAGGATTCGGCCCGCACCCGTGGCGCGTGGCACAATGAAGAGTCGTGCATAAACGCCTGCCATTTGCGCTCGGTTGCTACGCGGTGCTGGCTCTGCTGGCCTGGTTCACGCTGGGCAGCGCGGGTTTTTACGTGGGCGGCAGGCTGGTCCAGATGCGGACGGCGGTCTGCATTTTTCTTGGCGGGTTGACTCTCAAGACTCTGATCGCCTATAAAGCCGGTTGGTAGGCGTACCCCCGCACTTCTTGCGAGAACTCCCGCCCGCCAAACCCACCACTCCTAGTGGCACTGGCTGTCGCACCCACCGAAGCGCAGGCGGCCATCGAGCGCTTTCTTAAATCCGCGCGCCTGCCTGCTTTGCTTGAGCCCGGCGAGCCGCTGCTGCCGCTGGCGGCCGATAACTTCACCCTGCAACTGCGCAATTCGCGGCTGACCCTCCAAGTGTGGGACCAGACGCGCAACCTAGTGCGGCGCGTTACCGGCGTGGCCCACGAGGCGCGCGGGCGGCTGGAGTTGGTGGTAGAACAATTCGCCCGCAAAGAGGGCCGCCTGTTCCTGGTGGACCTGGCGCGGCCGTCCAGCCAGGATTTTGAACGCCGCAGCGAACGCTTGGTTTTTCGCGAGCGATTCCGGCAGTTCCTTACCCGCCAGTTCGCGGACTGGACCCTGGCCGAGATCAGCGCCGAAGCCAATTTGGAAGACAGTCTGTCGCCCAGCTATCCGCGCGCCTTTCTGCGCCGCGGGCAAAATGGGTGGGCGGCGATCGGCGCACCGCCGGAAAGCGATTCCGCGGGTCTGCTGACCTTCGGATTGATCTGGTTGGATTACTTGCGCCGCCGGGAGAAACGGCTGGCCGTGGAGGGCATCGCCCTCTATGTGCCGCGCGGGCAGGAGCGCAACACCAGCTTGCGCCTGGCATGGCTGAACGAGGAAGTTGCGCGCTACGAACTGTTCGCCTATGACCAGCACGACTTCGCCGCGCACGTGGATCCGCGCGATTTCGGCAACGTGGATACGCGCGTGGAGGTCTGCCGGCAGCCCGCCTCCTTGGGAGCCTTCGATCGCCTGCTGGATTCGGCGGAAGTGGAGCGCGTCGCCCGTCACGATGGCGCGGTCAGCCTGCGCGTGCGCGGCGTGGAATTCGCACTGGTCTCCGATAGCGGCGCGCGCTTCGGCCTTGCTCAGCGTAGCGTCGCGCGTGCCCGCGATTTGCCCGAGATCGAACGGCTGGCGCGCGATCTGGCGGAGCGGCGCTCGCCGGCCGCGCAGGATCGCGAGCATCCGCTGTACCGGCGGAATCCGGAAGCCTGGCTCGAATCGCAGGTCCGCGCGCAGATCGAGCGAGTGTACGCGCCGCTGCAGCCCGCGCCCATATACGATCAGGTGCCTGCGTTTGCGGGCGGCGACCGCGGCGTGCTGGATCTGTTGGCCGTGGAGCGGTCGGGTCGGTTGGCAGTGCTGGAGTTGAAAGCCACCGCCGATCTCCAGCTTCCCATGCAGGCATTGGATTACTGGCTGCGCGTCAAGTGGCACCTGGATCGCGACGAGTTTGCGCCCAATGGTTATTTTCCCGGTATCGCATTGCGGCCGGAACCGCCCCGCCTGTTTCTGGTATCGCCCGCGCTCGAGTTTCATCCCGCCACCGAAACGGTTCTGAGCTTTTTCTCGCCTGGCATCGATGTGGAACGCGTGGGCGTGGGAGTAGAATGGCGTAAGGGGTTGCAAGTGATGTTCCGCCTGAGCGGAGCCGAACGCCCCTGCACCGATCCACGTGCGTAGGCAATCGATCATGCTCCGATACCTTAAACAAGCCAAGTCCGCGTTTTCCCTGCTTAACCCGGATGAAGTGCGCCAGCGCGCGGAACGTCCTCTGATAGTGGGACTGGTCGCGGAGGGCAGCGCCGCGTACGCCGACATGGAAGATTTTCTGATGCCCGCGGCCGTTTCGCACGATAAACGCATGCAGGTGATGCAGTCGGTGTACCGCGCGTGCGATGCGGGCATTCCGGAGAAGTACGACCTGGTGCTGTACGAACAAGGCCTGCCGTGCCCGGCCACCGCGTTCACCTTCTTCCGCGACGATCCGGGGCGCACGGTGGAGGAGATTGTGAAGGCGCGCGACGACCTGGGACTGGCGTTGGCCCGCAATTTCTATCCCTTCCGCAGGCCGGTAGTGGACCATATCATTACGTCCGTGGCGCGCGAGAACGCCATTTTTGCCGTAGCCAGCGCGCTGCCCAACGTGGTGCCCAGCTTCTTGGAACTGCCCTGGGCCATCGGGGAGTTCGCTTCGGACACGGCTTTCATCACCATGAACCAGGTGCGCATGGCTTTTCTGGTGGCGGCGGCCAGCGACAAGCAGGTGGGATACGACAAGCAGTTGGCCGAGTTGATATCGATTGCGGCCGGAGCCTTCGGCTGGCGCGCACTGGCGCGCGAGCTGGTGGGATTTATTCCGCTGGGCGGCGGGCTGATCCCCAAAGGCGCCATCGCCTATGCCGCCACCTACGTGCTGGGTAAGGGGCTGGAGCATTTCCATGGGGTGGGCTACGGATACACACGGCTGCAGCGGCGCGACGCTTACCAGGTGGCGTACGAGCGCGGCAAAGATCTGGTGGGCGCGGTGCTGCGAAAGAAGGAAGCGTAGGTGCGCGCTCTCGTTCGGCTGGCTCCGTTCCTGTTCGCGGTGTGCTTGGGTGTGGCTCAAAGTGGCGCGCAGATCAAAGTCGATCCCGCGCGCGTGGAGCGCCTGTTGCGCCGCGCCGTAGTATTGGACCTGCACGACGACACCACCCAGATGATGGTCGACGAAGGTTACGACATTACCCAGCGACACGACTACGGCCAGGTTGACGTGCCCCGCATGCGGCAAGGCCACGCGGAGGGCGTGTTTCTGTCGATCTGGACGGATGCCGTGCGGTACACGCCGCCCGAGTCCATCCGGCGCGCGCTGGATCAAATCGACGCCGTGCGGCGCGAAGTCGCGCAGCATCCGGCCGACCTGGCGCTGGCTACCACCGCCGATCAAGTGATGGCGGCCAAGGAGCGCGGGCAGATCGCCCTCCTGATGGGCGTGGAAGGCGGGCACATGATCGATTCCGATCTGGCCGTGCTCCGGACTTATTTTCAGTTAGGCGTCCGCTACCTCACCCTCACTCACACCGAGCACACGCCTTGGGCCGACACGTCCAGCCACCCGCCCGCCCACAACGGTCTAACGGACTTCGGCAAGCAAGTCGTCCGCGAGATGAACCATCTGGGCATGATGGTCGACATTTCGCACGTTGCCGATAAAACGTTCTACGACGCGGTGGAGACCTCCGCCGCGCCGGTGATCGCCTCGCATTCATCCTGCCGCGCACTGGCAGATGTGCCGCGCAACATGACCGACGACATGCTGCGCGCCATGGCCAAGAACGGCGGCGTGGTCCACATCAACTACTTTGAAGGCTTCCTGGATCGCGGCTTCACAGACCGGCTGGGCGCGTTGAAGGACGAGCAGGATCGGCAAGACGAGCGCGAGAACCAGGCGCCGAAGTTCGGCGACCGCAGCCAACTGGGTCCTGCCACGCGGACCATCAATGCGCAGCGCAACGCCAAACTGGGCCGGGTGCCGCTCAGCCGCCTGCTGGATCATTTCGACCACGCCGTGAAGATGGCGGGTGTGGACCATGTGGGTCTGGGATCGGACTTCGACGGCGCCGACGATCAGTTTCCGGAAGGCATGGAAGATATCTCGAAAATCCCCAACCTGGTGCGCGGCCTGATGGAGCGCGGCTATTCGGACGACGACATTCTGAAGATTCTGGGCGGCAATACGCTGCGCGTCATGCGGGAAGTAGAGCGCGTAGCCGCGGCGCACTGACACGTTCATGGCAAAACTAGGCTTCCTGGATTCGGTCGAAACCGGCCGGGTGCGAGGCTGGGCGTTCGACGACGGGAACCCGCAGGCGTCCGCCAAGGTCGATATTTGCATCAATGGGGCGGTCGTCGCCACAGTCAAGTGCGCGGAGTTTCGCCAGGACCTGGCCGACGCCAGGATTGGCGACGGGCGGCATGGCTTCTCGTATCGCCTGCCCCAGCTTGATGGAGATTTGAAGGTTCGCTTCACCGGCGGCGGCCCGGTTCTGAACAATGGCGAGTGCGCATTGCCGGGTATCGGTTATCGCCTGCTGGCCTCGTCCGTGCTTGCGAGGGGCCTCTGGTCGATCGATAACCTGAACCTGTCGGATACCGAAGTCGCCATCGAGGGATGGTGCGTGCCTCCCCGCGCGCTGCCCGTGCCCGTCGCCATTACACACAATGGAAAGCCACTGCACTTCACTCGTACGCGCCGCGACGATATAGCCCGCATGCTGGGCTTGGTTGGCGACGAAACCCGTTTCGGGTTCCAGGCCCGAAGTCCGCTTCCCAAAGCATCCGCCGCGCATGAGTTTTCTTTCCAGCACGCCGGCACCCTGCGCCCCTTCGATCCCCATCAGACCATCCACTATATCGACAGCGCTACGCCGCTTCCACCCGCGGCTCTGCGCAAGCGTGTCCACGGGTCGGAAGATGCATCGAGTTTCGTACGGGAAGGCTCCACGGCATTTGTCCGGCTGCAGCGCGTACTCGAAGAGTATTTCTCCAGGTCGATCGCCGATTTCAGCCACGTGCTCGATTGGGGGTGCGGCTCCGGCAGGGTGCTGCGCTACTTTGCCGGCGGCGCGGCCAAAGTCACCGGGATCGATATCGACCCGCAAGCCATCGACTGGTGCCGGCAAGCTCTCCCCCTCTGCGAGTTTGTGGCGGTAAACCCGGACCCGCCGGTCCCTCTGCCAGCCGGCACGTTCGACCTCATCTACGCGATCTCCGTGCTCACTCATCTGAGAGAGGCCGATCACATCCGTTGGCTGGAGGAGTTGCACCGGATCTCCCAACCGAACGCAGTGATTCTTTTGACCACGTTCGGGGACACAGGTTGGTGGCGTGGAAGGCTTCCTTGGAACCTATACGCCGCCTGGCGTGTGGATCACGAAGGTTTCTACAATGCCGGGCCGAATAAAGACATCGACGAGACCGGCGTGGCGGATCATGACTATTATCGCAACGTATTTGTGTCTCACGATTACATTTCGCGCAATTGGTCCCGTCATTTCGATATAGTGGATATTCTTCCGGGAGCCATCGGCAACCTTCAGGATCTCGTGATTCTGCGGCGACCGGGCTAAACATGCAAAATCCTGTTCCGCCGTCACGCAGAAGCGCGTATTGGTCCTATCTATACTTTTTGGTACTGCTGCCTTGCCTGATATACACGGCCTTCTACACGGCCCGCGCCATCAGGCTCGATTACACCACCGTTCCTATCTGGGATTCCTGGCGAAGCGTGCAATACCTGCCCCAATTACTGAAGTTCGATCTGAGACATTTCTGGATCCAGCATAACGAACACCGCATCGTGTTCCCGGAGATCGTATACTCGCTCGACTACATCTTCTTTCGGGGAGAGCAACTCCTGCCCATTGCCGTGAACATCGCATGTCAACTGGCCCAGATAGCGCTCTTGTGGTGGCTTCTGTGGCGCATGAAAGACATGCCATTGGCCTTTCGACTCACTTTGGGCGTCTGCGGCAGCCTGTTCATGACCTCCGCCATGCAAGTCCAAGGCATCCTGGGCACGTTCGAGCTGCAGTGGTATCTGAGCCAGATGGCGGCTGCCCTGGCGTTTTTCTCTCTCTGGCTATCCTCGCGCACGGGCGGGTGGAACGGCTTGGCTATATGCATAGGTGCCGCCCTTGTAGTAACTTACTCCACAGGAAACGGCATGACGGTCTGGCCCGTACTCGTGGCCATGGCCGCGCTGCTGCGCCTTCCCAAGCCTCGTATCGCCACTCTAGCCATCGCCGGCGCATTGAGCATCGCGGCATACTTCGTGGGCTACTCATTCCTGGGTCATGGACGAGCCGCGCTTATGCTGGCGCATCCGTTCTATACGACCTGGTTCGTAGGCGTCTTTTTGGGGACTCCCGTGAGCTATCTCAGTACCGCTTTGGGCGGCGTGATAGGGCTGGGTAGCCTGCTGTTGGTGGCCCTTGCGGTGGCGGTCGCAGGCCGGCAACGCCGGTTCGCAGACCCAGTTCCCGTGGTGGTGGCAGGAGTTTGCCTCTACATCGCCTGCAGCGCGGTCATCATCGCATATGGCCGCATGCGTCCCGGGGATGCGACGGTGGCGGCGGCGCTGGCCGCGCGCTATGTCAACGTGCCACTGACTTACGCCGCCAATCTGGCCGTAGTGATTGGCTGGCTGGTTATGCGGCTGCCTAACGGCCGGAGGCTCGGGCTGCATTTCACCGCGGCCGCCCTGATGCTGGTCGTCCTGGTAGCGGTGATGCACCGGCAAGAGTCTTATGAGCGGGTTTTCGCTTCGGAACAGGCGTACGCGCACGAGTCCGAGATCGCCCTGGTGGCCGGCATTGAAGACGCGGATGTTACTAAAGTGATCTTCCCGGTCCCGCAATTCCTGCTGGAGCTCCTGCCTGCGATACGGCAGAGGCGGCTTTCCATCTTCGCCGCGGGCCACCAGGATTGGATCGGACAGCCCGTGAACGGCGTGTTTGTTCCCGCTCCCGAGACGCAATGCTCGGGCGCTTTCGAGATATTGTGGCCGGTCACCGGCGGCTACCGCGCCGCGGGATGGGCCTGGGATCGGGCCGCGGATCGCCCGCCCAAAGACATTGTCTTGACCAACCCGGCCGGCGCCATCGTTGGATTTGGCGAAACCAGACCCGGCGGCTACCCGCGCAACGATCCGGCCCGCAGGCCGCCCGCGGATTGGGATTGGGTGGGCTTTGCACGGGCCGCCGGAATGTCCGGAAGCATTCAAGCCTATGCCATCGTCCACGGCGGCAGGATGGCTTGTGCCCTGGGATCGCCGCACCCGGTTCCGCGCATCAAGCCTATCCCCGCAAACCAGGTGGGCGCGCCCATCCACATTTCCGAATGGAAGGCGGATCCGGCGTGGACTCGCGACGGCTTCCATCCGTCAGTGGGCACGCTCAGCGGCGAGGTCTTATACGGCAGTTACAGCGGCAACGACGCCAATCAGGGAGTCTTGACCTCTGCGCCCTTCGCCACCAGCGGTCACACTTGCATTGCGTTACCCGTGGCGCATGGCCCATCCGTCGGCAGCCAGTCGGTCCGCCTGGTGGATCCGGAAAGCGGCAAGACTGTGCAATCGATACCGCTGAGTGAGACGCCGGGGACCTGGCAATTCTGGGCCGTCGAGCTCGAAGGCGTCGATAAGCTGCGCATCGTGGCCGAAGACAAGGGTAGCCAGTGGGGACAATGGGTGGCGGTGGGTGAGCCGCACTGGTGTCAGATTTAAGTCGCGCGAAATATCACTTAGATTAATAAAATTTTCCTTGACCACCACCTCCGCGTGGATTATTCTAATGAAGCTGGAGGTAAATGACCGATGATCGCTTATAGTCGAGGTTCCAACCGCCTCGCTGGTGCGGCTTCTCTGAAGAACCGTATGCCTGCGATAGTCGGAGCCTTCCGCATCCATCCGGATATAGCTCAACGGACAGAGCAGCAGACTCATAATCTGCGGGCCGCGGGTTCGATTCCCGCTATCCACGCTGTCTGAACGACAGCCTAACCTGAGTGATCCAGGCCTGGCTCCCGCCGCCCTCGCAAGGTAGACTTCGGTCCGTTTTGCGCGAATCGGCAACGGCTCCACTGCTCTGCGCTTTCCCTGAAACTGCGAACTCTCGTTTCGCCCGGATGTAATTATGGCGCGGCTAAGTCCGCTCTAGGTAAGGCCCGCTGGTTGGCCGTGGAGTCAGGCCTGGGAAACTCAAAAAAAGCAGAAGTCAGAAGACAGAAGTGAGAAGTCAGAATAACGGTCGCCATACTGCGATCAGGTCTTATTCTGTCTTCTGATCTTCTGTCTTCTTGTAGGAGGTACCACCTATGCTGCATCACGTACTTATTGGCGATAACGAACGGGTTCTAGTCATCCGCAAGCGCCGCTTCGTCGAGGTTCTGGGGCCTGGCGAGCGATGGATCTTCGGCCGCGGCGTCGAAGTGTTGGTGCACAACGTCCGCGATCTGATCTTCGCGGGCGAGTGGGCCGATTACATCGCGAACCACCAGCCCAAAACCGTCGCGCGTTACTTCACGGTGGTCGAGACGACCGATGCGCAGGTAGCCGTCGTGTATCTGGATGGCCGCCTGGCGCGGATCGTCGCCCCTTCCAACCGCGTCCTGTACTGGAAGGGCGCCATGAACGTGACCTTCGAGATCGTAGAAGTGCGCGCCGAGCCCGAAGTGCCCGCCCGTCTTTTGCCGGGGTTGGTGCGATTGGGCCGCGAATCCGGCGTGACTTTCGCCGCCATCGAAGAAGGCAAGCGCGGACTGCTGTACCTCGACGGGCGTCTGACCGGTGAGCTGGAGCCCGGTACTTACGGCTTCTGGAACACGATTGCGATGCCCCGCATCGAAGTGCTCGAAACGCGCCGCCAGGCGGTTGAGGTAACCGGGCAGGAAATCCTGACCCAGGACAAGGTCACCGTCCGAGTCAACATCTCGGCGGTGTTTGAAATCGTGGACGCCACCATGGCCCGTGTGGGCTTGAAGGACGTCAACGAATACCTCCACCGCGCTTTGCAGATCGCCGTGTGCGCCAGTCGCTCGGTAAGCGCACCCTGGAGCAGGTTCTCGCGGAGAAGACGGACATCGACCAGGCCGTATCGGACGAGGTCCGCCGGGAGATGCAGGCCTATGGCGTTCGCGTAAGCGAAATCGCGCTCAAGGACATCATCCTGCCCGGAGACATTCGCGAGATCCTCAACCAAGTGGTGACGGCCGAG
>Ga0187867_10002010_pt1 | contig 17234 bp, 18 predicted proteins | sample June2016WEW_13_1_FD_132976 | JGI IMG/M metagenome (GOLD analysis project Ga0187867, IMG submission 132976) | Peatland microbial communities from SPRUCE experiment site at the Marcell Experimental Forest, Minnesota, USA - June2016WEW_13_10 | ecosystem: Environmental > Terrestrial > Soil >...
GGTCCAGGCCGCAGGCGTCCGCGGCCTCCAGCCAGTCGCCCGCCTCCTCCGGCGGCAGGTCCGGGGTGATCAGCCCGGCGCCCCCGGCCGCGGCGAGGTCGCGGGCGAAGGCCGCCACGCCGTAGTGGTCCACCGGGTTCCAGTAGGTCATGACCAGTGTGGGCACGCCCGCGGCGGCGACCGTCTCGACGGTGTGCAGCACGTCGCTCACGCGGGTGCCCGCGGCCAGCGCGCGGTACGTGGCCTCCTGGATGACCGGGCCGTCCATCAGCGGGTCGGAGTACGGCAGGCCGATCTCGATGACGTCGGCCCCCGCCTGCGCGATCGCCACCGCGGCCTCGGCCGCGCCGGCCACCGACGGGAAACCGGCGGGCAGGTAGCCGACGAGGGCGGCCCGGTCGCCCGCGGCGGCCTTCTCGAACGCGACGCTGACTCTGCTGCCCCGGGGGGACGACCCCCCGGACCCCCCGGGCTGGCCAGCTGCGCTCATCGGGCGTCCTCCCCGGGTTCGGGATGGCCGTCGAGATGCCCGAACCACCGGGCGGCGATGTCCACGTCCTTGTCGCCCCGGCCGGAGAGGTTGACCAGCAGCAGGGCCCCTGGGTCGAGCTCGCCACCCAGCTGGAGCGCGCCGGCCAGGGCGTGCGCCGACTCGATCGCCGGGATGATGCCCTCGGTCTGGCACAGCAGCGCGAACGCGTCCATGGCCTGGGCGTCCGAGATGGCCCGGTAGCTGGCCCGGCCGGTGTCGTGCAGCCAGGAATGCTCCGGGCCGACGCCCGGGTAGTCCAGGCCGGCCGAGACCGAGTGGGTGGGCAGGGTCTGCCCGTCGGCGTCCTGGAGCAGGTAGGTCCGCATGCCGTGGATCACCCCGGCGGAGCCGGCCACCAGCGTGGCCGCGTTGCGGCCGTTCTCCGGGCCCTCGCCGCCGGCCTCGCAGCCGATCAGCCGCACGGACTCGTCGGGGATGAACGCGTGGAAGGCCCCGATGGCGTTGGAGCCGCCTCCCACGCAGGCGATGACCGCGTCCGGCAGCCGCCCGGTCATGGCCAGTACCTGCTCGCGGGCTTCGACCCCGATGATCCGCTGGAAGTCGCGCACCATGGTCGGAAACGGGTCGGGGCCCATCACCGATCCGATGCAGTAGTGGCTCGTCTCGACCGTCGTCACCCAGTCGCGGAACGCCTCGTTGATGGCGTCCTTCAGGGTGCGGCTGCCCGTGGCGACCGGGACGACCTCGGCACCGAGCAGCCGCATCCGGGCGACGTTCAGCGCCTGACGCTGGGTGTCTTCCTCGCCCATGTAGACCACGCAGTCGAGGTCCAGCAGCGCACAGGCGGTCGCGGTGGCCACCCCGTGCTGGCCGGCCCCGGTCTCGGCGATGACCCGCTTCTTGCCCATCCGCTTGGTCAGCAGGGCCTGGCCGAGGACGTTGTTAATTTTGTGCGAGCCGGTGTGGGCCATGTCCTCGCGCTTGAGCAGGATCCGGCAGTCCCCGGCCCGGGCTGCGAACCGCGGCACCTCGGTCACCAGCGTCGGCCGTCCCGCGTACCCGCGCAGGAGCCTGGCGAGCTCGGCCTGGAAGGCCGGGTCCTCCCGGGCCGACGCGTACTCGGCCGCCAGTTCCTCCAGCGCCGACATCAGCGCCTCGGGGGCGAACCGGCCGCCATAGGGCCCGAAGTGCCCGGCGTCCCGGTCCGCACCGGGCGGCCGCCCGTGATCGCCGCGGGTGGTCGCGGGGCTGGTCATCGGAGCTCTCCCGTCCCGGGCCTGAGGGCCCCGGTCGTCTCAGGCCCCAGGGCCACGGGCCTCACGGGGCCGGGGGCCACGGCCGTCACGGTCATCCGCGGTCACCCCGCAGCGCCGGGTGCGAGCCGGCGGTAACCAGGTCAGCCACGGCCGACCGCGGGTCCTTGCCGGTAACCAGGCTCTCCCCCACCAGCACCGCGTCGGCGCCGGACGCGGCGTAGGCGAGCAGGTCATGCGGGCCGCGGATGCCCGACTCGGCGACCTTCACGACGCCGTCCGGGATCTGGGGGGCGAGCCGCGCGAACACGGTCCGGTCCACCTCAAGGGTGGCCAGGTCACGCGCGTTCACACCGATGATCTTCGCGCCGGCCTCCAGCGCCCGGTCAAGTTCCTCGTCCGCGTGCACCTCGACGAGCGGGATGAGCCCGATGGACACGGCCCGCTCCACCAGGGAGACCAGCGCGTTCTGCTCCAGCGCGGCCACGATGAGCAGGATCATGTCCGCCCCGTGCGCGCGGGTCTCCCAGAGCTGGTAGGAGCTGACCACGAAGTCCTTGCGCAGCACGGGGACCTGCACCGCCGCCCGCACCGCCGCGAGGTCGGCGAGGCTGCCCGCGAACCGGCGCCCTTCGGTCAGCACGCTGATCACGCTCGCGCCGCCGGCCTCATAGTCCACGGCCAGTGCCGCAGGATCGGCGATCGCCGCCATCGCCCCCTTGGACGGGCTGGCCCGCTTCACCTCGGCGATGACCGCCACATCCTCGCCCTTGAGCACCGCCATCGCATCTTTCGGCGACGGCGCCCGCCCGGCCATGTCCTTGAGCTGGTCGAGCGTGACCTCCCGCTGCCGGGCAGCGAGATCGGCACGTACCCCGTCCAGGATCTCGTTGAGCACGCTCACGCGGTTTCGCTGTCCCCTCCGTTTGGGTTCCTTGCGCCCCGATCGTAGCGAGGCTGCTTCTCTCCGGATACGGGCCCCCTCCGGGCTGCACCCGCACGCGCCCGGGCCGGGCACGCGGTGCGCGGCCAGATCCGGAACGCCGGAACGGCGGCCGCCCGCTCGCCCGCGGTGACCGCGCCAGGGTCCGCCTGCTGCCTGATCAGGCCTGACCCAGCTCTCCGCCGCAGGGGGCGCTAGTTGAAAGCTCCTGCCCCAACGCCCGCACCTCCCCTGGCCGCCGGCCGCCCTGCTGTTCAGCCTAACCCGCGCCGTCGCTCCGGCCCGGCCCGTGACCGCCCGATGCGGCGCCGGAGGTCCCCGATGCGGTCGTGGATCCAGCGGGCGGGGTGGCCGAGTCGGTCGGATCGAGACCCTGGCTCAGCGATTCCCAGAGGCTGGCCGGGTCCGCTACGGCGACCGGCTTCCTGCTGGCTGGCTGGTCGTACCGGCTGGACATGACCGGCCAGCGGGCGCCGCGCCAGGCGACCAGCAGGCCGGTCCCGATCACCAGGAGCCCGCCGGCCAGCACGGCCCAGCGCCATGGGAACGCGGCCATTTCCACGTGACTGGCCAGGGCGAGACCCGCTATGGAGCCGCCCGTGCCCGGGGTGATGCCGCTGCCGACCGTGCTCCCGCCCGGCGCCGAACCGGCCTGCGCGGCGGTCGCGCCCACCGCGGCGCTGCGCACCTGCGCAGCGGTCACCGGCAGGCTCACGGACGCCGCGATGGCCAGGCCGAACGCGGCGAGCAGGCCGCCGACGGCCCGGCGGGCCAGCCCGCGCGTCGCCAGCACCGCAGCCAGGCCCGCCAGCGCGGCCAGCCCCAGCGCACCGGCCGCGGGCACGAGGTCCTGGCCTCTCACCGCGACCCGGGACTCGGGCAGCGGATGCGGCTCGGTGGTCACCACCCGGGCCCAGCCCTGGCGGGCCGCGAGCAGCACCACCGCGGCCCCGACCGCACCCGCCAGCAGCGTGAGCAGGTACTCCCGCCGGGCAGCCGCGGCCGGGCGGCGGGTGCCCATCCGGTCGGTCACCGGGCCGGGAGCAGTCATCCCGCCACCACGGCAGGCAGCGGGTCCGCGTCGAAGCAGGTCCGGTCGCCGGTGTGGCAGGCGCCGCCGGTCTGGTCCACCTTCACCAGCAAGGTGTCCCCGTCACAGTCCAGCGCGACCGCTCTCACCTGCTGCACGTGACCGGACGTCTCACCTTTTACCCAGTACTCCTGGCGGCTGCGGGACCAGTAGGTGCACCGTCCGGTAGTCAGGGTGCGGTGCAGCGCCTCGTCGTCCATCCAGCCGACCATCAGCACCTCGCCGGTGTCGTACTGCTGGGCCACGGCGGGGACCAGGCCGGCCGCGTCGCGCTTCAGCCGCGCGGCGATCTCGGGGTCCAGCGCGGAGGGGGACCGGGGGCCGGCGACCGCGCTCGCTTGCGTGTTCATAGCCCGATCCTCTCAGGTCCGCGCGCCCAGACCTCTGCTGGCCATTCCACTGGCCCATTCCAGCACTGGCCCATTTCACTGGCCCATTCCACTGGGCCAGGCCGGGTGGCTACCATCGCGGGATGACTCTCGCCCGGGATGAGCGCCTGGCGCTGTGCGCGCTGCTGGAGCAGACTGGCCCGACCGCGCCTACGCTATGCGACGGCTGGAACACCCTTGACCTGGCCGCCCACCTGGTGCTGCGGGAACGCCGCCCGGACGCGGGAGCCGGCATCTTGGGCGGCCCGCTTGCCGGGTACACCCGGCGCGTGCAGCGGGGGCTGACCAAGCGGGAATCGTTCGGCGCCCTCATCACCGCCATCCGCGACGGGCCGCCGCGGCTGTCGCTGTTCGGGCTGCCGGGCGTGGATGAGCGGGCCAACCTCGTCGAGTTCTTCGTGCACCACGAGGACATCCGGCGCGGTCTCCCCGGCTGGGCAGCGCGGAAGGTCACCCCCGCGCTCTCCGAGGCGCTGTGGGGCCGGCTCGGCATGGCGCGGTTCGTCCTGCGCCATGCCCCGGTCGGGGTGGAACTGGTCCGGGACGACATCACCACGGACCCGGGTGAGGGGCGGGTGCGGATCACCGCCAAGGCGCGCACCCCGGTCGTGACGGTCACCGGCGCACCCGGGGAACTGACCCTCTGGACATCGGGCCGGCGGGCCGCCGCCCAGGTGCGGCTGGACGGAACCGAGGCGGCGGTCCGCACGCTCAACGGCAGCCGCTGGGGGTTGTGACCCCGCGCGCCGCTCCCCCGGCCCGGCCTGCCGGCCGAGGCGCCGTGTCCCGGCCGTGGCCTGCGAGACACGGCCCGGCCCCCTGGCCGTGGCCTGCGGGACACGGCGCCGTGTCCCGGCCGTGACCTGGAGCCCGCGGCACTAATTGTTCGCTCCCAAAGCCCTCACCCTTCACGGGAAAAGCCGCGCCGCGCCACGAACCGGCCACCTCCCGGCCAATTCCTCCCGCGACGATTCCCCCGTCCGCGCCATCGGGGTGCGGATGCGGGCCAGCGCGCTCGCAGGTCGGAGGGGGACTAAGTGCCCAGGAGCAAGACAGCCGCGGCCGCCGCCATCGCGGTCAGCGGCCTGATGTTCGCCGCGGGATGCGGCAGTAACTCGAACAGCCCTAGTTCAGGCAGTTCCTCCAGCTCGGGCAGCACCACCAACGCTGCCACCGCCACGTCCGCCACCGCGTTCGGCGGAATGAACGGCCTGGTGGCCGCCTGCAAGAAGGAGGGGACGCTGAACGTCATCACCCTCCCCGCGAACTGGGCCAACTACGGCACCATCATGAAGGACTTCACCGCGAAATATGGCATCAAGATCAACGATGCCAACCCGGACGGGTCCAGCCAGGACGAGATCAACGCGATGCAGCAACTGAAGGGACAGAGCCGCGCCCCCGACGTGCTGGACATGGGCACCTCATTCGCGATCAAGGCGGATCAGGCAGGCCTGCTTGCCCCCTACGAGGTGGCCACGTGGACCGCCATCCCGGCCAACAGCAAGGCATCCGACTCCACCTGGTACGACGACTACGGCGGCTACGTCGCCATCGGCTACGACTCGGCCAAGGTGAAGGTTCCGCCCACGTCGTTCAAGGATCTGCTGAAGCCCATCTACAAGAACCAGGTCGCCATCAACGGCAACCCGACCCAGGCCAGCGCCGCCTTCTCCGCGGTCTACGCGTCCGCACTGGCGAACGGGGGCTCGCTGTCCAACATCGAGCCGGGCATCCAATACTTCAAGAAGCTGCACCAGGTGGGCAACTTCGTGCCGGTCACGGCGGGGCCGACCACCGTGCAGAGCGGGCAGACCCCCATCGTGATCTGGTGGGATTACCTGCTCGCCTCCGAGATCTCAAGCGCGGTGCCCACGTTCAAGATCGTGATCCCGACCGACGCGCACTATGCCGCCTACTACAGCCAGGCGATCAGCAAGACGGCTCCCAACCCGGCCTGCGCCAGGCTCTGGGAGGAGTACCTGTACTCCGCCACCGGGCAGAACCTCTGGCTGCAGGGCAAGGCCCGGCCCATCGAGCTGCAGACACTCGTCACCACGGGCACCGTCGACAAAGCGGCCGACGCGGCGCTCCCGGCGGCCCCGGCGGGCGGGCTGAGCTTCCCCACCCAGGCGCAGGAGTCTGCCGCCGAGGCCAAGGTCGCGCAGCAGTGGTCGAGCGTGACCGGCTAGCTGATGGCCCAGCAGACTGACACGGTCGCGGTCCCGGATACCCCTGGCGGATCCGGGGCCCGGCCGGGCCGGGCCCTGGGGGCCCGGCTGCGCAGCGCGCGGACGCTGCTCGGCGTGCTGCCCTTCACCGTCTATGTAGTCCTTGGCCTCGTCCTGCCCGCGGTGGCGATCGCGGTGGGCGCCTTCCAGGACTCGAGTACCGGCGGCTTTACGCTGTCGAACGTCAAGACGGCCGCATCCGGCATCTACCTGCACGGCTTCGAGACCACGCTCGGGGTCTCGGTGATCACCTCGATCGTGCCGGGCATCGTCGGTTTCCTCGTGGCGTACGCCATCTTCACGGCGAAGCGGGGTGCCTTGCTGCGCCGCTGCGTGATCACCGCGTCCGGTGTGTTCGCCAACTTCGGCGGCGTCCCGCTGGCCTTCCTGTTCATCGCGACGCTCGGCTCGACCGGCATGGTCACCGCGTGGCTGACCGACATCGGCCTGAACCCGTACACGAACGGGTTCGACCTGTACACCTTCAGCGGGATCGTGGTCGTCTACATGTACTTCCAGATCCCGCTCATGGTGCTGGTCATCCTGCCCGCCCTGGAGGGGCTCCGCCCCGCCTGGCGGGAGGCCGCCAACAACCTGGGCGCGGGCGCGTGGCAGTACTGGCGCTACGTTGGCGGCCCCGTGCTGTTCCCCTCGTTCCTGGGCTGCGTGCTGCTGCTGTTCGGCAGCGCGTTCTCCGCCTACGCCACGGCCGAGGCGCTGACCAGCGGCAGCGTCCCGCTGACCGCCATCCAGATCGGCTCGTTCCTGAACGGCAACGTACTGGCTGGCCAGCAGAACGTGGGTAAGGCCCTCGGGCTCGGCATGATCGTCATCATCGCGATCGTGATGACCGCCTACGCGGTGCTCCAGCGGAGGTCGGCACAATGGCTGCGGTAACCGGTGACGAGGTCACGGAGGGCCTGGCGCCCCGCCCGTCCCGGCGGGCCCGGCGCGGGATACGGCAGTTCCCCGTCTGGCGCTGGGTGATCCTCATCGTGGTCGGCGCCTACTTCATCATCCCGCTGATCGCGGCGCTGCGGTTCACCGGCTTCTCCTCCTTCCCGCAGGTCGTCCACCAGGAAGGCTTCTCCGCGGCCTTCGAACTGTCCGTCAAGCTGGCCGCCATCACCACGGTTCTCACCATCGCACTCATGCTGCCCACGACGGTTTACGTGCACCTGCGGCTGCCCCGCCTGCGCCGGCTGATGGAGGGGATCACGATCCTGCCCATCGTGATCCCGCCGGTGGTCCTGATCGTGGGCGTGCTGCAGGTGGCACCCGGATTCCTCAAGAGCACCCCGTACCTGCTCGCGCTGATCTACGTGGTGCTCGCGATGCCGTTCGCCTACCGGGCATTCGACGCGGGGCTGCGCGCCCTGGACCTGCAGACGCTGGTCGAGGCGTCGCAGTCGCTGGGCGCGGGCTGGCGGTCCACACTGTGGCGGGTCATGCTGCCCAACCTGCGCACCGCGATGCTCTCGGCCACGGTTCTCACCGTGGCCCTGGTCCTCGGCGAGTTCACCATGGCCAGCCTGGACCTCTACCAGACCTTCCCCGTATGGATCGTCGCGTTCGATCAGACCAGCGGGCCGATCTCGGTCGCGGCCTCGCTGCTGGCGCTGTTCGTGACCTGGATCTTCCTGCTGGCGATCACGATGATCGGCGGCAGGTCCTCGCGCGGCGCCGAGGTATCGCTGTTTTCAGTCAGCCGGCGGGTGACCCGGTGACCGCGGAGCTGATGTCAATACGGGAGGGTCTTGATGAAGGCCGCTAGGGGCAGGCGCAACAGCAACTACAACTTCGGGGGGCAAGCGGGGAACACCTCGGGCGCGACCGTCCGCCTGCAGAACCTGTCGCGCGCCTTCGGTACGACCCGTGCTCTGGATGGGCTGAAACTGGAGCTCGCCCCCGGCGAGCTGGTCGCCCTGCTCGGCCCCTCCGGGTGCGGCAAGACCACCGTGCTGCGCATCGTGGCCGGCTTCGAGACCGCCGACTCGGGCGCGGTCGAGGTGGACGGCCAGGACGTGTCCGGCATGCCGGCGGCCAAGCGGGACATGGGCATGGTGTTCCAGAGCTACAGCCTTTTCCCCAACATGTCGGCGCTGGACAACGTCAGCTTCGGGCTCCGGATGCGCCGACTCGGCTCCGCCGAGCGGCAGCGGCGGTCCGCCGACCTGCTCGACATGGTCGGCCTGGCCGCCCAGGGCAAGCAGTACCCGCACCAGCTGTCTGGCGGCCAGCAGCAGCGGGTGGCGCTGGCCCGGGCGCTGGCCATCGAGCCCCGGGTCCTGCTACTCGACGAGCCGCTGTCGGCGCTGGACGCCAAAGTCCGATTGCAACTGCGTGAGCAGATCCGCTCCCTACAGCAGCGGCTCGGAACGACCACCCTGTTCGTCACCCACGACCAGGAGGAAGCCCTGTCCATGGCGGACCGGGTGGGCGTGATGCACGACGGCAGGCTGGAGCAGATCGCCACTCCGGACGAGCTGTATGACCGGCCCGCGACACCCTTCGTTGCGGAATTCGTAGGAATCATGAACCGGATCCCGGCCTCCCTGCTCGCGCTGCTCGGCGCGTCCGCGCTCGCCGCGGATGTGGTGCGCCACCCGGAGAGCCCGGCCGGAGGTGTGGACGTGCTGGTCCGGCCCGAGGGGCTGCGCATCGCGGCTAGCTCGACCGGCAACGGGATCGTGGTCAGCCGGACCTTCCTGGGCCAGCGCACCCGGGTCAGCGTCCGGCTGTCCGGCGACGTGGTGGTGCAGGTGGACCAGCAGAGCACCAAGGCGGCGGGGCTCACCCCGGGCGACCCGGTGGACGTCAGCATCGCCGGGGCCCCGGTCATGCTCGCCGACCGCTAACATCCCCGCGCGCCGGCCTACGAGGCGGTGCTGACGCCGGCCAGCGGGAGCAGGTCGGAGATCGTGTCCAGCACATGCGGGGTCTTGGCTGCCTCGAACTCGTTCCGGGTCGTCCGGCCGGTGAGCACGCCGGCCACCAGCCCCGCCCCTGCGCGAAGCCCCGACTCGATGTCGCTCGGCGTGTCGCCGACCACCGCGAGCTCGCTCACCGCGCCGCCGCCCAGCCGCAGCAGCGCGGTGAGCGGCAGGTCGGGCCAGGGGCGGCCGCGGCCCGCGTCGGCCGGGGACAGGGCCAGGTCGATCAGCGGCTGCCAGCCGAGCCGGTCGATGATCGCGTCGCGGGTGGCCGGCGAGAACCCGGTGAGCAGGCACACCTGGATCCCCGCGTCGCACAGCACGGTGATGGCCTCGGCGGCCCCGGGCAGCGCGGTGATCCGCCCGGCTTCAACTTCCGCCCCGTACCGCTCCTCGAACACGTCGTTGGCGTGCAGGGCGGTGGCCTCGTCGCCGAGGATCTCGCGGAAAACCTCGATCTTCGACTGGCCCATGGTGGCGTGCACGATCCGCATCGCCTCGTCGTGCGCCGCGCCGCCCGGGGCCGGCCCGAACCTGTCCAGGGCGGCGGTGAACGCGGCCATCACGCTGCCGTCGTCGGCGACCGTGGTGCCGGCCATGTCCAGGCACGCGATCGTGATGCTGCTCATGGGACCCTCCCGGGACTCAGCGGCCTGTGGTCAGCCGAACGCCTGTGGTCAGCGGATGTCTGTGGTCAGCCGAACGTCTGCTCCGCGATGGCCGGGGCGCAGGTCATCCCCCGGCCGCCCGGCCCGGTGACCAGCACCACGCCCGGCTCCACCTCGGAGCGGTGGTAGAGCTCGGTGCCGGTGACCTGGCTGTACACCCCGGCCCAGCGGCGCCGGGCGGGTGGCAGCGGGGTGCCCAGCAGCCGCCCGGCCACGGCGAGCAGGTGCTCGAAAGCATCCTCCTCGACGTCGAACGCGAACGGCTCGTCGTACTCGTGCGTGTCCCCGATCGTGAGGCTGCCGTCCAGCCGCTGGACCAGCAGCAGTTGCGCGCTGACCCGGGCGGCCGCCGCATCCTGGGGGGCCAGCCGCCGTCGGCCGGGCAGATCGAAGGCCGGGTAGTAGCGCAGCGAGTCGCCGTCCGCCACCGACGTGGTCAGCTCCGCGTTCAGCGGCGCGGTCTGCATCATCTGCAGCCGGACCCGCCGAACCGGCGGCTGAGCAAACGCGGCCAGGTGCGGGCCCGCGACCCCGGTGTGCGCCGCACCGGGGCAGAGCACGACCAGGTCGGCGCGGTGCCAGGCGCCGGTGTGGTCCCGCACCGCGTGCGGGGCGAGCTCGACGGCCTCCCGGCCCGGCAGCCACTGGTAGGCGGGCTCCGCCGGCGCGGCGTCCAGCAGGTGGGCGCGCAGCGCCGCGGGCACCAGGCGGGGCTCCACGGCGGCGTCCGCCCGGCAGAGCAGCCCGCCGGCGAACTCCCCGCGCAGCGCCGGGTTGACCGCCCGCACCGCGGCCGGGTCGAGCAGCTCGTAGCCGCGCAGGCCCGCGTCCGGCCGGGCCGCGGCCTCCTTGAGCAGACCGAGTTCCGCGTCGTCGCGAGCCAGGGTGAGCGAGCCGTTCGGCCGGAAGCCGGTGCCGGGCACCACCGCGGCGATCTCCGCCCACCTGGCCCGGGCCCGGCGGGCCAGGTCCAGCTCGGGACCGCCCGCGCGGCCGCTCAGCCAGATCAGCCCGAAGTTGCGGACGCTCGCGCCCCGGGAGCCGGGCTCGCGTTCGAGATGGGTCACCGGATGGCCGCGCCAGCGGGCCTCCAGGGCGTGCATGAAGCCGAGCACGCCCCCGCCCACGACAACCACCGACATCAGCGCCGCCTCCCAGCCAGGGCCACCAGTCAAACGGCGCGCGATGACGCGGGCCTGAACACCCGGTACCGGGCGCCCAACGACGGGAAAACATCGCCTGGCCGGCCATAATCGGGGCGCCCCGGGTACTACACGGCCAGCCGATGGCACACGATAGAGGTGATCTCCCGCTCCGGCCGCACGCCGGGGGATTCGCGGGCGAACGGAGGGCTGTGCAGTGCAGGTACTCGGCATCGACATCGGCGGCACCGGGATCAAGGCCGCGCCGGTGGACACGGCCACGGGAAAGCTGCTGGACGAGCGGGTCAAGGTGGAGACGCCGCGCCCGGCCAAGCCCGACCCGGTCGCGGCCGTAGTGGCTGGGCATGTGAAGAGGTTCCACTGGGCCGGGCCGGTGGGCATCGCGTTTCCCGGCGTAGTGGTGGACGGGGTCACCATCACCGCGGCCAACCTGGACCCCCACTGGGTCGGGCTGGACACCCGGGCCCTGTTCAGCAAGGCCGCAGGCGTGCCCACGACGCTGATCAACGACGCCGACGCGGCGGGCCTGGCCGAGATGACGTTCGGCGCGGGTGCCGGCCACCGGGGCACGGTGCTGATGCTGACGCTCGGCACCGGGATCGGCAGCGCCCTGTTCAGGAACGGGACGCTGATCCCCAACACCGAGTTCGGCCACATCGAGATCCGCGGCCGGGACGCGGAGGAGCGCGCGTCGGAACGGGTCAAAGAGCTGCACGACCTCAGCTGGGACAAGTGGGCCGGGCGGGTGGACGAGTACCTGCATCATGTGGAGGCGCTCACCGCGCCGGACCTGGTCATCATCGGCGGCGGGATCAGCCGTAAGGCGGACAAGTTCCTGCCGCTGCTGACGTCGCTGCGGGCCACCGTCGTGCCTGCGGCGCTGCACAACGACGCGGGCATCGTCGGGGCCGCCCTGTCGGCCGGCCTCGGCGCGCCCGTGGGCTGAGCTCGACTGGCCCGGCCGCCCTGGGCGGCTGGCCTGGGCGGCTGGCCTGGGCGGCTGGCCTGGGCGGCTGGCCTGGGCGGCTGGCCGGGCGGCTGGCCTGGGCGGTCGGCGGGGGCGGTCGGCGGGGGCGGCCGGGCGCCGTGCGGCCGCCGGGCTGGCGCTACCTGACCCGGGATCTCCAGGCGGGCTACCTGACCGGGAGGCCGGCGCCGCGCAGCGCGTCCTTCACCTCGCCGATCCGCAACTGGCCGAAGTGAAACACGCTCGCGGCCAGCACGGCGTCGGAACCGGCCCCGACCGCCGGAGCGAAGTGCGCCAGCTCGCCGGCCCCGCCGCTGGCGATGATGGGGACGTCCACGACCGCGCGCACCCCGCGGATGAGTTCCAGGTCGAAGCCCGCCTTGGTGCCGTCCGCGTCCATGGAGTTGAGCAGGATCTCGCCGACGCCCAGCTCCGCCCCGCGGGCCGCCCATTTCACCGCGTCGATCCCGGTGCCCCGGCGTCCTCCGTGCGTGGTCACCTCGAAACGCGCGGGCCCGGGGCGGTGATCCCCGGGAGCCTGCCGCGGAAGACCACCCGCCGCGGACCCCCCCGTGTCGCCGGCCGGTATCCGGCGGGCGTCCACGGACAGCACCACGCACTGCGAGCCGAACCGCTGGGCGGCCTCCGCGAGCAACTCGGGGCGGGCGATGGCCGCGGTGTTCAGTGACACCTTGTCCGCCCCGGCCCGCAGCAGCCGGTCCACGTCAGCGACGCTGCGCACCCCGCCGCCCACGGTGAGCGGGATGAACACCTGGTCGGCGGTCCGGCCCACCACGTCGATCATGGTCTCCCGGTCGCCGCTGGACGCGGTGATGTCCAGGAACACCAGCTCGTCGGCGCCTTCCGCGTCGTAGGCGGCGGCCAGTTCCACCGGGTCGCCCGCGTCGCGCAGGTCACGGAAGTTGACGCCCTTCACTACCCGCCCGGCGTCCACATCAAGGCAGGGAATCACCCGGACCGCCACCGTCATGGCGTCCCCGGTCCCGCCCGGCGCGGGCCGCGCCTCAGGCCTCGCCCCGCCGGCTGCCGGGCGCCGCTGCTCACGCTCAGGGTGCCCCGTCCCGCAGGGCGCCGCATACCCCGAATCCCGCCAGTCCCACCTGCCCCGCAGGACCATCCCGGCCGCACGCCCCGTTCGTGATCAGATGATTGGTGCTGCTCTGGCGACACCGATCGTTTGATCACGAAGGGGCGGGCCGGGGGCCGGGGCGCGCGGACGGGGTGCGCGCGGGCGCGGCATGCGGGGCGGGGGATGGCGGGCCGGGCTCGCGGAGGCATCAGGTGCCGATCCCGGGATGGTAGGCGACGGCCTCCACCTCGACCAGCATCCGGGGGTCCACCAGCCCGGCAATCTCGATCATGGTGGCGGCGGGCATCGTGTCGCCGAACGCCTCACGGTGCGCCCGGCCGTACTCCTGCCAGCGGGAGATGTCGGTGACCAGGATCCGGGTCTTCACCACGTGGGCGAGCCCGAGGCCCAGCTGCCCAAGGGCGGCCGCCACGTTCCGCAGCGCCTGCGCGGTCTGTGCGTACGCATCATGCTCGTGGACGAACTCCGCGCCCAGGACCGATGTGCAGCCGGCCACGAACACGTAGTCCCCGGCCGCCACCGCGCGACTGTAGCCGACCACCGGCTCCCAGTCCGTGCCGGTGAAGACCCGGCGCGTCATGCCGCCACCGCCTTGAGCGCATCCTCCAGCGTGAACGCCCCCGCGTACAGGGCCTTGCCCACGATCGCGCCTTCCACTCCGTCCGGTACCAGGGCGGCGATGGCCTCCAGGTCGGCCAGGCTGGACACACCGCCGCTGGCGATCACCGGCCGCGCCGTCCGGGCGCAGACGTGCCGCAGCAGATCCAGGTTCGGCCCGGACAGCATGCCGTCCTTCTTGATATCGGTAACCACGTACCGGGCGCACCCGTCAGCGTCCAGCCGGTCCAGCGCCTCATCCAGCTCGCCGCCCTCGCGGGTCCAGCCCCGGGCGGCGAGGCGGGTGCCGCGCACATCCAGGCCCACCGCGATCTTGTCGCCGTGCTCGGCGATGGCGGCCCGGACCCAGCCGGGGTTCTCCAGCGCGGCGGTGCCGACGTTGACCCGGGCGCAGCCGGTGGCCAGCGCGGCGGCCAGCGAGACGTCGTCACGGATGCCGCCGGACAGTTCCACCGAGATGTCCAGCCGTCCCACGACCGAGGCGAGCAGTTCCGCGTTGGACCCGCGGCCGAACGCGGCGTCCAGGTCCACCAGGTGCAGCCACATCGCACCCGCCGACTGCCAGGCCAGCGCGGCCTGCAGCGGCTCGCCGTAGTCGGTCTCGGTCCCGGCGGCGCCCTGGACGAGCCGGACCGCCTTGCCCCCGGCCACGTCCACGGCGGGCAGCAGGGTAAGGCTGCCCTCCCCGGAACCACCGGCCCCGGAACCACCGGCTCCCGAACCACCGGCTCCCGAACCACCGGCTCCCGAACCACCGGCTCCCGAACCACCGGGCGTCATCGCACCATCTCCAGCCAGTTCGCCAGCAACGCGGCGCCTGCGTCGCCGGATTTCTCGGGGTGAAACTGGGTCGCGCAGAGCGGGCCGTTCTCCACCACTGCGATGAACGGCTCCCCGTGCGTGGCCCAGCTGATCAGCGGGGGTGTCATCCAGTCGGACGGCGGCAGGGGCAGCGCGCGGGCCGCGTAGGAATGCACGAAGTAGAACCGGGTGCCGGGATCGAGACCGGCCATCAGCCGTGACCCGGCGCCCACGTCGAGCGTGTTCCAGCCCATGTGCGGCAGCACGGGCGCGTCCAGACGTTCTACGACGCCGGGCCACTGCCCGCAGCCTTCGGTGTGCAGGCCGTGCTCGACGCCCTCGTCGAACAGCACCTGCATGCCGACGCAGATGCCGAGCACCGGGCGGGACCCGGCCAGCCGCCGGTCGATGACCTGGTCGCCGCGCACCGCGCGGATCCCCGCCATGCAGGCCGCGAACGCGCCGACCCCCGGAACGACGAGACCGTCCGCGTTGAGCGCGGCATCGAAGTCGGCAGTGACCTCGGTGTCCGCCCCGGCCCGCTCCAGGGCCCGCTGGGCGGAGCGGATATTTCCCGACCCGTAGTCCAGGATCGCGACGCGGGGCCGACCGCTCACAAGACGCCCTTGGTGCTGGGGATCCCGGGGGCCCGGGGATCCGGGGTAGCGGCCGCGCGGAGCGCCCGGGCCACCGCCTTGAACTGCGCTTCGACCAGGTGATGCGGGTTACGGCCGGTCACCTCCAGGTGCAGGCAGATGGCCGCCGTGGAGGTTACGGACTCGAAGAAATGCCTGGTCAGGGTGGTGTCGTAGGTGCCGATCAGCGGGGCCATGCCGTCCGGCTCCGTGTGCACCAGGTAGGGCCGCCCGGACAGGTCGATCGCGGCCCGGGCCAGCGTCTCGTCCAGAGGCACGGCGGCGTCCCCGAAACGGCAGACGCCCGCCTTGTCACCGAGCGCCTCGCGCAGTGCCTGGCCCAGGGCGAGCGCGGTGTCCTCCACCGTGTGGTGCGAGTCCACCTCGATGTCGCCGGTGGACTGCACGGTCAGATCGAGCAACCCGTGCTTGGCCAGCTGAGCGAGCATGTGGTCGAAGAACGGCACCCCGGTGCTGATGTCAGCCATGCCGCTGCCGTCCACGTCCAGCTCGACCAGGACGCTGGTCTCCTTGGTGACCCGCTCGACCCGCCCGGTCCGCCGCATGGCCCGGCCCCAGGTGTCGTTCATCGCTGTGCCTCCGCAGCTGGTTGGCTGTGCATCGCAGTCTCGTCCAGGCCGGGTGACCCGGTCCTCGGGGTTGAGCCGCGGCGGCTTGCCGCCGCTCGGCGCGTAGCGGCGACCGGCGGGTCCGGGGGGTCGTCCCCCGCTGGCTCGGGGAGGGGAGGCGCGCCGGAGGCGTGGCCTCGCCGGGCCGGCCAGCTCGGGGGGTCCGGGGGGTCGTCCCCCCGGGCTAGCACTGCGTCCAGCGCCTCGCGGAACGCCGACATCTCAGCGGGCGTCCCCGCCGTGACCCTGAGCCAGCCGGGCGGCCCGGTCTCCCGGATGAGCACGCCCCGGTCCAGCAACGCCTGCCAGATCGCGTGCCGGTCGCCGAATTCGCCGAAGAGCACGAAGTTAGCGTCGGAGTCCGCCACCCGAAGGCCCCGCCCGCGCAGCCAGGCGACGAGCTCGTCGCGCTGCTCGCGCAGCGCCGTCACGGTGGCGAGCGGCTCGGTGGCCAGCGCCAGCGCGGCCCGGGCCACAGCCTGGGTGACCGCGGACAGGTGGTAAGGCAGCCGGACCAGCAGCAGCGCCTGCGGTACCGCCGGGTCGGCGGCCAGGTACCCGACCCGGGCGCCGGCCAGCGCGAACGCCTTGGACATGGTGCGGGTCACCACGAGCCGCCGGCAGCGCGGCAGCAGGGTGAGCGCGGTCGCGGACGTATCGCGGGCGAACTCCGCGTACGCCTCGTCCACGATGACCATGCCCGCGGCCGCCTTACAGACCGCCTCGATCACCTCGGGGGCCAGCGCGGTGCCGGTGGGGTTGTTCGGCGAGGTGAGGAAGACCAGGTCGGGGTGGTGTGCGCGGATGTCGGCCAGCGCGTGACCGGGCTCGAGCCCGAAGTCGGCGTCCCGGGCCCCGCTGATCCAGCGGGTGCCGGTGGCCAGCGCGATCAGCGGGTGCATCGAGTACGAGGGCTCGAAGCCCAGCGCGGTCCGCCCCTGGCCGCCGAACGCCTGGAACAGCTGCTGGATGATCTCGTTCGAGCCGTTGGCCGCCCAGACCTGGTCCGCCCGCAGGCCGTGGCCGAGATAGGCGGCCAGGTCACCGCGCAGCGCCACCGCGTCGCGGTCCGGGTAGCGGTTCAGCGTCCCCGCCACGTCGGCGACGGCCTGGGCGATCGCCTGGGCCATCGCCGGGGAGGGCGGATAGGGATTCTCGTTGGTGTTCAGCCGGACCGGGACGTCGATCTGCGGCGCGCCGTAGGCAGTGTGCCCGGCCAGGTCCTCTCGGATCGGCAGCCATGACGGAAGCGAAGCTGACCCGGCGCGGGGACTCCCCAGGGCACCCGGGCTCCCGTCGGCGGAACCGGA
>Ga0187867_10002012_pt1 | contig 17229 bp, 16 predicted proteins | sample June2016WEW_13_1_FD_132976 | JGI IMG/M metagenome (GOLD analysis project Ga0187867, IMG submission 132976) | Peatland microbial communities from SPRUCE experiment site at the Marcell Experimental Forest, Minnesota, USA - June2016WEW_13_10 | ecosystem: Environmental > Terrestrial > Soil >...
CTCCTCGTATGATAGACTTATAAACAACCCTGTGCGACGAGTGATGCATAGCCCGGAAGGCATCCCCCGAGGTGTCTATCGTTCGCGTTGGGCGTTCGCGGGATGCCTTGAGCGCATCGCGTAGCATTGCCCGGCACTCCTCGATGTCACGACCTTCTGTTACCACCTCCGGCCACTCTACGAGCTGTCCCATGTAGCCGGAGCTGACTTTGGTGTATTTAGCGGTGTAGCTCGTCATCCGAAGTCCCCAATCTCCTGCCGTCGCAAATCATGCCGGCTGGAAGCATCAACCACAATTAATCAGAAAATGCCGCCTGTAATTCATTCATTATGTGGTCCTCAGAGTCAAATATCAAGTATTTCGAGAAGAGGGGTGAGGTGAGGCGGGGACTGAGGTCTGAGGACTGAGGACTGAGTAGCGGGAAGCTGAAGAGTTTTTAGTTATTAGTTGTCAGTTTTTAGTAACTCAAAACCCAAAACTTAAAACTCTTTTGGGAGAGGGTGAAGCGTAATGGGTGAGGGGTAATGGGTTACCCATAACCCCTAACCTATTACCCATAACCTGCACTAAGAGTGAGGGGTGAGGGGTAAACTGTGAAACGGGAAGCAGGAAGCGAGAAGCTTCCTCGTTCAACAATCCACCCCGCTGCGCTCCTCCATCCGTGGTTGAGGAAGTTGGGTTTTTCACCATTCTTCGCGTAGCGATAGAACCAAGAGGAGTTATTATTTTCTCTTCACTCTTCGTCGCGTAGCGATAGAACCCAGAGGAATTATTTTTTTCTCTTCACTCTTCACTCTTCACTCTTCACTGCCCTTATCCGCTTCCCGCTCCTCGCTCCCCGCTTCTCGCTCCACCCCTCACCCATTCACCTGTTCACCCATTCACCCATTCACCATGATACAGCAACCTTCGAAACACCAGAAGAAATGCTTGACTGTAGACACATATTGTGTACATTAGGCTATGCGCTTTGAATGGGACGAACGAAAGCGGCTTTCCAACATTGAAAAGCACGGCCTCGATTTTCTCGATGTTGCCGCAGTTTTCGAGGCCCCGCACATCGAGGCGCCTTCGACTTATCGAGGCGAGGAACAGAGATTTTTAGCCATAGGGACTTTTGAAGGGCGTCACGTGTCGGTAGTTTGTGCTACCCGAAGCGAGGCTATCAGGGTCATTTCCTTCCGGAGGGCACGCCATGAAGAGAGACAAAAATATCAGGAGCTATACGGTGGCGGAGCTTAAAGCCAAACGTGCGGACAGCCGCACCGATTTGACCAAAGTGGACGCCATGACGGATGAAGAACTCGAACGGCGGATTGCCGAGGATGAAGACGAGAGGGACTTGAAGCCCGATTGGACACGGGCCAGGCTGGTTTTGCCGGCTCCGAAGCAATCTGTGCACCTGCGGCTTGAACAGAACATTATCGACTTTTTCAAGTCGCACGGCAAAGGGCATATTGCGCGGATGCAAGCGGTTCTCAAGGCTTACGTGGACGCCCACAGGCCGCATGTCAAATGAGAGACAACTCCCGCTCCCCGCTTCCCGTTTCACCCCTCAGTCCTTAGTCCTCAGTCCTCAATCCTGCTTGATTCCCGCTCCCCGCTTCCTGCTCCTTGCTCGCCATTGAATTTGCACTGCTCCAGGCAACATCCCCCGGCAGGACGGGCTAGCTCAACTGGTCGATCATCGAGGCCGCCAGTCCTCAATACCCGGCGTTTCATGGCCGTGCCACCATCCCGCACCGACCTGGCCTTGTCCGACCTCGTCCGCGAAATATTCTCCTTTCAAGGGTGACCCCTTTACTTTCACGATAAATTTGGGGGAAACGAGCCTTTTCGCGAAGCTGTTGTACGGACCTTTGATTTCGGTTATCATTTCCTGCAAAGCTACCAAGCGTCAAAAGACAACATTTCGGTTCATAGGAATCGGTCATCTAAATCTCACCAGAGAAAAACCCAAAGTCAGGCTCCGTAATTGTGCCTATAATGACCCCCCGATCCAGTAAGCGATTTTGTTCTTCACATGAAGTTTCCGGAAGCAGTGCGCATGAATGACATGCCGCCAGATTACAATTATCTGGTCCCTGCCCATGGCTTTCGATACAAACGGGATCTGTTGAACACCAGCGGGCTTTTTCCAGAGCGCGACGAAGAATCCCCTCAAGCCTTCCTGGTCTACCCATCCGGACCAGACCTCCCATTGTCCCCTCAGAATCACCGGCTGCGGTATAGATCAGAATACCAGCCATGGGATGATCCCCGTCTGCACAGTATAGACGTTCTCGGAGGGATGCAGATCCATATCCGCATTCGTAGATTAGCTGATTAACAAACAAATGTGCAGTAGTATGAAGAAGTACAAAACGAGGGGTTATTATTCTTGGTGCTTGACGACGCTTTTCTCTTATCAGGGCAAGAGCACTCCTGAGTGGGGCAGTCCTGTTTTGTAAAGCGGTTCCATGGGCATTCAGCCAAGAGCGAAGCTTATTTTCCTGAAATTGAAAAAAAATGCCTTCTCCACGAACAACAGATGCAGGGAGCCATTCCTTCACTTTTCTTGAAATAAGGCTCCAGCGATGATCTTCATCAAAGTCCCCCTCAGGGAATATTCTCGAAAATCCAATGAAGGCTCGCGTCTCGCGAAGTTTGTGCATCAAAGAAATCCGCTCGAAATTTGTTGAGATTATCGGTTCATAAGCTGAAATGTTCTCGCTTCTAATCAGGAGATTTGTTTTTGGATAGCCTTCCTGGATATCACGCCTAAAAAGGTCATATTCCTCCCTCCTGAAGGCCTGCTCAGGAGTGTCGGATGGAATGGCCACCTTTTCTGGTTCCGTTTCTCCCTTCAATTTTTTATTTGCGGCTTGGGCCAAATCAGCAGGATCTACACTCCTGTCAGGAAGGAAATTTAAAAGAGCCACCCTTGCCATTTCAACACTGATCTGCCGACCAGGAAGGGCTTGGGCAGACATTCTAAGAAATTGCCACACATAAATATTCTCAAGGATTTCTAAGGTTTCCTCAGAAGAGACACTGTCGGTTGGAGGGATATAGATTGCACTGACAACGTGTGAGAAATAGATATTACTACTTCCTCTAAGGAGTGGATACAGGTGTTCAGTACATTCTGAAGCCTGAGCGGTAGACGGTATGCTGAGAGCAGGGTTCTCTCCGCTGCAGAAGATTTTCAGCCTGGATAGTGCAGTTGCCCCGCCTGGCTCATACTCAAAAGCGCCAGCCAGAGTTCGCCCAGCGATAATCCTGATCTCAGAGCCATCATCTTCGCAGACTATTTTTACTCCTGCAAGAGATGCACTGCCACTGGTTATCATCCTAAGTCTACCCCCCTTCTCAGGAGAGGAGGACTGGAAGACCCATTCCCACCAGGGGAAATCCTGTAGGTGACCTTTGACACAGGCGGAGACAAATCGGACCTGTGACGTTTTTCTCCTCGTATGCTTCTGGCCTTTATCTTTGCCTGAACCAATTGGTCCCTCGCAGACAGGAGCAGCCTTGTCATGAAGTGCAGCTTCATACATCCGTCCACATCGTGGACAAACGTGCCATTTGGGGAAACGAAGAAAAGGCAGCTTTAGATTGAGGTTTATCTGGTCGCTGCCGACGCCTTTATGGGTATAGCGGAAGTCAGGCGGCTGGACAAAATACTTAACCTTAAGTCGTTTTGCCAGACGGATTTCATCTTCGATGCGAAACTCCCGATGATTGGGATCATTTTCACTAAAGGGCCATGCATCCAGTCCGCAGTGAATTAAAGATACGGGACCTGGAAAATCCACCATGGCTCCAACCCCAAAGGGAGTTATTGCCTGACCGCGCCTTACAGGTCTGGGGCTCACAGTAGCACCTCGTTTTCGATTTCATTGTAGTACGTTGTGATTTCAGCCTCACAGGATGCATCAACATCCCTCAGGGAACTTAGGGTCGGCCAGCTGTGCCCGTTCCATCCCACAGGTTCCCTTGAGCCGGCAGGATGAATTAAAGGAGGATTATCAGGCGGTGGGCCAAACGTTCCATACTCCGCCGGGTTCCATACGGCCCATTCCCTTAATCGCTGAAGCATTTTTTGCCTGACGTTGTCACTCTCGGCGGGGTCTACTTTCAACACACGCTGGTCAATCATATCTTCTATTAAATTCCGGAGAACTTTACCTCGGACCAGCGGAAAAGGGCGTGGCATACTCGCTTGAGAGCCGCTGCCAAGTTGCCTAGCTGCCGCAACAATGATTCCATGTAAAGCCCTGTCGACAGCGGGTGGGCTAAATGGGGTGACACTGGTAGGCTCCACCTGCGCATAAAGGCGCTGGTGATAAGAACGGAAGCGCTCGTAATGGCTTCGGTCACGTGGCTTACTTTGACTGAATGTAATTACCACCAGTCCTGGAGCATTAGCGCTGCGGCCAACTCGGCTGGATACCTGTATATACTGGGAAGTGGTCTTGGGTTGCCCAACTATCACCATCAAACTGAGGCGGTCAATGTCGATCCCCACTTCTATTATATTTGAGGCAAGGCAGGCCTCTACTGTCTCTTCAACATAGCCCTGTGCATTCCTTCGGAAAGGAATTTCCAGTTTTTGAATAGCTGCAGGTATTTTGTCCCCCCTGATTCTGCTGGTTAATTCCTCCACGTTCAACAATTGCCGTATCTTGGAGTACGGAAATCCGTGACGGTCAATGATCACTCGGAGATAATCGCGGGCATCTGCCACGAGGAGGGTGGCTGCCCCGCCCAGCTCCCGTAAAGAGTTGAAGAAAGCAAGAAGAGTCCACCATGGATCGCGTTCGCTCTCGTCGCCGTTCTCCACAGGCATAACGGCTGGGAACTGAAGGAGAGTTGCAAAAACCCTCGCCTCAGTTGTTTGCAGGGAGCCGTGTCCAGGAGCCATCACACCGACGTAAATGCGACCGGGCTTAAGTGTTCCGTCTTCATTCCGATCTTCACGTGCAAAAAAAGAATCTCCCGATTCAAGCCCGGACGGCGGGAACAGCATGACTCGATTTCTCGCGTAGATTCCCAGTACCTGATCTGCAGCACGGCTGATAGTGGCGGTTGATGCAACAATTTTGGGAATGATCTGGAAATCTTTTCTGCGACTGGTACACAGCTCTTCAATAATAGTTTCGTATGCTCCTACCATTGATCCAAGGGGGCCGGATATGAGATGAAGTTCGTCCTGGATGATTAATGATGGAGGAAGTCCGGAATGTTTTCCGTCGGCAGCTATTCCAAAAATTGAACGGGTTTCCGGTTTCCAGGAAAGCAATGCAAATTTATCTACAGTTCCGATCACCAGATTGGGTGGACTCGCAAGAATATCCTCATCAATCACTGACACCGGAAGAGGGGGTTTCCCAGGCTGCAAGAAGCTGAACCCAAATTCGCACCGGTCGTCACTACATCGATAAGCCACTGTTTCTGCCTTGCTGCCCGGAATTTTATATTCCTGATAACCAAGTAGCTTTGGTTGGGAGGATTCCGTCCTCTTTTTTCCTTTGCGACCCGATAACTTTGACGATTCTTCACTCATAGGACCAAATTTGGCATTACACCAAGGACATTTCAGCAATATAAGCGGATTTTCAGAGTTGGGATCAGCCCTCAAATGCTTTAAAGCATACTTGGCATCGGATCGGGTATTCGGTGTTGCATCCCCTCCAACCCACATTCCCAGACGGAATTCCCTGTTGCCTAGTTTGGTCAGATTTTGAGGTAGCTTTCTGACATGCTCCATTGCGCAAAAGAGAAGGCTGGCGCGCTGGAACTGCTGAGTTGTAAGAAGCCGAAGCGTATAACGCATTATCACATCGGCTCCCCCTGGTCTCAAATCTGCAAGTCGGTTATAGAAAATAGTGAACGCCGTTAGTCCCAGATAGGCTTCGGTCTTGCCCCCACCGGTAGGAAACCATATCAGGTCAACGAGTTCGCGATCCTTATGAGAGGGATCGCAAATACCGCGCAAATTCATCAGAATGAAGGCTATTTGAAAAGCTCGCCAGTAGCCTCTTGATGGATGAAGCGTGCTTGGTTCTGGGTTATTGATTTCCTTATCCCACATCAGACGTCCGTCTTCCCAACGGGGCAGCCTGATCTCACGGCTTGATCGAAGCTGGGCAATAAGCATGGCGTGATTTGCCAATTGAAAGGCTTCTTTGGAGACTTTGGACATCGGTGTATCTGAATTCAGGAACATCCAACCATCTTCAATGCGGTCCAGACAAACCTTGCACCTATTGATTAGAAATCGGGCGGTGCCTCTGAGATCGTCCGGGATCGGAGGATTCCTGGTTTCAAGCTGCTCCAGTCCTCTGATCCAGTTCCTGTAAGACTCCAACAGTATTTCAATCTCACCTTCGCCTCCATCTGCTGGGTCAAATCCGGCGAGTTTTCGCATACTAACCCGAATTGATTCCCCTTCGACGTTCTTGATTTCAGCGCTTATACCAGTAGTTTCATAGCTCGGCAGACAATCTGTTGATACCTCGACGATTTTGTTCGGTTGATTCCCGGGCCAGTTAGCTGCGCAACCATGCCCAACCGCAAAGGTTTGCCGGTCGCGATAAAGTAAACGCGTAATCTGCTCTTCATCTTCATCTTTGCAGGCAACGGGTTTCACTTCGGGATAAGGGGCAATCCATGATACTTGAGTAACTCCACTTACGCGGAATCCTGCCTGAAAAAAGCAGAACTCATCCAGGCGTCCGGAACTTTTTTGCTGGCAATTTATTATGCATACCGTTATCAGTCGCCTCTTGGAACCGCCAAATCTTTCATGCTGTCGCGATACCGCGAGGACTTGCAACCTTCCTTCCAGGCCCGGCACCCAAACTTTTATGCAAGCAGTGTTCATCAGATCGTCTTGCTTGAAGGTAACGGATGGTTGGCTTCCATCCGGAGCGAGACAAGGTTTTCTGAGCCAAACCTCACGTGAAATTGCACTGTCTGGACTCTGGCCTACCTTGGTTTCGACCTTCTCATAGACTGCGCATTCAACACTAACCAAAATACCTGCTGTCTCAACCGAAAGATCACCAAGAAAACTCAATCCCATAGCAGAGGGCCGATAGGCATTGGCCAGTGTTACATCATAATCGTCAGTATCGTCAGCCGCTATTTTGATACGGGAAAAGTCCTCTTCAACTTTTTTCTCAATAACCTCATCAACTCTCACATCGGGGCCAGGTTCAGAATCAGGGAAATCTTGCGGCGATGTTTGCGCTTCTTCAGCCAGTTGTCTCAGTTCCGTAACTTCCTTCGGAAAAAGGATACCAGCTCCATATCTCTTGATTGGTGAATCCTGCCATAAGATTTCTTCTCCATTTTGCTGTCGTTTCGGTTTCCGAAATTCCTCCCAAGTCATTACCACAGCGTTGTTCTTATCGACAATTAGGGGATCACATGCAGGATCAGGGCCGATGATCTCTGCTCGTAACCTCTTTAAGAGCCATTCGCGATTATTGAGATTTCTCTCCAGGCTCGCCATTACGTTTTCCTTTCAGTGCCCGAGCTAAAAAGCCGTTTTTTATGGTAGAGAGGTAAGCTACGCGGCACTTTTCATCAAGCAACATGATTAATTTCAGGCGTGCACGGGACATCCCAGTATAAAGAATTGACTTGGCCAATTCAGTCCCAAACGATTCAATATCGGTGAAGATTACTGCCGGTGATTCGAGACCTTTGAATGCATGTACACTCGCATAAGCAATACTTTCATGCTCTGGCGTTTCATCCTGGAGCGCCTGGAGATGGATAGACTTATCTGCAGTCAATGCTTGAGCGCATGACAGATTGTTCTCTTTTGTTGAGAGAATGATGATTTCAGAGGGAAGGAAATTCTGTAAAAGCGCTTTTAGGGTGCCTTTCAGCAAACTCAGTTGCCGCTCCTGGGACTCATAAAAATGGGCTTCAATATCTGCATGCATCCCGATATTCAGGATTCGGGAATAGCCGGGATGTATTTGGCACATCAGTTCCAGGCCGATTGCGATTTCTTCTGCGTTCCTGCAGTTTACACGAAGCGGAAAAGTAAAATGATATGGTGATCGCCTCTTCAAGAGCTGAACGAGATCTGTCGCGGTTCCCGCCTGCAGCCTAGCATATATCGCCTGATGCTCGAAATCTCCGAACATGGCCCACCGCCCTCCAGCCAAGCCCCCTTCAAGTGCCAGATCCATGACGTCCAAGTACTCCTCGGTCATGAGGTCCTGTGCCTCGTCAATGATGAGAGTTTCACAGAAAGGAACTTTGATTATCCCCTGAAGCCCTCTATCTATGAAATTCTCAGGGAGCTGCTGGGACCAGAACAGATGATTATTAGTTTCAGGAGGACCCAGCCCGGACATTCTCAAAAGGAATTGATGAAGGGTTCCAACAAAAAAAGATCCCGGTGAGATGCTCAAGAACCCCTTTGTCTGCTGCTTAAACCAATGACCAAGGGCAGAATTAAAACACAGGAAAAGAGTGTTCTGTTTTCTGGACGCGGCCCGCCGGGCAGCCTCGATTGCAAGGAAGGTTTTCCCGGTACCTGCCGGGCCTTTAAAAATAACCCGATCATTTTCTTCCAAAACATCCAGAGCCTGAAACTGCTCAGTTGTGAATTGAATTACCCGCTTTTCTTTATCTTCTATGTCCTCTCGCGGAGGAATGAAAAACTCAAAGTCACGGCGAAGAATTTCTGCAATGCCACCGATTTGTTCTATACTGGGGCGGCTCCTTATGAGATCGTACCATTTTGCTGAAGGCGAGCCACGGACATGTTCATGAGCTCGCTCTAAAATGTTTAAACAGCATGTCGATACAGGGAACCTGGTAAGAGTTGTTTTGTCCGCAAATTGCCAGGGGTGCCATTCTGGCGAATGCTCTGAAAAGGTAATATAGGTGAAGAAAACCCCCGAAAAAAAAAGTAAGTTCTTCAGGGTGGGGTCGGCATCAGTCACAAACGTTCTCAAGGAATGCATCGAATCGGAAGCCTGTCTGAAAGGACCAACAACAGAGACCTCCCGGTGAGGTTCGGAGCCGTACTTCCAAAGGCCGCCCTCTCTTGCAATATTCCCTCCCTTGACCTCGATACATAGAATGCCTCCCTTTGGCACAAGGACAACAAAGTCCACTTCTCCCTCTAACCTCTTGGAGTGTTTAGCAATACCCAATGAATGCAGTACAACCCACTCCCGTGTTCCGGGGTCATCACAAAATCTGCCAAATAGAATTTTTTCTCCTGGAGATTTGCAATCGGTCGAAAGATATGGTGGTATCATACGTGCCATTGATCAGCTCTCCAGACTTTTGATAATTCCGATCCTGGAGTATGGAATTTCAACAGGCTTTGGATCTACAGCAGCCACCCGGAAGACAGAAATCTCCCCTGAACTGAGGTCAGGAAGTTTGAGGCTATACGAGTCCTTAATAAGGATGCGTTGTTCGATAAGTTTTCTAAGCCTTTCGAGTAAGGCTTGTCGAATTTTTCGGCCAGCAGCGCCATGAAACCTGATGATTTCTTTCATTTGCTGCAAACGAAGAGATGCAAGTTTTTCCGGGTTCTGGCCGTCTATGCGAAAACCCAAGTCACCGCAAATTGACATTAAATTATAAAAAACAGGTTGAGATTGAGGGCGGATAACCAACTGAGTTGTCCACATCCAAATGTACCTGTGGTCGTTAATTGCAGAGCCTTTCTGTTGTAGGCGCTTTCCAAATTCTTCCGATCCATACCGCGAGAGTGCTCGCTCCAGCACCGACTTCCAGTCAAGTGCTGTAGATACCAGGTCACCTTTACCGCTGGCCGCCATCAGAGCATTGGCTACTTCTTCCAGATAGTCCCCGCTTCCTGATGTGCGCAGAACGATCAGGTCTCCTTCCTGCAATTCGTTGACTCTCCGGCGTGGAAACCGTGTCCCAAGTTCTTCAATGCTTATTCGACGTTCCACAAGGTCTGAAATTTCAATGACTTTCATTTCATCTCTTAAATGAACCAATGAATTATTAGTCAGCACTATGGCCCTGGCCTTTATGTAGAACTGCCTGTCCGTAGCTGTGCCAGCATAAGATTGTTCCCTTTGCCGCAGTGACTCCCAGAAATTCTCATTCATCCATTCGTCGATTTGGGAATCTTCGACAATGGTGCCCGGAAGAACGTTTGCGGAGCTTCTTGAAGACCTGATCCTGATTTGTGTGCCCTTAGGGAGACCTTTCCTCTCGGGAGGATAAAATCCTTCCCGTTTGTAGGCTACTATATGCAGTTGAGCACAACGGCATCCATGGTATAGTTCATAAATAAAGGGTGATAAACGGCCACCAGCCGGAATGATTACATCATCGAAGACCGAGTTCCTGAGCATCTTTTGACTCAGGATGATTTCACAAGCCGGATTTTTCTGATGAATTTCATTCACAGCTCTCTCCGGCCATCCCGGGGTTGGACCTCTGGTAAGAGCAGCAACAAGACCAACTTTACTCCCTTGCTTTCGAGAATTTATCAGGAGTTCGAAGACTTTCTCTCTTTTAGGGTTGGCAGGAGAGCGCCTTAGAAACCCAACAATACGAGCCAGTGCTTCAATGCTTTGGCTCAAAAATGGCAAGTATGCAGCTTCTGATTTAATGCTCCGCAATTGCATTTCTATTGGGAGGTCTTCACAGTCGAAGGGCAGGAGTGTAAATATGAATACGGCGCGGAGCTGCCAGATCTTCATTTTCAGAGACCTTGCAGCAAAATCGTCACCGACATCCTGTAGAGCACCGAAAAGCCGCCCTGTCTCCTTCATCAGTTCATTAATAGGGTCGACAACGAGTTGGTGGTGAAATACACGGATCACACTTGCGTTTGCAAAAATTCTGTCTGCCAGATGAAAAGGGCTGGTCATGGCCGGGTCGATTGCTCCAGGGCATAAATCATCATCTCAATTCCCGGTGGAGGGCTGTCAGGAATTCTCTCCGGGACGTTAATTGCTTTCTCTGTGCGGCTACTCGAAAGGAGAGCCAGCATGTCCCCTGCATCTTCTTCATATTCAGTCTGGTCCAGGAGCACTATTAGATTTGGGGATTTTATGAGTTCCCAAGCTCTTAGAGCCTCAGGGCCATCGAGTATGGACAGAGGTGTATTTGCGTTTGCGAGAACTTCAGATTTCTGTGAGGATACCAAAATACCGGCGTGCGCAGCTTTTTTCTCGGTGGCAGGCATCAATAAGTCTTCAAGTTGGTATATTCTGGACTTCCCATACGGGTCGAATATTACCGAGGTATCCTTTATCTGTGCACCCCAAGCGGATCGGTTTGTTACCAACAAACATTGACTGTTGGCGGACAGAAGTGAAGCTCGTGAGCCTCCTGTAACTTTTTCATAAAATTGAAAAGCATCAATCAGCTTTCCTTCCTGTTGATGGGAAAGATGAGGGATAAGAGAAATCTCATAGTCCGAAAATTTGCTTTCGAAAATCCCATGTTTGATGTTACTCAGCCGTTCTCCCTTGGTTAACAGCTCTATCCAAATTGCGATTTGCCCCCCCTCTGATTTAAGCCCAGAAACTAGGCCTTCGACATTGATTCTTCTTTGAGGTCTTTTAGAATCTGGATATCGAAGAAAAACTCGGGTACCCGTTGGAAGCGGGAGCATTTCTTCCCATTCCAGGCTGGTTCTCCCGGCGGAAGCTATGAGAGCGCCCAGAGCACATAATGATGAACAGCACAAGCGGGTCGGAAGCAGTAGCACCAGGAACAGTCGCAAATTCTTGACTAGGGTCCGGCGCATCCACCAACCGGACCAAATAAGAAAACCCGCCCACTCAGGCAAGATCCCATTTGCACGCTGCCCTTTTGATCCCAACTCAAAGGATTTCTTCATGTTGAGGGGGACTAACCACTCTGACATTTGCTCCATCCAGAACCTAATATGCTCAGATCGAAAGCAGGCGATGACGGCATTTCGAGATTACTACCATCACATCAGAAATGCACTGATCTTTTCTCTCAATGATTTTGTATCGGTGATTTCGCACTCCCAAATAACCAAACATTCCCAGCCCATCCTGTCAAGCTCTTCAAGATTCCTTTTATCCCTGAGCCGATTGGATTCGAGCTTATTTATCCAGAATTCAGTCCGGCTTTTAGGTCTGTACGCGTACTTGCAATCAGGATGTCGATGCCAAAAGCAGCCATGGACAAAAATGACCTTTCTTTTACTTGGAAAAACTAGGTCTGGGCAACCTGGCAAATCTCTCCGGTGGAGACGGTAGCGGTGCCCCATGGAGTGGATCATGCGCCGCACGGCTATTTCGGGGCCTGTATCAGCATGTCGGATTTTCGACATATTCCTGCTGCGGGCTTCAGGACTGATACGGTCCACCAACTGGAATCTCCTTTAGGGACTAAGACTTATTCACTCATTTAACCATTTTGCACTTCCGCCAGCAACTTATACACTATCTCTGCGATCTGTTTTGCAAGCAAGGGCGGGACGGCATTCCCTACCTGAATGTATTGATGAGTTCGTTGGCCCTCAAAAAAGTAATTATCGGGAAAGGTTTGCAGCCTTGCAGCCTCCCGAACTGTCAGGCTTCTGCATTGTGAAGGATCATAATGAATGTAGTAATGGCCGTCTTTGGCCAGATGGCATGTAACGGTCGTTGCGGGCCTGCAGGCGACCTGCACACGAAATCTGTCATCGAACTTTCCCTTAACAGCCTCCTCGATGTTATCGTGTTTAGGCCAGAGAGCTTTGGGAAAGTCACATATCTTGGGGGATCTTTTCTCAGCTCGCGCAAAGCAGGAGGCAAAAAAATACCTGTGAAGATCCTGTCTTATGTGAGCCCTGGCAGAATGATTGCAAACCCCGCCTAAACGCTTGTCTCCGAACCATTTCATGGAATAATCGAGATCGAACTTGTGTTCCAGAAACTGACCTCCTGTTCCCAGTTGATCACTCAGGTTTTTAATTGCGGCTAAGCATTCCTGGCGAAACCCATTCCCTTGAACATCGCCTAGCCATGACTGCTGAATTGATGATCGAACAACTTTAATCCAAGCCTGGTAGGAGTCCGGCTCCCTTGAAAGCAGGCTCCGGATTTTCGGAAGGTCAGACAAAACCTCTTCAACAGACACTGGATCATCAGCTTTACGAAGGATACCGGGAGTGATATTTAGATCCTTGCGAACACCCAGAATGATCAAACGGTGACGCGATTGGGGTACCCCGTAATTTTCAGCTTTGATTATGAAATCGGATGGTTCCAGGCCGCCCGCTGTGGTCTGCTTGACGAGCGAATAGAGACAATAGGTTCTTTTCTCGTATGGAATTCCTTGTTTAGTGTGAACGTTCACCGCGGCAGCCGGAAACTGCAAATCTTTAATAATTTTATTAATGACACTCTTGCCTTTGTGTGTTGCAGAAAGAATCCCTGTGACATTCTCCATAACAAATATGGGCGGCCGGAATTTTGCGACGCATCTCAGGTAATCTTTATAAAGAGTATGTCGTCTATCGTCCTCATACTCCTGGATATCATTATTTCTCTTCGCTGTGAGTCGTGACCGGCCCACCACCGAATATAACTGACATGGAGGTCCACCAGTCATGACCCAAAAACTGTCGTCCTCCTCTCCAAGGGCCTTGCTGATATGCCGGTAAACAGTGGCGTTATTTTTACCCAACTCCTTCAGGAGTGCCACTTCAGCAGCGGATTCAGCCTCTTTTGGGAATTTATTGAACAGTTCCGCCCGCGAAATCTTACTTTGTAGGTACTGATAGTACTCGTCCGGGACTAGATCTGGAGCAAATTGGCGGAAAAAACACCTCAGCAGCAAAGTTGAATGAGCGTAGATATCCTTTTCCACAGCCAACCGAATGCTGAAAGGGCGGGTTCCGTCTTTGTTTTCAAAAGCAGCAAAACCCTCTCCAAGCCCGCCAGGCCCGGCGAAAAGATCGATAACAGAGAAACTATTTCCCAACGCTCCTCCAGTTTTCATTCAAAATTGATAGAATATACCAAAAACACGATCCAATAAACAAATGAATTGACAAACCGATAAGTTCTGATCATGTTTGATGTTTTGGTAGGCTGCAACAGAGGCAGCAATGTATTGGGTTCTCGACTTAGTACAGGAGATGCATACATGGCTGACGATCAGTTTCAAGAGAAAGAGTCCGACGTGTGGGAAGAAATCTCTGACGAGCGGCGAGATTCGGTTCCCGGGCATACCTTTTGAGGAAGGATGCCGGGATCCAGATCACCCTTACATAGTAGCATCGAGGAATTCAGATAAACATGATGGCAGGGTTCGAGCCTAACGCCGCTAACTTAAGGGAAACATCTGGTGTTTCGGCCCGGGAAGCGGGGAGCGGGAGGGGGACGCGGGGACGCAGAGACGCGGCGACACGGGGAGTGGAAGGCGGATAAGGGCAGTGAAGAGTGAAGGGGGAAGCGCGAAGCGAGAAGCCGAAGAGTTTTTAGTTATTAGTTGTCAGTTTTTAGTAACTTAAAACTCAAAACTCTTCTAGGAGAGGGTGAAGCGGAATTGCGTTTTTCAATTGATTCCGAGGATACAGAGTTACCCGCCCTGTGACACCGCACGGTTTTGCCCTGTAAATCCTGTTAATCGTGTCTAAGCAGTTCACTCGACAGGATTTGGTCCAGGAGGCGCTCAAGCCATATATTCGTGTCCAACAAGTACACGGATCAATCTCCTCGCCATTCCAAGGCTTTTTTTTGCAGCTCCAGGGACGTGTACTGGTCGCGGTAATCTCGCAAGGCCCCAGCCCAACCCTGCCGTAACATCCGCCCATTCTTCCGTGCCCGCCTCTCCAGAAGGAATTCGACGAAATCGCGCACTTCCCTATGCAGGTCGGGTGGAAGCTCCTTTATGAGCTCTTTGAGTGCTTTCGATGTTTGTTTCACAGCTCCCTCAGCCCCTTTCCTCTCTTGGCGTCGAGGGCTTCCTATACCAGGCCTCCCGCGAACGCCCAAAGCGCCAGACTTCCGCCTAAAGGCGGTAAGAGGAATGACCAGATTAGATTTGTCGCGCGGTCGGCCTGCCCGCTACGCGCTCGCACGACGCAGAGTGGTTATTTTTTTTCGGTAGGGTACTACATAAGTCTATCATACGAGGGAGTCGAACTCGCTCGCTCTTGAATCTCCCTCGATTTGCCTGTCCCACCTTTCCCGGTCTTTTACCATGGACCGGCGATCATTGATTATGCGGCCCTCAGAGACAAATATCAAGTATTTCGAAAACGGGGTGAGGGGCGAGCAGGGGACACGGGGAGCCGAAGAGTTTTTAGTTATTAGTTGTCAGTTTTTAGTAACTCAAAACCCAAAACTTAAAACTCAAAACTCTTTCAGGGTGAGGGGTGATAGGTGAGGGGTGATAGGTATTGGGTTACCCATGACCTCTAACCTATTACCCATAACCTGCACTAAATTCAACAATCCACTCCGCTGCGCTCCTCCATCCACTCCGCTGCGCTCCTTCATCCGTGGTTCATTCCTTTTTGACATCTGCTCCGCAACCATATATAGTTACATTATGACGAGGCGGGAAAAGCTCATAACCAAAGCCGGGGCCAACCCGAAAGGGCTTTCTTTCTCCGAGTTCCAGACGCTTTTGAGTCAGTGCGGATGGATGCTTGATCACCAGACCGGGAGCCATCAGATTTGGTATTCACCGGGGCGTTACCGGCTTTCCGTCCAGGAAGGCAGGACCGGGAAGGCAAAAGGCTATCAAGTTGAGCAATTCCTCGCCAGGTATGAACTTGAGAGGGAAGAGGCTGAAAGTGGTAAAACATGATCCTTTCGACAATTGGACTGTCAACGTGTTTTTAGACGATGACGGCGAGTATCTGGCCCATTTTGTTGAGATGCCGAATATATCGGCTTTTGGCGACTCACCCGAGGAAGCCTTGAGTGAGCTGGCTGTCGCGTGGGAAGGTGTGAAGGAAAGTTTCCGAAAGCATAACGAGGCAATACCTCTTGCTCCGGCGAGAAAGGGGTATAGCGGACGGTTCAATGTGCGGATCGACCGGCGTTTGCATCGGGCGCTGGCTATCGAGGCTGCTCGCGCCGGCATATCATTAAACGCACTTATTGCTCAGAAATTGGCAAGGACAACCAAAACTCAGGCTTGAGATTCTGAAGAGTCTGACGGAGGGTCACGCGGTGACGCGGTGACGCGGGGACGCGGTGACGCGGTGACGCGGGGACGCGGTGACACGGAGACACGGTCAGCGTAAGAGTTTTTAGTTGCTGGTTGTCAGTTTTTAGTAACTCAAAACCCAAAACTTAAAACTCAAAACTCTTTTAGGTGATGGATTACCCACGACCTCTAACCTATTACCCATAACCTGCACTAAATTCAACAATCCACCCCGCTACGCTCCTCGATCCGTGGTTGAAGAAGTTGGATTTTTCACCATTACAGAACGAGCTGGAACCATCACAAAAGAGATTTGTAAAATGTCATTTTACGCTTTACAATAACCGCTGCATGATAAAAAGCTTCCTCCATAAAGGATTACAACGCCTTTTTGAGCATGATGACGGCAGCAAACTGCCGCAGGAAATGCTGGCGAGGCTCCGCCTCATTCTCTCGACTCTGCATGCGGCAGAGGAGATTGAAGGCATGAACCTGCCGGCCTTTCGCCTGCATCCCCTGAAGGGGGATTTGAAACGCCGTTACTCGGTTACTGTCCGCGCGAATTGGCGGATCACTTTCCGATTTGCAGATGGAGAAGCTTTCGACGTGGATTTTGTCGATTACCATTGAAGAGGCAAGACTATGGAGATGAAAAACCCTGTGCATCCCGGCTTACTCGTCAAGGAGTGTCTTGAGGATTTGGGCTTGAGTGTTGCGGAAGCCGCCAAAGGGCTTGGTATTACGCGCCAGCAGCTTCACAACGTTATTGCCGGGCGTAGCAGCGTTTCGCCTGAAATGGCGATCCGTTTTGAAAAGGCTTTTGGCAGCACGGCGGACACGTGGTTGCGGATGCAAATGAATTATGACCTTGTGCAGATGCGCAAGCGGGCATCCGGGATTGTTGTTGCCCGGCTGGCTCCAAGGGTTGCCTAGCACGCACCCGTTGTTTGTCGCTAATGAGGAATTGAAGGAGCCTCTTGCAAAAGTCCTTCAACGTCATTCCGGCGAAAGCCGGAATCCAGGTTTTTCAAGGTCTTCTGGACCCCGGATGTCACCGGGGTGACGGTTTTGTTGAGTTTTGCAAGAGGCTC
>Ga0187867_10002018_pt1 | contig 17166 bp, 20 predicted proteins | sample June2016WEW_13_1_FD_132976 | JGI IMG/M metagenome (GOLD analysis project Ga0187867, IMG submission 132976) | Peatland microbial communities from SPRUCE experiment site at the Marcell Experimental Forest, Minnesota, USA - June2016WEW_13_10 | ecosystem: Environmental > Terrestrial > Soil >...
CGGGCATGTCCTGAAGTGCGTGCCGGTTACTATAAGTACCCTTCAGGTTCGCACGTTCTGTTCTACCGCATGATTGACGGCGGTATCGATATCGTTCGAATTCTTCATGAGCGTATGGACTTTGGACGTCACCTCTGACGACATCAACGCACCGACTGTGCCGAGACCTGATGCCGAAACAACGTTGCCATCAGCCCGTCGCAACCGCCTCAATCCGCAGCGCCTCGTCCGGCATTTCAGCCCGCGCCTGCTTCAGATCGTAGATCATTTGCAAATTCAACCAGTACTCCGGTGTCGTGCCGAACGCCAGGCCAAGCCGTATCGCCATTTGCGCACTGATCGAGCGCTCCCCGTTCATGATCCCGCTGACGGCATTATGCGGCACCCCGATGCGGGCGGCGAATTTCCGTGCGCTCATTTCAAGCGCCTCAAGTTCGTCTCGAAGGAAACGCCCAGGGTGGATGGGTGGAAGATTGTCAATCGGGTTGGTCATGGCGTCAGCTGCCTGTCGCGCAGGTCTGAACCGGCCGCGTCGTGAACAGGATCAGGGGAACCTGGTCCTGCATCGGCAAGTGTGCCGCTGATATTGCGATCCACGACGCAGTACCACCTCAGGCTTCTTGTCCGGATGTCACGCTCAACACGTCGGACGCGATCAGCCGCAATTGCTGGAGCAAATATTCGACCTGTTCCACTGGTACCTGGACCGAGAGGTCGCCATGGACCACAGCATTGCGTAGCTTCGCCATCTCACGCAGCCGGTCAGCCGCCTCGTTTTCGATATAGCCTTCCTCAGCCAGCGTCTGCACGGCCCGGATCGGCGAAAATCCCTCTGGTCTCCTGACCTCGCTATTGGCGCTTGCCAACCGAGCCAGAGATTCCAGCGCAGCCCATGCGGCGACAAGTCCGGCGGCGGGATGCCCGGCTTCCGTCAACGCTTCAATTTCTCTGAATGTAGCCTGCAGTTGCTCAGAGCTCGGCGTCGCAATGGGTGGCGTCTCATCCATGGGCGAATTCAGGTAGATGGCCTGAAATTCCCAGCCTTTTTGGCCGGAGACTTTCCTGGCGACCGTCGCCAGTTGCTGTTCGGACTCTGGACCTCCTCGACGCAACATTCCGATGACGATGCCGCCGTCCGGCCCGAGCGCCATGGCGTCCGGCTGATAGTCCCCCAGAAAATCGGGAACAATCTCACGCGGGGGATTGATATAGAACTTCAGCCCGCGCGCTTCCGATACCTTCCGCAGATTTCGCAGGACGTCGCTTTCCCCGAGCTGAGCCTCAGACGTCATGGCACCTGCCTCCAGCCAAGGTCGTCATCAATTCGGATGTAAATTGCAGGAGGGTCTGTTCTGGCCGCCCGGTCAAGCGTAGGCGTCAGAGAGTGAAAAACCGACTCAACGCCCGGCTCGAACTTCTGCACGACGATCCGTTCCAGCCGTTGGTCATCCGGGTAGATGATCGTAACCATTCCATCGACGATCAGCTTGACGATGTTGTCCACATCGCCGTCCATCTCAGTTGGAGGAAAGTAGACGATCGTTGCCGCCAGCGGACGTTGGTCGATGAAAAAGAAGTCTCTCAGCGTTTTCACATGCGCACTGGCGATCTGGCCGACCTTTCGCTTCCACGCCTCCTTTCCCTTCGTGTTGGGCGATTGGTGCGAGCGCGGAGTACCCCTGATCACGAACTCAATCGGGAACGGTAGGCTGATATCCGGGTCGAGTGTCACATCGCTCAATGTCGGCAAATCCCTCGCTGCGCGAGGGTATATCACGGTCCGGTCGCTGAACGGCACGCCCTTTCCGCTCCCGGGCGACGCTCGACGGGATTTTCGCCGCCGACACTCGCCCACACCCCCTCGCCCGCCTTGCATCCGCCGCGCCACCAGGTTCAAAGACTCCAACCGAGCCACGGAGGAAACAATGCGCCAACTGATCGCCGGCAACTGGAAGATGAACGGCCTGTCCGCAGAAGCAGCCGCGATCGTCACCCCGCTACGCGCCGGCGCCACCGGCCTCGCCTGCGACCTCCTGGTTTGCCCGCCGTTCACTCAGATCGCCGCGGTAGCCTCGCTTCTGGCTGGATCGGTGGTCGCCGTCGGCGGCCAGGACTGCCATGTCAACGACAAGGGCGCACATACCGGCGACATCTCCGCCGCTATGTTGCGCGACGCCGGCGCCACCTGGGTCATCCTCGGCCATTCAGAGCGCCGCCAGGATCACCACGAGACCGACGCCCTGATCCAGGCCAAGACCAAAGCCGCGATTGCCGGCGGCCTGACCCCGATCGTCTGCGTCGGCGAGACCGAAGCCCAACGCAACACCGCCGAGCATAACCAGGTGGTCGGCGCCCAGTTGGCCGGCAGCCTGCCGCCAGGGTTCGCCGGCGTCGTCGCCTACGAGCCGGTCTGGGCCATCGGCACCGGCAAGACCGCCACCGAGGACGACGTCGCCGCCATGCACCTGTTCATCCGCACCACCTTGGTGCAGCAACTCGGCCCCAACGGCGAGGCGATCCGCATCCTGTACGGCGGCTCGGTCCGGCCAGCGAACGCGGGCAGCCTGTTGGCGGTGCCGCATGTCGGTGGCGCCCTGGTCGGGGGCGCCAGCCTCAAAGCCGAAGATTTCCTGGGCATTGCCAAAGCTGCCAAGGTCTGAGCCCAGACCGGTGCTTACCCCGCCGTCCAGCCGCCATCGATCACCAGGCTCTGCCCGGTCATGTAGGACGAGGCGTCGGAGGCGAGAAACACCACGCCACCCGCCATGTCGTCCGGTGCCGCAAACCGCCCCATCGGCGTGCGAGCACGCAATCGTTGCCCATGCACATCGTGTTCCAGCAACCCGTGCGTCAGGTCGGTATCGACCCAGCCGGGCGCCAACGTATTGACCCGCACACCTTTCGTTGCCCAATCGAGGGCCAGCGCCTTGGTCAACATCTCGACGCCGCCCTTCGACGCACAATACGGCACCGAGCGCAGCAGGCCGCTGTGACCCGCCACCGAACTGACGTTGATCACCGAACCACCCTGCCCCATCGCGCCGCCGATATATTTGCAGCACAGAAACACGCCGGTCAGGTTGACGTCGATGATGGTTTGCCACTCTTCCAGGCTTGTGCGCTCAATCCCCTTGAAGATCGCGTTGACACCGGCGTTGTTGACCAGCACGTCGATCTTGCCGAAACGCGCCAGGATGGCATCGCGTAACGCAATGACCTCGGGTTCCTTCGATACATCAGCGGTGTGAATGAACGCTCGGTCGCCGATCGCTGCCGCAGCTTCCTCCAAAGTCGCCAGCGTGCGCCCGGTCAACACGACGTTGGCGCCATGCTGCGCCAGGCCTTCGGCCATGCCGCGCCCGATGCCTCGACCGGCACCGGTAACGATGCACACCTTGCCGCCGAGATCAAAATTCGCACTCACCAATTGGCTCCATCACGGTTGATTTTCTGCGCGAGGCTCCAGCGATGCACCTCCGAGGGGCCGTCATAAATACGGAATCCGCGCACCTCGTTGAAGATGCGCGCAACCAGGGTTTCGCCGGTGACGCCCTGCCCGCCAAGCACCTGAACGCAACGATCGACCACCCGGAAAATCGCCTCCGAACAAAACACTTTGGCCATGGAGGATTCCGTCGTGCCGCGCGCCCCCTGATCCAGCAGCCAGGCGGTGTGCCAGATCGCCAACCGGCTCATGCGGATATCGATCTCGTTATCGGCGAGCATGAATCCGACACCTTCGTGATTGACCAGTTTCGCACCGAACACCTCGCGGCGCCGAGCATACGCCGTGGCGATGTCATGTGCCCGGCGCGCCGTGCCAAGCCAGCGCATGCAATGGGTCAGCCGCGCCGGCGCCAGGCGGACCTGTGCGTAACGGAACCCTTTGCCCGGCTCGCCCAGAATATCCGAGGCGGGAACCCGCAGGTTGTTGAACCGAACCACCGCGTGGCCGCCGGCAAAGGCACTGTCGAGACTGTCCATCGCACGAACGATCTCGATGCCGGGCTGGTTCATGTCGGACAGGAACATCGTGGCGTGTCCGTCCTCGCCTTTTGCCATGATGATGGCGAAGGCTGCTCCGTCGGCACCAGTGATGAACCATTTTTCTCCGTTAATTACGTAATGATTGCCGTCCAGCCGTGCGGTGGTCAGCATCGCCGAGGGATCGGAACCGGCACCGGGCGCAGGCTCCGTCATGCAGAAGCACGAGCGGGTCGCCCCGGACGCGAGCGGACGCAACCATCGCTCCTTTTGTTCCTGCGTCGCCACAACTTCCATCAAATGCATGTTGCCCTCATCAGGGGCGAAAATATGCATCGCCACCGGACCGAGCAACGAATACCCCGCCTCTTCAAAGACGATTGCCTTACCGACATGGTTCAGCCCGAGACCGCCCCATTCGGTGCCAACATGCGGCGCCAGCAACCCGGCCTCGCGGCCAAGTGCCACAAGCTCCTGGCGGAATGCTTCCGTCGGACCGTGATGCGTCTGCCGCTTGTCAGCCTCCAGCGGCAGAATTTTATCGCGGATGAAAGCGCGCGTGCGTTGTTGCAGTTCCTGCAAGTCGGACGTCAGAGAGAAATCCATCAGAATGCGCGTCCTTGGGCGATCTCGTGGGTGAACTCCAGAATGCCGGTGCCGATCGCGGTCAGCGGCGCGTAGCGCGGTTCGGTGGTCGCACCGCTGCGGTAACGCAGGCCAAGCTGCAGGAAAATCACCGACAGTTTGTACATGGTGATCACGCGGTGGAACAAAATATTCGACACGTCGCGACCGGTCAGCTTTGCATACGCCGCGACCGCGTCAGCGCGCGGGCACAGGCCGGCCTCAACCGCGGGCATTTGTTTCATATCGTGCATGGCCCATGGATCGTCAGCATGGATCCAGTAGGACAACAAGGTAGCGAAATCGAACAACGGATCGCCGCGGGTGCCCTGGTCCCAGTCGACAACGGCGACCGGCGACAGGTCCCGCGGGTTCAGGATCATGTTGTTCAACTTGAAGTCGTTGTGCAGAAGTCCGGGTTTGCCGTCCGGCACGATGTTCCATTCCAGCCAGCTTGCAATCGCCTGGTGCAACGTTTCGGTACCGTCCTCCTTCGCCGCCCAACCGCGTTTGACCCAGCCGGATACCGCACGCGCCAGGAAACCGTCAGGCCTGCCGAGGTCGTCCAGACCAATCGCTGCCGTATCGACTGCGTGGATCGCTGCAATCGTCTCCAGCAACACGTCTGACAACCGCGCGCCAAGGCCAGGACGCGCGGCAAGCTCCGGCGGAATGGTTTCCCGAATGACCAGCCCAGGCCGGTATTCAAGAATTTGGAACCGTTGGCCACAGACCGACGGATCATCGCAGAGGTGCAAGCTGCGCGGCACAAACGGCAGAGCATCGGGGAGCCGCGACAGGATGCGGTGCTCGCGCGCCATGTCGTAAGCGCCGGCCGGCAGCTCGCCCATCGGCGGACGGCGCAGCACCGCCGGTTTGCCGTCGAGGTAAATCAGGTAATTAAGGTTGGCCAGCCCGCCGGCGAACTGGCGCGGCGACGGATCGTCATCCAACCGCATCCCACGGTGCGCCAGGTAAGCGCGCACGGCGGCCCAGTCCAGTTTGACGCTGTCCTCTTGCGAGCGAAGGGCGTCGTCTTCTGGCACGGGATCCTCCTATCGGCTTGCGAGCGGCCCAGGTAGAAGCCAATACTGATACAGGAGGAACGCGATGACGCAACCGAGGGCAGTGCAGCGGGTTGCCGTGCTTGGTGCCGGCACCATCGGCGCCAGCTGGACGGCGTGGTTTCTCTCGCGCGGCCTGACGGTCGACGTCTGGGATCCGCGGCCGGAAGCCGAGGCCTACGTTCGGCGCACAATCGCCGACGCCTGGCCCGCGCTTGCTCGACTGGGCATGATCGGCGGCGCCTCGCCCGACGCGTGGCGGTTTGTCGGTGAACCGGAAGCGGCGGTGCAACACGCGCAGTTCGTGCAGGAAAACGCACCCGAACGACTGCCGATCAAACGCGAACTTTATGCCCGCATCGACAGCGCTTTACCGCCGGACGCGATCCTGGCCTCCAGCACGTCGGGTCTGCTTATGTCGGAGATCCAGGCCGGCTTTCGTTCTGCGCCGCGCTTCGCTGTCGGCCATCCGTTCAATCCGCCGCATTTGATTCCGTTGGTGGAAGTGGTTGGCGGCCGCGAGACCACCCCCGAAACCATCGCGTGGTGTCTGGAGTTCTACCGCCATATCGGCAAGAAGCCGATCCATATCCGTAAGGAGGCGCCAGGCCATCTGGCCAACCGGTTGCAGGCGGCGTTATGGCGGGAAGCGGTCAGTGCGGTGGTCACTGGCCTCGCCTCGGTCGAGGACGTCGACACCGCGATATCCGCCGGTCCGGGCTTACGGTGGGCGGTGATGGGTCCGCACATGACGTTTCATCTGGGCGGCGGCGAGGGCGGCATCACCCATATGCTCGACCAGTTCAAACCGGCGTTCGAGGCGTGGTGGGCGTCGATGTCCACACCGGAATTGTCGGCGGCGAACATGCAGCAGATTATTGACGGCGTGGCGGCCGAAGCACGCGGCCGCTCGATTGCGCAACTGGCAGCGGAACGCGACGCAGTGTTATTGCCGCTGTTGGAATTGACCGGAGGACGTTCATGACAGCGCTCAGCTACGCGCATGGTATTTCGACGACGCCTTTGCTTGGCGAGACCATCGGCCGGCATTTCGATCGCACGGTGGAACGGTGGTCCGAACGGCCGGGTTTGATTTCGCGTCGGCAAGGGATCGCCTGGAACTGGCGAGACCTCGGCGCCAAGGTCGACGCCTTCGCCGCCGGTCTGGTTGCGATGGGCCTGAAACCGGGCGAGCGGGTGGGCATCTGGTCGCCCAACAATGCCGAATGGATCGTCACGCAATATGCCACGGCGAAAGCCGGCCTGATCCTGGTGAACATCAACCCGGCGTACCGGCTGTCCGAAGTTGAATATGCGTTGAACAAGGTCGGCTGCCGGGCATTGGTCACGGCGACAAGGTTCAAGACCAGCGATTACATCGGCATGGTCAATACGCTTGCCCCGGAACTCGCCAAAGCGCGGCCGGGACACCTGGACGCCGGGAAATTGCCAACGTTGCGCGCAGTCATCCAGATCGGTGGTGCGGCGCCCGGAACGATTCCGTTCGATTCAGTGTATGGTTTGGGCGGCGCTGCCGAACTCGCAACGTTGGCCAAACTGGCCGGCCGGTTGCAATTCGACGACGCCATCAATATTCAGTTCACATCCGGTACGACAGGGCTGCCCAAAGGCGCCACGCTGACCCATCACAACATCCTGAACAACGGCTATTTCCTGGCCCAGGCCATGCGTTATACTGAGCTGGACAAGGTTTGCATTCCGGTGCCGATGTATCATTGTTTCGGTATGGTGATCGGCAGTCTCGCCTGCCTGACCAGCGGTGCCGCGATCGTGTTTCCCGGCGAGGGGTTCGACCCATTGGCAACCCTGGAAACCGTTGCCGCCGAACACTGCACCTCGTTATACGGCGTGCCGACCATGTTCATTGCCGAACTGGACCATCCGAATTTCAGGAAATTCGATCTCGGCAGCCTGCGCACCGGCATGATGGCGGGCGCCCCCTGCCCGATCGAAGTCATGCGCCGCTGTATCAACGACATGCATCTCAGCGACATCACCATCGGTTACGGCATGACCGAGACCAGTCCGGTCAGCACTCAAACCCTGATCGGTGATACCATGGAACATCAGACCGCAACGGTGGGAAAAGTCCACCCGCACGTCGAGGTCAAGATCATCGACGCGGAAGGCCGCATCGTGCCGGTCGGCACGCCGGGAGAATTCTGCACCCGCGGCTATTCGGTGATGCTCGGCTATTGGGATGACGCGGAACGCACCGCGCAGGCCATCGACCCCGCGGGCTGGATGCACACCGGCGATCTGGCGACGATGGATGCCGACGGCTATTGCAACATCGTCGGCCGCATAAAGGACATGGTGATCCGTGGAGGCGAAAACATCTATCCGCGTGAAATTGAAGAATTCCTGTACCGCCATCCGGCCATCCAGGACGTGCAGGTGTTCGGCGTCCCCGACCCTCGCTACGGCGAGGAACTGTGCGCATGGATCAAGATACGCGACGGCTCGACACTGACCGACGACGACGTCAAGGCGTTCTGCAAGGACCAGATCGCGCACTATAAAGTGCCGCGGCACATCCGGTTCGTGAACGACTTCCCGATGACCGTCACCGGCAAAATGCAAAAGTTCATCATGCGGGAAACGATGATCGCCGAAATCGGCGTCAAGGAAATCGCCACCGCCTGAAAACAGGAGAACACCAATGCGCTGGGCTCGTTTCGATAACGGTGGGACGCCAACCTATGGCGTCGTAGAAGGCGATACCATCATTCCGGTGCGCGGCTCGCCGTTCGACGCCTGGGAGCGGACCTCGGCGCGTCGAAAACTGTCCGACGTGAAGCTGATGGTGCCGGTAATCCCGCCGACCTTCTACGCCGCTGGCCTCAACTATGCGGTCCACGTCCGCGAAGCCGCCGAGAAACTGGGCTTGCCGGTCAGCCTTCCGACGCAGCCTGACATCGGCTATCGTGCCAACAACGCATTGATCGCGCATGGCGAAAATATTGTTATTCCAACCGATGCCACCGAACTGGTGCAATACGAGGGCGAGTTGGTCGCAGTGATCGGCCGCAAATGCAAACATCTGACCCGCGAAAACGCATTGTCTGCCGTACTGGGCTGGACCATCGGCAACGATGTCAGCGAGCGCAGTTGGCAAAAGCAGGATCGCACTTTGTGGCGCGCCAAGAACACCGATACCTTCAAACCGATGGGCCCCTGGATCGAAACCGATGTGAAGCTGGACGATCTGGTCACCAGGATCCAGCTGAACGGCAAGGAACTGATCAACTTCAAAACCAACGACATGGTATTCGGCGTGGTCGATTACCTGGTCGCAATGACCACCTGTCTGACGTTGTATCCCGGTGACGTGGTCTGGATGGGCACCGAGGGTAAAACCGAAAACATGAAACACGGCGATACCATCGAGGTGGAAATTTCGGGCATCGGCACCCTAAGCAACGGAGTGGTGCGGGAGGGGCAGTAACCGCATGCGCTGAAACGCGCCGAACCATTTGCGGAACATCACCTCGGTATCCATCGTGTCATGGAAGCCGGCCTGGTTGATCTTGACGGTCGAAACAATCGCGGGCGGGCCGATGTCGGTCCGCCCGAAGCGCATCTGATAATCGGCATATTCCAGCGACTGACCAACAAATTCGCGCAGCGGCGGCGCCAGCAGATTGTACCGCGCACGAATGAAATCCCAACCGGCGGTGCCGGTCTCCAGCAAGCTGTTCAGCGCGAAAGGTACCGGCGCGCCGGGACGCATGCCAACCGATTCAGCGATCGCCGGCCAGACATTTTCCCAGACGAAAACGTCGCCATTGGTGACGTTGAAGGTTTCGTTGCGGGCTTTGTGCGCCTCGCCGGCCCAATCGATCGCGCGTGCCAACACGTCGGCGTCGACCGCCTGACCAATCCTCGGCGCACCACCCGGAAACGGCAGAACGTCGCCGCGTAGGCGCATTAGTGCCGCATGCACGCCGAGTGCGGGGATCAAATTCATCGCGCCGCCGATCGCCTCGCCGACGATCAGTACCGGACGCAGAATGGTCCAGTGCCAGGACGAACCGGCCTGCTGTTGCCGGAGATAATCCTCCTGCGCCCAATAGAAGTTGGGCTGCTCGCGCATTTCAGAACGGCCCTCGCGTGCCGGAACGGTCAGTGGACGGACATGCACGCCATAGGCCTTGGTCCCCTGCAGCAATGTGACATGACGCAGTCCAGGACTGGCTTCCAGCAGCGGTTCCAGCAGATTGCGTAGCATTTGGTCGTTGGTGCGGATCTGACGGTCGTCACGCCAGCCCTCGACCAGACCGGGGAGTTCGAACAGTGCCGCGTAAACGAGATGGGTCACCCCGGTCAGCCCGCGGATCACGGCACGGCATTGCGCGGTGTCGGTCAGATCCAAGGGAAGGAAACGAGCACCGAACGTTTCCCGCGGTGTGCGGCGCGACAAGGCGATGACATGCCGGCCGGAATGCTGCGTGAAATGCTTCAGCGCGGCATAGCCGACGAGACCCGTGGCACCCGCAATCAGAATGGTCCTTTCAGCCATCAGCCTTGAGTTTCCAACCGCCGATTTCCGGCCGCGCCAGTCCCAAATTCTCGCGCAAGGTCCCGCCCTTATACTCCTTCGGCGACAAACCGCGCCGTTGCAATTCCGGCACGACGAATTTGACGAAGTCCTCGAACGTGCCGGGCGTGTGCGTGCCGGCGATGACGTAACCGTCGCAGGCGCCCTCGGTGAACCATTTTTCCAGGCGGTCGGCGATGTCCTTACCACTGCCGATGATCGCCTCGCGCGGGCGGCCTCGGCGGGTAATCTCCAGGAAGTCGCGCACGGTCGGATTGCGGCCGGATCGTTCCATCACCCGATTGCGCATTGCTTGCATGCCGGACATGCCTTCGAGTTCTTCGTCGGTAAACGCCTCATCCATGCCCTTCTTCTTGAAGTCGTAGTTCAACGCTTCCGATAACAACGACAGGCCGTCGACTTCCTTGTAAAGCGAGTCGATCAAGGCCCATTTATCCTCGGCCTCTCCGCGGGTTTCGGCCACCACCGGATAAGCGATCGTATTGATGGTCACTTTATCCGGATCGCGGTTCAGTCCGCCAATCGACGCTTTCATCGCAGCGTAATCGCGTTTCGCGGTTTCGAAGTCCGGATAACCGACAAACATCGTTTCGGCCCACCGCGCGGCGAACACTTTGCCGCGCGGACTGGAGCCGGCCTGGATAACCACCGGATGGCCCTGCGGCGACCGGGGCACCGTGAACGTGCCATGCGACTTCAGGAATGTTCCTTCGTACTCCAGACGGTGCACTTTCTCCGGATGAGCGAACAGGCCCGTTGCCTTATCGACCACCAGAGCATCATCCTCCCAGCCGTCCCAGCAACTGTGCACGATCTCCATGAACTCGTCGGCCCGGTCGTACCGCAAATCGTGATCCATATGCACGTCGCGACCCATATTGTGCGCCTCGCCGTCGTTGACCGAGGTGACGACGTTCCAGGCCGCCCGGCCGCCGATCAAATGATCCACCGTCTGAAACCGGCGCGCGACATCGAACGGTTCGTAATAAGTCGTGGAGGCCGTCGAACCGATGCCGAGGAACCGCGTGCCAAGGCCCATCGCCATCATCGTCGCAACAGGATCGATTTTCACAACACGCACGCCATTGGCGACGACCTCGGCCGGGTTGCCGCCGTAAATATCCGGCATTGCCAGGCGGTCATCGAAAAAGCCCATCTGAAATTTTCCTGCTTCCAGGACCTCGCCGATTTTTCGATAGTAGGCAGCGGAAGTAAAATCGGAACGGGCGTCGGGATGCCGCCACGCGCTCGCCAGCGTTGTGCAGTTCTGCGCCTGTAGAAAGCCGACCAGGACCATTTGTCGCATCGTGAAGCTCCGTCCGTCATTGCGGCTGGAGTCTAGGGCGGCGACGCCTCAGAAGGAATAGCGCCGCAACCCACCATCGACCGGAATGACCGTTCCGGTTATGTAACGCGCTAATGGCGAGGCCAGCCAAACCGCCATTACCGCCAGATCCTCCGGTTCGCCCCAGTATTTCAGCGGGATTTCCGTCTCGGCGAAGGTCTTTCGAAAATCTTCCGGGTAGTTGCGGCGAATTTGCTCGCTCATGATGCGACCGGGGGGAATCGAGTTCACGGTGATGCCGTATTGCCCGACCTCGATGGACAGGCCTTTGGCCCATGCGTGGATGCCGGCTTTGGCGGAGAAGGCGGCGTTGAGGTGGTCGGGTTCGCTTTTGCCGGTGATGTTGATGATGCGGCCCCAGCGACTTTCGATCATCTTCGGCAACAAGGCATGCGCGAGCTGGCGCGGGCGGGTGAAGTTCAGGGTCATCGCCTCGACCCAACGTTCCTCGGCGGCATCGACCGGCAGGCGGCGGCTGCCGCCGGCATTGTTCACCAGAATGTCGATGTGACCGACCGCGGCATAGGCTGCATCGCGTAGCTTAACCGCCGCGTCTTCCTCCATGACATCTTGTCGGATCAGAACCGGCCGCGGATATTGTGCAGCTTCGACCTCATCGGCCATACGTTCCATCTCTTCAAGGCGGCGGGCAGCGCCGACCACACGCACGCCTTCGGCGGCAAGCGCTTTGGCGATAGCGCGGCCGATACCCATGCTGGCGCCGGTGACGAGCGCGGTCTTGCCGCGAAGTTGCAGGTCCATGGCTCAGCGTCCCTTGAAGTTCGGTTTACGTTTTTCGAAGAAGGCGGCCCGTGCCTCGGCGGCATCCTCGGACTTCGACAGCGCCACGGTCAGATTTTGCTCAAACCGGTAGCCGTCGCGCGGCGGCATATGCATGGTCGTGTTCATCGATTGTTTTGCATAACGCATGGCCAGCGGACTTTTCGACGCGATCTCACCCGCCAGCTTCATCGCCTCCGGCATCAACTGTTCCAGTGGCACGCAGCATTCGATGACGCCGGTGCGGTACATCTCGTCTGCCGGCACGCGCCAGCCGGTATAGAACATCCGCCGCGCACGCGAACGGCCGAACAGTTGCTGCAGCATCGCCGCCCCACCCATCAGACCGATATCGATTTCCGGCATGCCAAACACTGCGTTGTTCGACGCCAATATAATGTCGCAGGCGGCAGCCAGAGCGAACCCCGCGCCAAGCGCCGGGCCATTCACCGCCGCAATGACCGGTTTGGCGCATTCGCTGATCGAATTGAACATTTCCCGGACCAGCCGGTTGAAAGCCCAGTACTCGCCGGCGGTATCTCCGGTGGGGCGGGATTTCATGTCGGCGCCGGCAGAGAACATCCGGCCAAACCCGGTCAGGATGGCAACGCGCACATCGTCTCGATCGGTAAAGCTATCGAATGACGCGATCAGTTCCTGACGCAACTGGTCGCTTTGCGCGTTCACCGGCGGGCGGTCCATCATCACGGTGGCGACATGGTCTCGCACGGTGACCTTGACGACGGGTTCCATGACGTGTCCTCCGGTTGGTTGTGGTGCCGCCTGTGCCATAGGATCGACGGCGGGTCCAGGATGGGCGCGTGAGGAGACCAGATGCGGACGACCGTCGTTGTGACTATGCTGCCATGGCAGATTGCGTTTGCCGACCCGGCGCAGGCGCCACTGGACGTCGGCTCGGCGCAGGATGGGTGCGAGGGTGCAACCGACGGCAAGACGGCGGCGCAACGGTGAACCCCAAGGAGTAGCGACCATGCCAGTCCCAGAAGGGTCGATTTTCGGAACAGACCTGGATCAGACGCCGGCCAATTTTGTGCCGTTGTCTCCGGTTTCGTTCCTGCTGCGGGCCGCACGCGTCTACCCGCAGGGGATCGCCATCATTCATGGCAGTCGTCGTTACACCTACGCCCAGTTTCTGGAGCGGACGCAGCGGCTGGCGGCGGCTCTGGCGCAAAAAGGGATACGCGCGGGCGATACGGTGGCGATCGTGGCGCCGAACATTCCCGAAATGCTCGAGGCCCATAACGCGGTGCCAGGTTTGGGCGCCGTGCTGTGCTCGATCAACACCCGGCTCGATGCGGGCGCCATCGGATTTATTCTGCGCCACTCGGAGGCGAAAGTGGTGCTCACCGATCGGGAGTTTTCCCCGGTCATGCGGCGCGCGCTGGCCGAGGCCGGAACCACGCCTCTGGTCATCGACATCAACGATCCGCTTGGATCGGGTGGCGAACTGCTCGGCGCCACCGATTATGAGAGTTTCATTGCCGGTGGCAATCCAGACTTCACGTTGCGTTTGCCGGCAAACGAATGGCAGGCGATCTCTTTGAACTACACGTCCGGCACCACCGGCAATCCCAAAGGCGTGGTGCTGCATCATCGCGGCGCCTATCTGAACGCCACCGCAAACGCGCTGACCTTCCAGTTATCGCCTTCCTCTGTCTACCTCTGGACCCTCCCCATGTTCCACTGCGATGGCTGGACCTACACCTGGGCCGTTACGCTTGCGGGAGGAACGCATGTTTGTTTGCGGCGAGTCGATCCGGCAGAGATCTTTGCTGCCATTGCTGAGCATAACGTGACACATATGTGCGGCGCGCCGGTCGTGCTGTCGATGCTGATCCATGCGCCCTCCAAGGTGCGGCGACGGTTCGAGCAGACGGTGCAGATTGCGACCGGCGGGGCTGCGCCACCGTCGACGGTGATCGCTCGAATGGAGGAAATGGGCTTCGCGGTCACCCACCTCTACGGCCTGACTGAGAGTTTCGGTCCGGCAACGGTGTGCATGTGGCAACCGGCGCTGGACACGATGGGATTGGCGGAAAAATCGGCGTTCATGGCACGCCAGGGCGTCAATACGCCGATGCTGGAAGACGCCGCAGTGTTCGACCCGGTCACAATGCTTCAGGTGCCGGCGGATGGGACGACCATCGGCGAACTGATGTTACGTGGCAATACGGTCATGATGGGGTATTTAAAGAACCCGGCTGCGACACACGATGCATTCGCCGGCGGCTGGTTCCATACCGGCGACCTCGCGGTGATGCATTCGGACGGCTACGTGGAAGTGAAGGATCGCGCCAAGGACATCATTATCTCCGGCGGCGAGAACATTTCGTCGTTGGAGGTGGAGGAAGTGCTGTATCAACATCCTGCGGTGATGGAAGCAGCGGTCGTCGCCCGGCTGGATGAGAAATGGGGCGAAACCCCGCATGCGTTCGTTACGTTGAAGCCGGGGGCGGGTTCGGTAACGCCGGATGCGATCATTACGTGGTGCCGCGACCATATGGCACATTTCAAATGCCCGCGGCATGTGACGTTCGGGCCGTTGCCGAAAACTTCGACAGGGAAGATTCAGAAGTTTGAGTTACGCGAGCGCACCCGAAATGTGGGATGAGCGGTCTGGCCCGAGGGAACCTTGGGTTTCAGCGTCATTTTAGTCTGTTAACTTGTGCGGCGCGGTCAGCGCTGGGACTGCCGGTTCACAGCGGTCGCGCAAAACTCAGTTCATGCCCATCCGGGTCGACAATGTGAAAATACCGCTCGCCCCACGACGCATCGCGCGGCGCGAATTCCGGCGCCAGTCCGCTCGCGCAGGCGCAGGCATACGTTGCGTCAACGTCGGCGACATGAAAGATAACGCGTCCCCACCAGGACCATTGAATTTCGCGTCCAATCCTGGTCAGATTCAAATGACCTGCGCCGACCTGGAAACTGGTGAATGCAGCCTCCGGCCCGCCGAACTTCAGCACAAAGCCCAGTGCGTGGTAAAACGCGACGGCGCGAGCCATATCATGCGTCGCCAGCGTGATTGCACTGATGGTTTCGGGCATTATGCCTCCGGGATTTGCTGTTGCATCTCGGCATGATAACGTTCAGCGGTTCCGAACGCCAAAGCCACTACAGGCCAAATTACGACCGCGAGGGCAAACGTGTTCATCGTTATCAGAAAATACAAGGTTCAACGAGGTACCGGACCTGGACTCGCCGAACGCGTGCAGCAAGGTTTCGTGCCGTTGATGCGGCAGATGCGCGGGTTCCGAGGCTACCACTTGCTCGATGGTGGACCGGATATTCTGGTCAGCGTCACCATGTTTGACAAGGCGGAAGAAGCGCTTGCATCCAGCGAGGCGGCGGCGGACTGGGTCAGGGATAACGTTCTTGAATTCACCAAAGGGATGCCGGAGGTCACGGTTGGCAACGCTCTGATCAGCGAACCTGAGGCGCAAGAATAAAGATCCAAACCAAAGGGATCGTTTGCGCACACGGCTTTCCAAGCTTCGACGTGGCCACCATATCCGACAGCCCGACGAACTCGCCGGGCCGATCTCAGGAGCATGCGAAATGATCAAGGTATGGGCGGCGCTGGCTTTTTTAGTGGCAGTCGCCGGCACCGCCCCGGCGCAGGTCCCACCTACAGGCGGAACCATGGCATCCCCACCACCGGTCGTCGCGCCACCCGCTACGCCATCGCCCGGTATCGCGGCGACACCGGGCGTCACCACATCGCATGGCGCGGGACTGGTGACGGGGAACCCGGGGTCGCCGCAGATGGTTACCATTCCTGGCTCCGCAGTGCCCGGAACGATGATTAACAACGGCAACGGCACAAGCACGATCATGGTCCCCGGCAGCCCGTCCGAGGTCGTACCGTCACCGCGATAAACGCGCGCCAGCGGGACTGCGCCCTGCCGGCGCGAGCTGGGCGTGCCGGACGGGCGAAGACCGCGTTACCCGGCGTTGGAGTATTTAAACTCCGGTGCCGACTTGAGCTGATCGGCGTCGGTGTTCATCGACGCCTGCCATTTGTCCTTTGTGGCATCGTAACTGATGTTGATCGCGGACGGCCGTACGGCAACGTAATGGTCGCCCATCCCCAGGAAGCCACCGACCGCCACAATATAGGCTTTCACGCCGTTGGCGTCGAACGCGATATCCTTGATTGTGCCAATATCGGTATTCTCACTGTTGTAGACACTCAGGCCGACCAGTTTCGAACTCAGATCCGCTTGAGTCGGCACGTTGGTGAACATGCCGCCGGCATCTGCCAGTCGTCCGGCGCGCGCATTATCGGTGCTGTTCATCGCACTGGCTTTTGCCGCGTCCGGCGAGCTCGACGTGACCCCTGCGGGAGCCTGGCCGGACGGGACCTGCGTCGTCTGCGCGAAAGCCACCGAAGAAACCGCCATCAGCATGGCGGCGCCCGTCAAAAGTGCTGTTTTCATCTTGAACCTCCATTGATTTCAAGTCGGCCGGATCAGACGCCCGCGAATTGCAGAAACCAAACCAGAGAATGCGAACGGCCCGGAGAATGCGAAAAGCGGCGTCTTCGCGAACCTCGCATGGGCAAAGTCGCAACGCCGTGCCACGGTTCCGTGACATCCGCGTCACCAGGCTTCCAGTCCACCACCTCCATTACCCGCTCCGGACACCGGCCACCTGACCCGGACGCCCACCACCCGCTTCGGACACCGGATTGTCACCGCGTCGCATTATTTTCCCTGGCACGGCCATCCCGGCTGAGGCTAACACTGCGTCCATGAGCAAGCAGA
>Ga0187867_10002026_pt1 | contig 17129 bp, 11 predicted proteins | sample June2016WEW_13_1_FD_132976 | JGI IMG/M metagenome (GOLD analysis project Ga0187867, IMG submission 132976) | Peatland microbial communities from SPRUCE experiment site at the Marcell Experimental Forest, Minnesota, USA - June2016WEW_13_10 | ecosystem: Environmental > Terrestrial > Soil >...
CCGCTGTTTGCCCCGGTTCTATGCGCAACGTCACGCCGCGAAGCACCGGCGAGTTCTCTTCGTAATGGAAATAGACGTTCTCGAATTCGACCCGGCCTCGAAACCGCCGCGCCGGCCGGGCGCCCGGCAAGTCCGCCACCTCCCGGTCCGTGGCCAACACCTCAAGGATGCGCTCGTATCCTACCGACGCCCTGGCATAGGCGTCGGTCATCTTGGAAAGCTCCTGCATCGGTTTGTACATCTTCCCCAGATACAGGATGAAGACGATCAGCGATCCAGCGGAAAGATCCCCTTGCAACACCATGCGGGCGCCGAACCACAGCACCAGGCTCGTGCCGGCCGCGACGATGATTTCTACCAGGGGTGACAGCTTGGCCTTTAATCCACGCGCGCGAAGAGCGATTTCGACACTCTCGAGACTCTCTTCCTCCAGTCGCTGTTGTTCGTAATCCTCCCGCGCAAACGCCTTGACTACGCGAATGGAGGTAAGAACTTCCTGTATGACGGAAACAATTTCTCCCTCTTTCTTGCGTACTTCGCGTGAGGCTTTCTTGATGCGGCGGGTGTAGCTGAATACCACCGCGAATAGACCCGGCGCTACGGAAAGGGCAATTAAAGTGAAGCGCCAGTTGACGTAGAACATTACACCCACCATCCCGGCCAGTGTCAGAATGTTGATGAAAACACCCAACACTCCCGATGCGATGAAACTTTGAATCGCATCGATGTCACTGGTTACCCGGCTGATCAGGTCACCGGTCTGTTTGTGGTCGTGGTAGGAGAGCGACAGGCGTTGTACATGAGAATACAAAGTGCGGCGCAGATCGTGCATCACCCACTGACCCACGCTGGTGGTCAGGTATTTCTCCCAGTAGGAACAGGTGGCCCCGGCGACTGCGATGACCAACGCGGCCACGGCGGCGAATCTCAAAATCGCCAGCCGGTCCGTTCCAGCCGTGGCCAGAATCAAGTGGTTCAGCCAGCCGTGGCCCTTCAAAGATCCCGGCTTCAGAACATTATCGAAGACAATCTTCAGGGTCCACGGTTGCAGCAGGTCCGCGATCGTCCCGCCAATCACGGCCAATAGGCCTAGCGCCAGCGCCTTGGCGTGTGGCCGGAGGAGGGTCTTCCATGTCAATCCGATCCACGCTTTCGATGCAACAAATCAGGCAGGAACTCGCGCGCGACATCGAATCCGGCCGAAACCCCCACGGCTGCCCCGAAGTTCTCCATGGCATCGCCGACGCTGTTGTCGCTGGGTGGCTGCCAGATGCGCCAAATGAAGGATGCGCCCACGGCCGACCCTATCTTCGAAATCGAAAGATGCCGCGTGCCGTCGTCGTGGCGGGCCATCACGGAGCTTTCCAGGGCGTATTTCAAGCGCCTGCCGAAGCCCGTCTCGCCGGAACGAATGTAGTGGTTGTCCTCATGCAGCACGCTGGAAGAGCCGAACATGAGCGTCTCGCGCACGATGTGTTCCGCATAAGCGCTGCCGAACCGCCGGCCGTATCCCAAGCCTCCTTGCCCCCATTCCTTCGGCGTGTCCATCCCCTGGTCGATAGCGGCGCCGGCCGCGCTGCGAAAGGCCGCCTCCGGACTGACCAGTCTTTTCAAGTACAGCCGCAATCGTTCGTGTTCCGTCAACGGCACGTATGCCGGTTTGGCGTCTGGCGCCGGCGCGGCAGCCTGCCCCAACAGATTGGACGCTGCAGCCACCCACAAAGCCAGTAGCACGGCGGTCTTGCGTTGAGCCACGGTTTTCCCAAGAAAGGCTATCACTATGAGTAACTGTCAGCAACAGCAATACCACGGTATCCAAACCCACGCGGCAATGCGCACTCGCTCGAAGTGCCAATTTGGCCGCAAACATGCACTTTAGGGCCGGGGACTCAGCGTGCTGGATTTTCTTGTCACCAGCCGGGAAGGGAATTGAATGACTAAGCATGGCGTCTTTGTGATAGCCGGCACGTCGATTGCACTTATACAAGGATTAATCTTGCCTGGTAATATTGCCCGGGCCCAGGCTGCCGGTCAAGATGCACAGGCTGGCTCCGCGGACAGATCATCTTCGAACTTGTCCGGATCGAACGCGGCCAAAGGCTCGAACGCAGTCACTCAGCCCTCCGCCGAGGCTTCGCCCAGTAACGCCGAATCCTCTCTTTTTTACTCGCTTTTCATGGCTGGGAAGACCCAGGATCAATTCACGCCCTTGACGCGCAAGGAACGCCTGAAAGTCTATGCCAAGGATCTTCTCAGTCCATTCCATTTCTTGATGGCGGGAGCCTCCGCTGGAATCACTCAACTGCAGAATGTTCCGCCGGAGTGGGGGCAGGGCGCGGAGGGCTATGGACGCCGGTTTGCAAACTATTACGCATACGCCACCACAAGTTCCATGCTTCAAATGGCCGGTGAGGATATTCTGCATGAGGACAACCTTTACTACGGTTCCGGCGAGCACGGCGTCTGGAGGCGAGTGAAATATGCCGTCAAAAGCAGCGTTCTCGCCCGGAGCGACGACGGCACGCAACATTTGTCGGTTTCGCAGATTGGCAGCACGGCTGGAGCCGCGTTCATTTCCCGCCTTTGGCAGCCGCGATCCAACAACTCAGCCGGCGATGGCGCCGTAAGTTTCGGGATTTCAATGGCCACCAATGCCGGCGTGAACGTCATTCGAGAGTTCTTGCCGGATATCACACGCCACGTCTTTCGCCGTAGTGAAAGCAGTCAATGAGTCCATCCCGGGCGGCGTAACGTCGCGAATGGCGCAAAGACATTCCGAGATGCCTACCGCTAACTCGCCACAATGTAGAAACTGCCACACGGCAAGAGCTATGCTTTGATCATGCCAGGGACACCACAGGCACGGAAGGACGAGCGTGAGGCCAGCGAATTCCTTCTGCACGCCTCCCACGATTTAAGGGCGGCTCTTCGCAGTGTCCGGGTGCAGACGGATTTGCTTTTGAAAGACCGCGAGGCGGCGCAAGTGCCCGGCCTTGAAGAACGCCTTGGCTGGATCGTCGACGGCGCACAGAAAATCGATCTGCTGGCGGATGGCATCGCGAGTTATGCGATCGCGCTTCAAATTCGGAAGGAGTCGTTCCTACCTGTGCCAATGGATGTTCTGTTCCGCACTATCTTGGCTATGCTTGACAAGGAACTACGCGCCAACGATGCGAGCGTAACGAGCGGGAAGCTGCCGCGCGTCGCTGGAGACCCGGACCAACTGATGCAGGTCTTCCAAAGCCTGCTGCACAACGCGCTTCGACACCGGGGTCCGAACCCTCCTCAAATTCAAATCACCGTTGAACGACGGGCGGACGAGTGGCTGTTTGCCGTTCGGGACAACGGTCCGGGAGTGGAAGAACCCTATCTGGAAAGCATCTTCCAGCCATTCGTGCGCCTGCCTGGCCGGCAACACGGGGGTCCGGGTCTCGGGCTGGCGATTTGCCGGGTAATCGTGGAACGGCATGGCGGACGGATCTGGGCGGAATCGGGGGCCGGCGGGGCTACGTTCCTGTTTACCCTTCCTGCGGAATGAGCCGCCACCGCGCTCAAGGGCTGGCTACGGCTCCCCGTGAATTCTGAGCTTCAAACGAACGCAGCTTGCTATGGAGCGTCCGCAGGCAAATTCCCAGAACCTTCGCTGCCTTGCGTTTATTGTTGTTCGTGTGTCTCAAGACCAGCCGGATATAGTGCTCTTCCACTTCGCGCATCGAGGCGCCGGCGCGAACCGAAAACACGCCGTCTTCCTGCAGAGTCTCGGCTATTACGGTTGCCGGCGGCTCCGGCACTGAAGCGCCGGGGAGGTGCCGAAGCTCGATGGCGCCTTGGCGCGCCACGATGATCGCGCGCTCAATCACATTTCGCAGTTCGCGCACATTGCCGGGCCAGGAACTGGCATTGAAACGGGCGAGCACAGCCGGGCTCAGATGGGTCACCTGGCAACCGTGTTTTTGATTTAGATCGCCGATCAGCGCCGCAGCGATCTCTGGAATGTCCTCCCTCCGTTCGCGTAAGGGCGGCAACGAAATGTGGAACACGTTCAGACGATAATACAGATCCTCGCGAAGTTGTTTGTCTTGTATCGCCTTTTCGGGCGAGCGGTTGGTGGCTGCCAGAACTCGCACTGAGATCGGGATGTCACTCGCGCCGCCCAATCGGCGCACGTTCGATTCTTCGATCACGCGCAGCAACTTGGCTTGCGTGGCGATGGGCATCTCCCCGATCTCATCGAGCAGCAGAGTCCCGTTCTGGGCTTGTTCGAAACACCCCAGCCTGCGCGCCGCGGCGCCGGTGAAGGCTCCTTTTTCATGACCAAACAGCTCGCTCTCCACCAGGCTTTCCGGCAGCGCCGCGCAATTCACCGCCACAAATGGCCCGCCACTTCGCGGACTCAGGCGATGAATCGCGCGTGCCACCAACTCTTTGCCGGTTCCGCTTTCGCCAGTGATCAGAACCGATGCGGTAGTCGGCGCTACCTGCTGGACCCAGGAAAAGACTTCTTTCATCCCAGGAGAGTCGCCTACCATATCGCCCAGGACGCCCTGATAGCTGAGTTGGCGGCTGAGCCGCTCGGTTTCCTCGACGAGGCGGCTTTGCTGGATCGCCCGCTCCAAAAGAGCGCGCATGATTCGGGGCTGCACAGGTTTTTCTAGAAACCAGAAAGCTTTCAGGTCATGTACAATCGAAATCGCCTGATCGATACTGCCGAAGGCCGTAAGCACGATCGTGGGAGTGCGATCGCCGCGCGCGGTGAGCTCCTTAAGGAGTTCGATGCCGTCCACGCCCGGCATCATTAAGTCTGTCAGGATGGCGTTCGCCGGGAAGGATGCCAGCTTTTCAAGAGCCTGGCGGCCGTCCTCCGCTGTGGCAACTTGAAAGCCGAAGGCCGCAACCATTTCCGCCAGGTCGGACCTCTCGCCGGCGTCGTCTTCAACCACTAGTATTCGAGCAGACATTTCAATCCCCCCGCTCTACGTCATTCTAACGCGAAATGCCGCATAAACAAGGCATAAGAATGGCAACCCGTTTCGCACACTGCGGCTCGCGCCCGATTACAAGACCTGCACACCAGGGAGGTTTTGCATTACCAGCGCTCCAAGGGGCGGGCATTTTAGCCATCATCTAGCCAGGAATCTCAAGCATGCGCGGGTCGTTCCGGTTGATTCTTCAACCCTGGTACCAGGATTGCCTGATTGTGTTTTGTCTGACCAATGGGCTGGTGCCCGCTGAGGAAAGCGAAGTAATCGGAGCAAGATTTTGAAGCGGAATACAGGATCCTGGCTCCAGGCGCGCACTGCGCGGTTGGCAAGCCCCGATCAAAACCAAAACTGGGAGAGGTTCGCCTTCCTGCTGCACAGGCATCGGGCGGCTGTAATCCACTTTCTGTACCGCATGTTGCAGGACGGAACGGTTGCCGAGGACTTGGCCATGGAGGTGTTCCTGCGGCTATATCGCTCCGGCGCTGGGACTGGCCCGGTCGGTGAATCGGAAGTTGGTCTGTTTCGTATTGCCACGGATCTGGCGTTGCGGGAGCGGCGGAATCCAATGAGTACGCCGGCCACAGAACAGTTAGCCGGCGTTCCCGATATGCGCTGGGTAGCGGCGTGCATGCCTGGCAAGCAACACGCCGCGGTGCTCTTACACAAATACCACCAGATGGACTGTTGGCAAATTGCGAAGGTGCTGAACTGCCCGGAATCTGTGGCAAGATCGTTGGTTCTTTCCGCTTATGAACATCTGCACCGTCGATTGGTGCCGGCCGCGGCGCCCCGGAGCCAGGAACTCGCGTTGGGGTCTGTGCCTTAACACGCTGCGCAGTCAGCCACTTTTATCTGGCCCGAAGATTGCAAGTTAGATCCTGACTGGAGATGGGGCTGCGGCCACGCATAGCCACAACAGTTAATTGAGGTTCTCGATCCGGCCGGGAAACCTCATTCGGAGGAGCGTTTGGCCGTGGCGTGTACGCGGCCCCATTCGCCAGGTATTGGATTGCATGCCCTGGTGTATGAGAACACACATGGCCGTTACCCCCGTGCGCAAATGCCTGCGCCACTACCCTGCGGCCGCGAGTCCACCCGATTTCAGAATGGACTTGACCCGCCGCAACAAATCGGCTGGCCCGAACGGGCGGGCTAATAGCTGCAATTCCTTCCACGGGGAGTTCTGGTATTGACTGGCCATGGCTCCGGCCTCTCCCGAGACGAAGAGCACCTTAAGGTCCGGTTCCACGTCAACCAATGCCTTGGCCAATTCATAGCCGTTGCCTCCGGGCAGGGAGATGGCCGTCAGCAGCAGGTCGATCTGGCCTCTGTGTTGCTGCCGGACGTTTTCGGCGGCCCGGTAATCCGCGGCCTCCAGCACCCTGTAGTCCTCCATCCGGAGGGCCACCCGTATCGATTGACGGAGCGATGGATCGGCATCCACCACCAGTATCGTTACTCTCTTCTCGGACATCTTGTTCGCGGCCCTCCCCGCCGGACCGCCGGTTCCGGCAAACCGACCGATTAAGGATGGCTTTGGGGTCAGCACGTTGGAGGCCGTAAGGCGGCGGATATGTCCGCTGCCGTACGCATAATGAATCTAGCCCTTGAACTCTGCCGGACGTGGCGGCTACACTGATCGTTGTCTCGTGGCAATGTTGTTGACGGAGCTTTCTTCAAAAGTGTTCGAACCCGACGTCGATACTAACCGGCTGCTCAGTTCGATTGTCGAGTCCTCCGACGATGCGATCATCAGCAAAGACCTCAACGGCGTCATAACGAGCTGGAACAAATCCGCGGAGCGGATTTTTGGATATTCAGCCGAAGAAGCCATCGGCAAGCCGATCACGATTCTGGCGCCTCCCGGCCGCAGCGACGATATGCTCGGCATTCTGAACCAGATCAAAAAGGGCCGGCGATTGGATCATTACGAAACAGTGCGCCGCAGGAAGGACGGGCAGCTTCTGAATGTATCGCTCACGGTTTCTCCCATTCGCGACGCACGCGGGAGAATCGTAGGCGCATCCAAAATCGCGCGCGATATCACCGAGCGGAAGCTTGCGGAGGAAGCGCTGGCGACGCAGGCGGAACGCCTGGCCCGCTCCAATGCCGATCTGCAGCAATTCGCATATGTTACAGCGCACGATCTGCAGGAGCCTCTGCGCGGGATTTCAGCCATGAGCGAGTTGCTCGAACGACGCTACCGGGACCAACTTGACGAGGGCGCGCATGAACTGATCGCGCATATTGTGGCTTCCGCCGACCGGATGACGAATCTGATCGGCGATCTTCTGAAGTATTCACAAACGCTCAACGCGGGAGATGTCCAACTTACCAGGGTTGCTACAAAAACAGCCGTTCAATGGGCGGTTAACAATTTGAAACAGTCCATCGAGGAGAGCGCGGCGGTAGTCGAGATCGGCGAACTGCCCGAAGTCCAGGGCGACATGGTCAATCTCGTGGTGTTGTTCCAAAACCTGATCGGCAACGCCATCAAGTACCGCGATGCCGGCTCTACCAGGATCACAATATCCGCCGCCGCCGAAGATCGCGAGTGGACGTTCTCCGTCGCGGACAACGGCATCGGCATCGATCCCGCCTACCACAAAAAGATCTTCGGCCTGTTTAAGCGGTTGCACGGCGCGCAGTATCAGGGAACGGGCATCGGTTTGGCGTTGTGCCGGAGAATCGTCGAGCACCATGGCGGCGCCATCTGGGTGGAATCGGAGCCCGGCAAGGGGGCCACCTTCAGATTCACCCTACCCATGGAGGTGTCCTGATGGCCAAACTGCATGTGAAACGAATTGTTTTGGCGGAGGACAGCGGTCCGGATGTGATTCTGGTCGAAGAAACGTTGCGCAGGGCGGGCATTGAAGCTGAGCTGAGGGTGTTCCCGGACGGAGAGGAGTGCGCCCGTCATTTGACCGCCAGCAAGGAGCTGCCCGACGCCATCATCGTCGACCTGAATTTGCCGCGGATCGATGGCTTCGAGCTGCTCCGAGTGGTTCGCGGCGACCGGCGATATGACGGAGTGCCGGTAGCGGTGCTGACATCGTCCAAGGCGGAGGAAGACCGGCAGCGGTCCTTCGAACTGGGAGCGAACGCATTCATCACGAAACCCGTCAGGCTCGACGACTTCGTGCAAAAGGTCGGTTCCGAGATGCGCAGGTTACTCAGCTCTCCCGGTGGCGCTGAAACGTTGCGCGTGGCTTGCCGGCCGCCGCGCCGGGGGCGATTTCCCATGCACCCTAAGACTTGGCGGAGCGTCCCTGACGCAGGCTGAAGGAGAACGTGGCGCCGAGACCCGGCTGCGACTCGACCCAAATCCGCCCGCCATGCTGTTCGACGATCTGCCGCGTAATGGCCAGGCCCACGCCCGTGCCGGGACGCATGTCGTGGATACGCTTGAACAATCCGAAAATGCGATCGCCATGCGTGGGATCGATCCCGATGCCGTTGTCCCGGACCGAGAATACCCACATATTATCTTGCGCGTTCGCGGAGACGTGGATCTCGGGCCGGTCCTCCCGGCGGAACTTGATCGAGTTCTCCACCAGGCTGGCGAACGCATAGCCGATCTGGTCCGGATCGCAGTACAGTTCCGGAAGGGGACCGTGAGTCACCACGGCGCCGCTCTGTTCGATCGCGGGCTGTATCGACGCCTGGGCGGCCGCCAGCAGTTTATTGGTGTCGCAGTGGCGGCTGGGGTTCGGCGCACCCGCCACCCGCACGTAGGTTCTTAGGCCGGCAATCAGGTTTTGCAGGCGGCTCGCCGAGCTTTGAACAAAGGCGAACAGGTTTTCCGCCTCCTGATCCAGCGTGCCTCTGTATTTCTGGAGCACCAGGTCGACCAGCGTGCCGATCTGGTTCACCGGGCTCATCAGGTCGTGCAAAGAATCGGCATTGAGGCGGACGTAACAGTCGTCGCAGCCGATCGGTGGGAACAGAGCAAAAGCGCCAGGATTCGCGGCGGCCGTGGCTTTTGAATCCGGCGCGGAAATACGATCAAGCCCGGGCATTATTTGAGAGTCCTTCCCCGGTTACCACAGGCAGCAGTATCCGGAACGCGCTACCTCGCCCCGGCTGACTATCTACTTCCACGCCGCCGCCCGTACTGCGAATGAAACCGTGAACGGCCGCCAAACCCAAGCCGCGTCCCATGAACTTCGTGCTGAAGAAGGGGTCGAAGATCTTGTTTTGGGTTTCCTCGTCCATGCCGCACCCGGTATCTCGCACTTCCAGTGCCACATACTTGCCGCTGGCCGCGGCTGGACGGAATCCGCTCGTGCGGACGGATTCTCGACCGGCCTCGGCCACCTCGGCGCGTATCGATATCCGGCCTGAGGAGCTTTCTCCGATGGCCTCCACGGCGTTCCATACCAGATCCACAATGGCCTGTCGCATGTGCTCCGGATCCGTTCTTACCTGCGGTAACTCGGGCCCGCTGCGGATTTCCAGGCGAATCGTTTCGGGAATTGAGGTGCGAATGCTTTCACAAGCCTCGTTGACGATCCGATCGATCTGGGCCGGCTCGACGCGAAACATGGTTTTGCCTGCGTAGGCCAGCATCCTGCGAGTGAGTTCGGCAAGCCTATCGCCCGCGTGGACCACGTCCCGCAGCATCTCCTGGGCCGGATGTGCAGGTGGCAGACTCTGCATGGCGCGAGTCGCTCCGCCCAGAATGCACACCAGGAGGTTGTTAAAATCGTGCGCGACTCCGCCCGCCAGCCGGCCAATTCCCTTGAATTTCTGTTCTTCGAGGAGGGCATTGCCGGCTTGCTTGTGTTCCTCGATCTCGGTACACGTACCCAGCCAGTGAGCGATCTCTCCCGTGCCGGCCCGCAGCGGAACGGCCCGCACCAGGTGCCATCGGTAGCTCCCGTCCGACGCCCTCCGCAGCCGGTGTTCGATTTCGAAGGCGGAGCCGGACTCCCTGGCTTTCTTCCAGGCGATCCAGGTTCGCCGGCGGTCCTGCGGATGGAGAAGACGATCCCATCCCAAGTGCGCGGCCTCGGATTCGGCCTTCTGCAGGGCCAGGCCGGTGTACTCGAGCCAGAGGCGGTTGGCATATTCCACCCGGCCCTCCGTATCGGCGCTCCAGACCATCTGTGGGATGGCCTCCAACAGGATCTTGTAGCGCCCCTCGCTGGCCGCCAGCGCGGATCGCTGCTGCTCGATCTGTCTCTGCATCCGGAAGCGCTGGACAGCATTGACGACCGCGTGTGGCAGAGAGCCGGCGGAAAGGCGCCCCTTCGGCAGATAATCCGACGCTCCAGCCCGCATTGCCCTGACCGCCAGTTCTTCGCCGCCATACGCGGTCAGTATGACGGTGGCGCACGGAAGCCCGTCGGGCTCGCGTCCGAGAAGGCTCAGAACTTCGATCCCATTCATGTCCGGCAAATTGACATCCAGTAACGTGCAGTCGGGCCGCCAGACGTTGGCCAGTTCGATTCCGGCTGCCGCCGAGGTTGCCTCGGCGAACTCGAATTCCCAGACTGGGGACTGTTGGAGGCAATGCCTGCACAAATGGCGGTCCAGGGGGTCGTCGTCGACGATCAGCACCCGGATTGGAGGATCGCTGTGCATAGTCCGCCCGGCCAGAAAGCAGGCGATGAACCAAATCCCCGCCGGCGCGAGGCGGGGTAACTCGAATGTGAATTTCTTAACAGATCCATCGCGTGATAAACCGCAATTCCGGAGCTCCACATGTATGGAAATAAACATGCAACGCGCCGAAGCTTCTGGATATTTCAATACGGTCCCGGACTGGTGGAAGCACGCGCAAAACGGCCGGGCCAAGCTAGAATCACTCATACAGGAGCGGGGGATGCAACACATACTGGACAAAACCTGCACTGCGCACGATACAAGAATTGCAACATCACCTCCGCAAGGCCATTTTCGGCACTCAGAGGAATCGGCATGACCAACGGCGAGGGAACCGCGCGCGAGATTTTGCTGGCGGAAGATAACCCGGCGGATGTTTACCTGGTTCGAGAGACGCTGCGGGCGCACGGCGTTGACTGCGCTGTGCGAGTCGCCGCCGACGGCGCGGAGATGTTACAGATGATTTCCTCTGAGCAGGCGCTGGCGGAAGGCGGGCGCGTGGGCCTGATCATACTGGACCTGAACCTCCCACGCCATGATGGCAGCGAGATTCTGCAGCGCCTGCGCGAGGCCAGTGAGTTAGCCCACATTCCGGTGGTGGTCTTGACTTCGTCCGACTCGCCGCGCGACCGGTTGGTTGCCAGCCAGTTTGGCGCTGCGTGCTTTCTGCGAAAGCCGTCGAATTTGGAACAGTTTCTTAGCTTGGGAGCGGTGTTTAAAGGTTTGTTGGACCAGAAGAAAACAAAAAAACAAGACCCGCGAGATGATGGGCGGGAAAAAGAGGGAGGCTCCGATGGAGTCGGATTTGGTGATTGACGCACTCGACACGAGCACTTTATTGAAGACCTTGATCGCGTTTAAGGATGGCGATTTTTCGGTTCGCCTGCCCGTCGACCAGACCGGAGTGGCGGGCAAGATTGCCGACACGCTCAATGACATTTTCAAATTGAACGAGCGGATGGCAAGCGAATTCGCGCGCATCAGCAGCGCGGTCGGCAAGGAAGGCAAAATCAGCCAGCGGGCGAACCTGGGGTCGGCTTTCGGGGGCTGGGCGGAGTGCCTCGATTCGGTCAATGGCCTGATTGGCGATTTAGTCCAACCGTCCACCGAAGTGGCCCGCGTGATTGGCGCCGTCGCCAAAGGCGATCTCTCGCAGACCATGGCTCTGGAGGTGGACGGCCGTTCGCTGAAGGGTGAATTCCTGCACACCGCCCGCGTAGTCAATACCATGGTGGCGCAGTTGAATTCTTTTGCGTCCGAGGTGACGCGCGTGGCGCGCGAGGTCGGCACCGAGGGCAAACTCGGCGGCCAGGCCGTGGTACAGGGGGTGGGCGGAGTCTGGAAGGACCTCACCGATAACGTGAACTCCATGGCCGGCAACCTGACGGCGCAAGTCCGCAATATCGCCGAAGTGACTACCGCGGTGGCCAACGGCGACCTCTCCCGTAAAATCACGGTGGACGTCAAAGGCGAAATCTTGGAGCTGAAAAACACCATCAACACCATGGTGGATCAGTTGAATGCCTTCGCGTCGGAAGTGACGCGAGTGGCGCGCGAGGTGGGTACAGAGGGTGAACTGGGCGGCCAAGCCGAGGTCAAAGGCGTCGGCGGCGTCTGGAAGGATCTGACGGACAGCGTCAACTCCATGGCGGGCAACCTCACCGCCCAGGTTCGCAATATCGCGGAAGTGACTACCGCGGTGGCCAACGGCGATCTATCCCGCAAGATTACTGTGGACGTGCGCGGCGAAATTCTGGAACTGAAGAATACCATCAACACCATGGTGGACCAATTGAATGCATTCGCGTCGGAAGTGACGCGCGTGGCCCGCGAAGTCGGTACGGAAGGTAAACTGGGCGGCCAAGCCGAGGTGAAGGGCGTGGCGGGCACCTGGAAAGATCTCACGGACTCGGTCAATTCGATGGCTGGGAATCTGACGGCCCAGGTGCGCAATATCGCGGAAGTCACCACCGCGGTAGCCACGGGAGACCTATCGCGCAAGATCACGGTGGATGTGCGCGGCGAGATCCTGGAGCTGAAGAACACCATCAACACCATGGTGGACCAGCTCAGTTCATTCGCTTCGGAAGTTACGCGCGTGGCGCGCGAAGTCGGTACGGAAGGCAAATTGGGAGGTCAGGCCGATGTGCGCGGCGTGGCCGGTACCTGGAAAGACCTCACCGACAGCGTGAATTCCATGGCGGGCAACCTGACGGCGCAGGTCCGCAATATCGCCGAAGTGACGACGGCCGTGGCCAAGGGCGATCTGAGCCGCAAAATTACAGTGGATGTGCGCGGCGAAATTCTGGAATTGAAGAATACCATCAACACCATGGTGGATCAGCTCAATGCCTTCGCCGGCGAAGTGACGCGCGTGGCGCGCGAGGTGGGCACGGAAGGCAAACTGGGCGGCCAGGCCGATGTGAAAGGTGTGGGCGGCACCTGGAAGGATTTGACCGACAGCGTGAACTTCATGGCGGCCAACCTGACCACCCAGGTGCGCAATATTGCGGAAGTGACCACCGCCGTTGCCAGGGGAGACCTTTCCCGAAAAATCACTGTGGATGTGCGCGGCGAGATCCTGGAAGTGAAGGACACCGTGAACACCATGGTGGATCAGTTGAACGCGTTCGCGTCCGAAGTGACCCGCGTGGCGCGCGAAGTGGGAACCGAAGGTGAATTGGGCGGCCAAGCCGAGGTCAAGGGGGTCGGCGGCGTCTGGAAGGATCTGACGGACAGCGTGAATTCCATGGCGGGCAATCTGACTGCCCAGGTCCGCAACATCGCGGAAGTGACTACTGCCGTGGCGAACGGCGATCTCAGCCGCAAGATCACCGTGGATGTACGCGGCGAGATTCTGGAGCTGAAGAACACCATCAACACCATGGTGGACCAACTGAATGCATTCGCGTCCGAAGTGACGCGCGTGGCCCGCGAGGTCGGCACGGAAGGCAAATTGGGCGGCCAGGCGGAAGTGAAGGGTGTGGCCGGCACCTGGAAAGATCTCACCGATTCGGTCAATTCAATGGCGGGCAATCTGACAGCGCAGGTGCGCAACATCGCGGAGGTCACCACCGCGGTAGCCACGGGAGACCTGTCCCGCAAGATCACGGTGGATGTGCGCGGCGAGATCCTGGAGCTGAAGAACACCATCAATACCATGGTGGATCAGCTCAACGCCTTCGCCGGCGAAGTGACCCGCGTGGCGCGCGAGGTCGGCACGGAAGGCAAACTGGGCGGCCAGGCCGACGTGAAGGGCGTGGGTGGCACCTGGAAGGATCTGACAGACAGCGTGAACTCGATGGCGGGCAACTTGACCGCCCAGGTGCGCAATATCGCCGAGGTGACTACTGCCGTGGCCAAGGGCGACCTCAGCCGTAAGATCACGGTGGACGTGCGCGGCGAAATCCTGGAGTTGAAGAACACCATCAACACCATGGTGGACCAGTTGAATGCCTTCGCCGGTGAAGTGACCCGCGTGGCGCGCGAGGTGGGCACGGAAGGCAAACTGGGCGGCCAAGCCGATGTGAAGGGCGTTGCCGGAACGTGGAAGGACCTCACGGACTCAGTCAACTCCATGGCCAGCAATCTCACGAACCAGGTGCGCAACATCGCCGAAGTAACCACGGCCGTGGCCAAGGGCGACCTGAGCCGCAAGATCACGGTGGACGTGCGCGGCGAAATTCTGGAGTTGAAGAACACCATCAACACCATGGTGGATCAGCTTAACGCGTTCGCGGGTGAGGTCACCCGGGTGGCCCGCGAAGTGGGCACGGAAGGCAAACTGGGCGGCCAGGCCGATGTGCGAGGCGTGGCCGGAACTTGGAAAGACCTGACAGACTCGGTCAATTCCATGGCCAGCAACCTCACTAACCAGGTGCGCAACATCGCGGGAGTCACTACCGCGGTGGCCAAGGGCAACCTGACTACTAAGATTACAGTGGATGCCCGCGGCGAGATTCTGGAGCTGAAGAACACCATCAACACCATGGTGGATCAGCTCAGTTCTTTCGCCTCCGAAGTCACCCGCGTGGCGCGCGAAGTAGGTACCGAGGGCAAACTGGGCGGCCAGGCCGATGTGCGGGGCGTGGCTGGAACCTGGAAGGATTTGACGGACAGCGTTAACTCCATGGCGACGAACCTGACGACCCAGGTCCGCAACATCGCGGAAGTGACTACGGCCGTCGCAAAAGGAGACCTGTCGCGCAAAATCACCGTGGATGTGCGTGGCGAGATCCTGGAAGTGAAGAACACCGTGAACACCATGGTGGACCAGCTTAGTTCCTTTGCGGCGGAAGTAACCCGCGTCGCGCGGGAAGTGGGCACCGAGGGCAAACTGGGCGGCCAGGCGGTTGTGCGCGGTGTGGCCGGTACCTGGAAAGACCTGACGGATAGCGTGAATTCCATGGCGGGCAACCTGACAGCCCAGGTCCGCAACATCGCGCAAGTCACTACCGCGGTGGCCAACGGGGATCTTAGCCGCAAAATCACCGTGGACGTGCAGGGCGAAATCTTCGAGTTGAAGAGCACCATCAACACCATGGTGGATCAGCTCAACAGCTTCGCGTCGGAGGTCACCCGCGTGGCGCGCGAAGTGGGCACTGAAGGAAAGCTTGGAGGACAGGCCGAGGTGCGCGGGGTAGCGGGCACCTGGAAAGACCTGACCGACAATGTGAACTCCATGGCCGCCAACCTCACCACCCAGGTCCGCGGCATCGCCAAGGTTGTCACCGATGTCGCCAACGGCAACCTGAAACGTAAATTGGTGCTGGAAACCAAGGGCGAGATCGCGTCGCTGGCGGATACCATCAACGAGATGATCGACACGCTGGCCGTGTTCGCCGACCAGGTGAGCAATGTAGCCCGCGAAGTCGGCAAGGAGGGAAAGCTGGGAGGCCAGGCGCTGGTGCCGGGCGCGGCCGGACTCTGGCGCGACCTCACCGATAACGTCAATCAGCTTGCCGCAAATCTCACGACTCAAGTGCGCGCCATCGCGGATGTGGCCACGGCCGTCACCAAGGGCGATCTGACGCGCTCGATCGCGGTGGAAGCGCTGGGTGAGGTGGCCGCCCTGAAAGACAATATCAATGAGATGATCGTCAACCTGGCCGAGACCACGCGCAAGAATACGGACCAGGATTGGCTGAAAACGAACATCGCGAAATTTACAGGTATGATGCAGGGCCAGCGCGACCTGGTAACCGTCTCCCGGTTACTCTTGTCGGAGCTGACTCCCCTGGTGGGCGCCCAGCATGGCACGTTCTACATCACCGACGAGGAGGAGGAGTCTCTCAAGCTCCTGGCCGCCTACGCCTCGAACGATCGCGAGGGCGTTCCCAGGCATTTCCCGATGGGGCAGGGCCTGGTCGGGCAGTGCGCGTTGGAGAAGCGCCGCATTTTGGTGACCGACGTCCCGCAGGATTACATCCAAATCAGCTCCAGCCTGGGCGAAGCCACACCCCTGAGCATCGTGGTGCTGCCAGTTCTCTTTGAAGGCGATACGAGAGCCGTCATCGAACTCGCGTCGTTCCGCCATTTCACCGATGTGAACCTGGCCTTCCTGGATCAGCTCACGCAGTCGATCGGCATTGTGCTCAATACCATCGCGGCCACCATGCGCACGGAACAACTCCTGAACAAGAGCCAGGCGCTGGCGGAACAACTCCAGAAGACCAACGCCGAATTGGAGGAAAAGGCGAGCCTGTTGGCCGAGCAAAAGAACGAGGTGGAAACTAAGAATCGCGAAGTGGAACAGGCCAAGGCGGCGCTGGAAGAGAAGGCCGAACAGTTGTCCCTAACCTCCAAATACAAGAGCGAGTTCCTGGCCAACATGAGCCACGAGTTGCGCACGCCCCTGAACAATCTTCTGATCCTGGCGCAAATGTTGGCGGAGAATACCGACAGCACCTTGACCTCGAAACAGGTTAAGTATGCCGAAACCATCCACTCGTCCGGCACGGATTTGTTGGCCCTGATCAACGATATTCTGGACCTCAGCAAGATCGAATCCGGAAAAATGGACATAGAAGTGGGCAGCGTCCGGTACAGCGAGGTTCGCGACTTCTGTTTGCGGACGTTCCGCCATGTCGCCGACGGGAAGGGGTTGGAGTTTTCCATTGAGCTGGAAGAGAGCCTGCCGGCGGAAACGATCATTACCGACGCCAAGCGGCTGCAGCAAGTGCTCAAGAACCTGTTATCGAACGCGCTCAAGTTCACAGAACACGGGACAGTGCGTTTGCGGGTGGAACGGGCCAGCTCCGGTTGGAGCGCGACCCACCCCGTGTTGAACCGCGTCAAGTCCGTGATCGCGTTCGCCGTTACGGATACAGGCATCGGCATCCCGCAGGAGAAGCAACGAATCATATTCGAGGCATTCCAGCAGGCGGATGGCACCACCAGCAGGAAGTATGGCGGTACCGGTTTGGGCCTCTCGATCAGCCGCGAACTCACCAGGCTGCTGGGAGGCGAGATCCGGCTGCAAAGCGCCCCCGGAGTCGGCAGCACGTTCACCTTATATCTTCCGCAAACCTATGTGGCCCA
>Ga0187867_10002028_pt1 | contig 17110 bp, 8 predicted proteins | sample June2016WEW_13_1_FD_132976 | JGI IMG/M metagenome (GOLD analysis project Ga0187867, IMG submission 132976) | Peatland microbial communities from SPRUCE experiment site at the Marcell Experimental Forest, Minnesota, USA - June2016WEW_13_10 | ecosystem: Environmental > Terrestrial > Soil >...
AAGGCTTGGAACGCGCATCGCCTGATGCCGCCGATTCCGGCAGACCAGGACCCACTGCTGCACGCCCGCCGCATCGTGGCGCAGAGATGTCTTTACGGCGTGGACAAGAACCCCTTCGCCGTTAACCTTGCCAAGCTCTCACTCTGGCTCGCGACCTTCGCCAAAGATCACCCATTTACCTTCGTGGACCACACGCTCCGTTGCGGCGATTCGCTCGTCGGACTCACGGCGCATCAAGTCGAGGCATTCCACTGGCAACCGAAAGAAGAAGGTGCGCTGCTTCGCGACATGCCTTCGCGTCTGCGCCATATCCTGAACGCGCGCGCTCAGATTCTCGATGCCGCCAATGAAACGCCGTATGAACTGCTGGCACAGAAACTTGCCGTGACGGAGGACCAGTTGGTCGACCTCCGCCTCGCTGGTGATCTGGTCGTCGCAGCCTTCTTTGCCGCGGACAAGCCCAAGGAACGCGAAATCCAACGTAAGGAACTGGTTGAAAAGTTCCGTCGTGCCCAGGAGTTGATCACGGATCTGGTAATTGAAAATGAATTGCAATGCGCAGTTCGCGTCTTGAAGACAGGACGGAACGGCATCACCCCTTTCCATTGGGAACTTGAGTTCCCGGAAGTCCTCAATGGCGATGTCGTTGGGCGTGGACGCTCTGGGTTCGACGCGTTCGTTGGCAACCCTCCCTTCGCGGGGAAGAACACGATCACGATGGCGAGCGGCGCCAGATACATTCCTTTTCTGGTTCAGAAATACTTAGAAACCAATGGCAAGAGCGACCTGATCGCCTTCTTCTTTCGTGCCGCATTTGCGCTGATCAACTGCCAAGGCACCGTCGGCCTTATTGCGACGAACACTATTGCTCAAGGAGACACAAGGGCAGCGGGCCTTCGGTTCATTGCCAACAACGGAGGCACGATTTACAACGTGCGGCGACGCTTGAAGTGGCCGGGATCTGCGGCTGTCGTGGTAAGCGTGGTTCACTTCGCTCGCGTCAAGGTGTCGGAGTTGATGTTGGACGAACGTCCTGTTGGATATATCTCAGCATTTTTGGCAACAAACTCCTCGAACGACGATCCTACTGCCTTAGCGAGAAACTCGGACTTGAGCTTCCAGGGCTCGAACATTGATGGCCAGGGTTTTGTCTTCTCTGAGGAAGACGAGTCGACACATCCGGTAAGTGAAATGCACCGAATACTCGAGGTGAACCCAGTATCGAGCGAGGTCATCCAACCATATCTTGGCGGCGAGGAATTGAATGCAACTCCAGACCTTACACCATCGCGCTACGTGATACGTCTTGGCAATCGAGATCTTGATGAATGTGAGCGCGAATGGCCGGAACTCGTGCAACTGGTCCGCTCATCTGTTTTACCGTTCAGAGAGAAGAGAGCGGATAATCCGCAGTCGCGGCGATTGAAGCAAATTTGGTGGCGGTGGCACACAGAGCGTCCCTCGCTTTACGCGGCGATTGAGGGACGAGATCGAGTACTTGTAAACTCGCAAGTCTCGTCGACGCTTGCGTTCGCATTTGAACCAACTTCCATTGTGTTCGCCGTGACGCTCAACGTATTCGCTCTTTCAACCTACGCCTCTTTCTGCGCACTCCAGTCCCGACCCCACGAGATATGGGCGCGGTTCTTCGGGTCATCGATGAAAGACGATCTCCGCTACACTCCTTCCGACTGCTTTGAGACTTTCCCTTTTCCTGAGAGCTGGAAGACCCACCCCGCCCTCGAAGCCGCCGGCAGAGCCTACTACGAGTTTCGCGCTGCGCTGATGATTCGGTACGACCAAGGCCTCACCAAGACCTACCATCATTTCCACGACCCAGACGAGCGCGATTCTGAAGTTGTGAAGCTCCGCGAGCTGCACGCCGTCATGGACCGAGCCGTCCTCGACGCTTACGGCTGGAGTGACCTGAGTCCACGGCTCGATTTCATCCTCGATTACGAAGACACCGAGGACGAGGACAATCCGGGCGGACGTGATCGCAAGAAGCCGTGGCGTTACCGCTGGATTGATGAGGACCGCGACGAGGTCCTTGCACGCCTGCTCGAACTGAACCGAACACGCGCAGAAGAACAAGCGCAGTCGGCGGCCGGCACCACTGCGCCCAGAGCAGCGGGCAAACGTGGCCGGAAGTCCAGCAAGAGGGCACCAGTCGCATCCCCCAATCTATTCGAAGTTCAGGAACCCACCGAATGACCTCCGCCGACGCGCGCGAACAGATTCTCGATTCTCTCAGCCTCGACCTCGTTGGTCCGGTCGCCGGCTTGAAAGCTGGCAACTACCTCGAACAGGAGATCCTGCCGGGATCGACCGCGCCGTTGCGTTGGTACCTGACCGGGTTTCTCGCGCCTTTCGCCGCCAAGCCCGAGGAGAAAACCGATGAAGACAGCGGTGAGCAGATCGACCTGATCCCGCCAAGAACCGGCCTCGACGATGAAGCCGCCCCGGAATCGGCCTCATCGCGGAAAACGCCCTTCCCCTCCTCCATGGGCCTGAGTGTTCTGATCCCACCGGAGTGCCGGTCCATCAAAACGACCGTCACGTGGGGCGACTATGAAGCCGTCATGAAGGACGAGGCGGTCACCGGTTGGCGTCGTACCGCGCGTTGGGCACAAGCACCCTTGCCGATCCCTGCCCAGGACACCACCCGCGGCGCGATCCGCCTGAAAGACTCGGGCGGCCTCGACCTGGTTCTCTCTGTCCGCACCATCCCGCGCCATAAGGGGCTCGACCTGGTTGCTCCCGGCACGCGCGCCGTGTCCGTGTTTCTAGTGAACAACCGCAACCCGATGACGGGCATACGCCGCGACGAAGCTTACGTCTTCCAGGTCAAGCTGCAACTGGAATCAGACGCGCCCTTTGTCGCCCGCCCCGACCTTCGCGGCGTCATCTCCTCCGATCCGGACGAGCGCGTGGCCGACCTCCAATACCGCGATGCCTTCGAATATGCCGTGGGCCACGGAGTCTCCGCTCGCGCCCTTCCGGTGAAAAGCGGCGGATGTCGGTCCGTCGAAACGGCATGGATTCCGCGGGCCGACGTGGAGCGTATCGAGCACCGGCCCGCACCCGCGAATGCGACGCTCGACATGGAGAAGCTCGGGAGCATTAAGAACGCCGCCGAAGCCAAATCGCTGATTGGGCCACTGATTCAGGCTTACCGGGAATGGATCGCGAAACAGCCAGTCCCCACCGGAAGTAGTGACATTGAAAAGCGACGAGCCGACGTTGCTGGCAAAATGTTGTCGAGAGCTGGCGTAGTCGCCGGCCGGATCGAGCATGGCCTAAGGGAACTCGCCGATCCGAACGTGCTCGAAGCCTTCCGTCTCGCCAATAAGGTCATGGCCGCTGTGGGCCGCCAGCGTCGCAAAGACCAGTTGGAACCGCCGAAGTGGTATCCCTTCCAGTTGGCCTTTCTGCTGCTGAATCTGACCTCCGTGGCGGAGCCCGAGGACGCGGATCGCGAACTGGTGGACCTGCTCTTCTTCCCTACCGGCGGCGGCAAGACCGAAGCCTACCTGGGCCTCGCGGCATTCACGATGTTCCTTCGCCGCTTGCGGAATCCTGCCTCACTCCGCGGGTGCGGAGTCGCCGTGATCATGCGCTACACCCTGCGCCTGCTGACGCTCGACCAGTTGGGCCGCGGCGCCGCCCTCATCTGCGCCATGGAACTGGAGCGAAGGAACAACGTCGAGAAGCTCGGCAAATGGCCGTTCGAGATCGGGCTTTGGGTCGGCCAGGCGGCCACGCCCAATCGCATGGGCAAGTCGGGCGAACGAGACGAGAACACAGCCCGTGCCCGCACTTGGAAATTCAAACAGGACCAGAAGACCTCCCCCATTCCCCTCGAATCCTGCCCGTGGTGCGGAACGAAGTTCTCGCCCAGATCCTTTAATCTCATCCCAAACGAAAGGGAGCCTCTCGATTTGCGCATTACGTGTGTCAACCGGGACTGCGAATTCTCCGGTGAGACGCCGCTGCCGATCCTTGCGGTCGATGAACCCATCTACCGCCGTCTGCCAGCGTTCCTGATTGCGACCGTCGATAAGTTCGCCAGCCTTCCGTGGGAAGGTCAGACGGGCAAGCTATTCGGTAAGGTGGAGCGCGCCGACAGCAATCCAGTGAGTGGTGGTTTCTACGGCCCGTGCGATCCAAACTCCGCCGGGCAGCCTTTGCCCGCACCGACCCTGCCGCCGGACCTGATCATTCAGGACGAACTGCATCTCATCTCCGGTCCTCTTGGCACCATGGTCGGCTTGTATGAGACCGCCATCGATGCACTTTGTTGCCGGGAAATCACGGGGCCAGATGGAGAGAAGAAAACGATCCGGCCCAAGGTGGTCGCCTCCACCGCCACGGTCCGCCGCGCAGAAGCGCAGATCAAGGCGCTCTTCTGCCGCAATGGCGTCGAGATCTTCCCGTGCCCGGGTCCCGACCGGCGCGATTCGTATTTCGCGGTTACGGTGCCGGCAGATGAGAAGCCGGGTCGGCTATACGCCGGTGTGGCCGCGCAGGGCCGCTCGCCGAAGGTGATCTTCTTGCGGACGTATCTCGCGCTGCTTGGCGCGGCGCAGAAAGCTTTCCTCGCCAACGGCGGCCTGAACAACCCACAGAATCCCGCCGATCCCTACATGACGCTGACCGGGTACTTCAACAGCCTTCGTGAGCTCGGCGGTTGCCGCCGGATCGCGGAGGACGAAGTGGCGTCGCGGCTGAAGGACTATGGCAGCCGTCTGCGTCAGGGTGAAACTACGGGGCTTTTTGCGAAGCGCGATCTAAGGGAAGTGGTCGAATTGACCTCGCGCATCTCAACCGCTGGGGTTTCCAAAGCGAAGGATCGTCTGGCTAAGGCTTTCTTGCCCAAAGCCGATTGTGTGGATATCGCGCTCGCGACGAACATGATTTCGGTCGGTCTCGATATTTCGCGGCTCGGCTTGATGGCGGTCTTCGGCCAGCCTAAGACCACCGCGGAATACATCCAGGCCACATCACGCGTGGGTCGCGACGAGAGTAAGCCGGGCCTCATCGTCACCATGCTCAACGTTCACAAGCCGCGAGACCGCTCACATTACGAGCGCTTCGAAGCCTGGCACGCATCGTTCTACCGCTCGGTGGAGGCGACCAGCGTCACTCCGTTCTCGCCGCGCGCTCTGGATCGCGGCTTGGCCGAAGTTACAGTCGCGCTCAGCCGTCAGGGTTGGTCCGGAATGACCAAAGGCCCCAATGCGATTCGCGCCATGGAATTGCGGTCAAGCCTTTCACCCGTCGTGGATATCCTCGGCCGCAGAGTTGAGCAATACGCAGCGCTGGACAGCAGAGAGATGCAGCAACGCCGCGACGGTGTCCGGGGCAAAGTGGAAGACCTGCTCGATGATTGGGCGAAGATTTCCAAGCAACAGAAGGACTCGGGCGCCACGCTTCGCTACCAGCAATACGACGACGGCACGGGGCCGTACCTGCTGCGTTATCCACTCGATCCGGATCTGGAGCGGATCGAAAGAAAAGCGGCGCAGTTCAAGGCGCACCGCTCGCTCCGCGATGTGGAACCTGCCTGTAACCTCCGGCTGATCGAACTGAACGGGAATGCAATCGATCCCGAGGAGGACCTGGAATAATGGCCCGCCCCAATGGACAGATTCGCCGCGGCCAGATCATCAACGTGTTCGGTCCCGGCGCCCTGATGGACCTGCCGCACCATGCCGCGATTGTCGGCGGCTTGGACACGTGGGACTGGGGCGGCGACGACCGTAAACGGAAGATCATCGAACCCCGCCTCCTCAGCAAGATTGAAGTGGCGCTGGAACGGCAGGGCCTCGCGATGTGGGAGCCTCCCGCCGACAGTCAGGACCCGGACGCGCCGCCGAGTGGCGTCGTTGTGTACCGCTTCCCCGAATGGTTCACGGCGCAGTATCCGATGAAGGGGCCGCAAGGCCAGCGCACCCGGCCCCTGGTTCACCGCCGCAATCTCATCACGCAGACGAAGTGGCAGGGGCCAGACCGCAAGAAATACGATATTGTTCCGCTCCGCTTTGTGCAGGCGTGTCCGAACGGGCATATTTCTGACGTCGATTGGTACGGCTTTGTCCATGGCGTTGCCGTTGACCGGGCAGAGGCGTGCCGCCGCGATCTCTTCATGGATGAGTGGGGCACCAGCGGCGACCTCACCGAAGTGGTGATTCGTTGCGACTGCGGCAAGACAAAGCAACTCATCATTGCTCTTGAAGACAAAACTGCGCTCGGCTGGTGCCGCGGGCGAAGGCCGTGGCTGGGCGGCAGCAATTCCGAACCCAACTGCCGCGATCCAAAGGGACAGCCTACCTTCAACAGGCTGCTCAATCGGTCGGCTTCCAATGCCTGGTTCCCCCAGGTTCTGAGCGTCATCTCCATTCCGGACGAAGACGAAAAGCTGCGAGGAGCAGTCGAAAAGATATGGGACGACCACCTGCAGTACGTCGATTCAATCGACGATTTGCCCGGCGAACGTAAACGGGCAAAGGTCGCAGCCGCGCTGGAAGGCTATTCCAACGAAGCTGTCTGGGCTGAGATCGAACGGCACCGTGGCGGTTCTGCGTCTGACCCGTTAAAGACTATCAAGCAGGCGGAGATTGAGACCTTGCTCGCGAGTCCGGACGAGATCGGCCAGGACAGGATCGAAGGTGACTTCTACGCACGCCGCTGGCGGCCTGTACCGCCACTCGACGCGATTTGGAACAAGATCGACCGTGTCGTCCTCATCCACCGCCTGCGCGAGGTCGTTTCACTAGTCGGCTTCACGCGCTTCGAGCCTGCCACGAATGACATAGACGGTGAACTCGCCATCGGCGTGAATCGTGCTGCATTGGCTGACGAAGTGCGCTGGGTTCCCGCCGTGGAAAATCGCGGCGAAGGCGTCTTCATATCCTTCAAATCGGAGGACGTTCGCGCCTGGCGTCAACGGAGTGAAGTCTCGAAACGGGAACTCGAACTAGCGGAGGGCTTCAAGCTGTGGAAGAAGCAGTACCCAAGTTCGAAGGCTCAGTTCGTCGGGGCTCCATACATGATGCTCCACTCGCTCGCGCACCTGCTCATCACGCAGGTTTCCCTGGAATGCGGTTACTCCTCGTCTGCGATTCGCGAGCGGGTCTATGCCGGAGACGCCGGCTACGGCATCCTACTCTACACGGGATCACCGGATTCCGAGGGGACATTGGGCGGCCTCGTGGAGATCGGCCGCAAGATCGACCAGCATCTCCGCAACGCAGTCGAACTCGGACGCCTCTGCTCGAACGACCCGGTTTGTGCCCAGCATTCCGCAAAGCAACTGCTCGAAGAACGCTTCCTTCTAGGTGCGGCGTGCCACGGCTGTCTGCTGATTTCAGAAACCTCGTGCGAGCGCTTCAATCAATACCTTGATCGCTCACTTGTGGTCGCCACGGTCGGTGCAGCCGGTGCGGAGTTCTTCACCGACCACGATTTGGCGCTTCCATGAAACTGATTCGGTCGTTGTCGGCGAGCACGCTGGAATCCATATCGCAGGCGCTTAAGGCCGGTCGCCTCAAGCCCCCGTACACCGCATTCACCGTGGCCGAATGGGCGCCGCAAGCCGCTCGCGCATCGCTTGCGTCTGAGTTCTCATCCCTTCAGGCTCTCGGTTTCACACCCCCCACACTCGCCGTTACTCTCGAAGCTCTCGCCGACGATGCCGCCGCGCGCCAGCGGGCAATCGACCAGATCCAATTGGTCTGGACCAGCCCCGACGAGGAAGGTCCTCACGTCCGTGATACGAGCGTCGTGGTGCGGCAACTCCTGTCTGAAGCGCGGCAATCGCTGTGGATTTCCACTTACAGCATCTTCAACGGCCAGGAAGTCTTCCTGCCCGTTGAGGAAGCTTGGTCGGTCCGTCCCGAACTCGAAGTTGTCCTGATCCTGAATGTGCCGCCAGATGAAAAGAACGGACTCCACGAGGACGCCGCAGTCGAAAAGTATGCAAAGGCATTCTGGAAATATCACTGGCCCTGGGCGAGGAAACCAGCGGTGTTCTACGATCCGCGAGGTCCTGAGAAAACTCCGACCTCGCCTGCCTGCCAGCACGCAAAGTGCATTCTCGTGGACGCGGTCACCGCATTCATCACGTCTGCGAATTTCACGGAGTCCGCGCATGAACGGAACATCGAACTCGGCGTGCTGTTCCGCGACAACCCAAGGGTTGCGGCGTCGATCCGGTCGAAGTTCGGGAGTCTCATTCAGGACGGATTCCTGAAGCCCTTGCCGGCGGGCTGAACGTTGGGTGCCGTTGTCAGGGAATGGGCCACCCGGTGCTACACCGCTACCCTCAGCTTGATCCCGTCGTTCGGTGCATGCACCAAATCCTGCTTGGTTCCGAGGTACCGTTCGGTCGTCTGCACGGATGCGTGGCCCAACAGCAATTGGATCTGTTCGAGCTCGCCACCGGCGGCGCGACTGAGCTTCGCAGCCGTCCGGCGACAGTCATGAGGCGCGATGCCTGCGACGCCAGCCGCCTTGGCGTAAGGTCGGAGCATCTGCCACACAACTTTCTCGGACAGCGCCTCGCCCCGTACTTGGTCACCGCGGTTGACCGGGCGGAACACGTGGCCGTCCACTACGTCGGCGGGGAGGGTCCAGGCGTCTATGGCCACTTTCACCCAGACCGGCATCGGGATAGTGCGGACGCGCCCGTGCTTCCCGTACAAATCGACAATGCACCAGCGGCCATCGCGCTGTTGGATGTGGGCCATGGTGAGCGCCGCCACTTCGGACCGGCGCAGTGCACAGCCCAGCAGCACGGCAATGATGGCGCGGTCGCGCAGGCCCTTCAGTGTCGTGATGTCCGGCGCGTTAAGGAGTGCCTGGGCCTGCTTGAGCGACAGCCAGTTGCCGGCGCGCACGCCGATGGATTTGGCGCTCTTCACGCGCTGTATGCCCGCAGCCAACTCCGGCGCCAACAGGCCGTTGTCGGTCGCCTCCACCGCCAGTTTGCGGATCGCGGACATCCGGACGATGATGGAAGACGACCCCAGCCCGCGTTCCTCCAGGGATACGCGCCATGCGCTCACGGTGGCCTTGGTGAAGCCCGGCCGCGGTTCCTGGGCGTACCAGCCGAAGAATTCGTCCAGGGCCATGTTGTAGACCCGTTTCGTGATCGGCGACGAAACAGAATCGAGCACGAGGCTCTTCATCCGCCGCCATTCGCTTGCTTTGTCAACTACGGTTAACTCGTTCATTTTGAACCCCTTAATGTGCAATATCGGTAGCCTGACGACCTTACCTCGGGACGCTGGGGACGGCAAGCGAAAAGAACCCAATGGCCCGGCGCCGTGCACAGGCGCGGAACCCCGACGCCGCGCGCGATAGCCACCCGGTAGGCTGGTCGATATGGCTGTTACCACCGATCTTCTGGAGGCTTTCTTGAAATGCCCCACTAAATGCTTCCTTCTGTCTCGTGGGGAGTCCGGAACGGGAAACGCCTACGCAGACTGGATTCGTGCACAGGGCGACGCATTCCGCAGCGAAGGGATCAGGAGCCTGATGTCGGGCGTCACGCCGGACACGTGTGCCACAGGCCCAGCAGCCACGGTACCGGCTGGTTGGCAGTTCGCGTTGGACTTCGTTGCGGAGAGCGAAAACCTGCGATGTTCCTGTGACGCAGTGGAACGGATTCCATCTGCCGGTCGTGGCCGAGTCGCGGAATATATCCCGATCCGGTTCGTGTTCCGGAACAAACTGACTCGGCACGATAAGCTTCTGTTGGCATTTGATGCGTTCGCATTATCGAAAGCGCTCGGTCGGAAGGTAACCGTGGGCCGCATCGTCCACGGAGACGACCGCGTCACGCTCAAGGTCAAGACCTCGGACCTGAAACATGAGGTAGAGAAGATGATCGATAGGCTCAAAGTTTTGATTTCGAACACTTCGCCGCCCGACCTGGTTCTTAACCGACACTGCGCCGAGTGCGAATTTCAGACACGCTGCCGCCAAAAAGCCATCGAGAAAGACGATCTCAGCCTGCTGGGCGGCATGACCGAAAAGGAGCGCACAGACTTCAACAGCAGGGGAATCTTCACTGTTACCCAGTTGTCATTCACCTTCCGGCCACGCCGTCGGCCCAAAGGCCTTCAGGGCAAGCGAGAACGACACCACTACGCACTGAAGGCGTTGGCGATCCGTGAGAACAAAATCCATGTCGTTGGCAAGCCGGAAATCAAGATCGAGGGCACGCCTGTCTATTTGGACGTTGAGGGTTTACCCGACCGAGGCTTCTACTATCTCATCGGGATTCGCGGAAAAACGGTCGAATCTGTCGTCCAGCACAGCCTATGGGCCGACGGCCCTGAGGACGAAGCCCGGATTTGGCGGGAGTTCCTGGCCAAGCTGATGGAGATCGAGAACCCGGTCTTGATCCACTACGGCAGCTTTGAGAGCGCCTTTCTAAAGCAAATGCGGGAGAAGCATGGTGGACCGCCGAATGGCTCGCGTGCGGCGAAAGCACTCGACTCCTCGGTTAACCTCCTTTCGGTTATCTTCTCGCAGATTTACTTTCCGACATACTCAAATGGTTTGAAGGACATTGCCGGCTGGTTAGGGTTCAGATGGTCGGACCCAAGTTCCTCCGGTGTGCAGTCCATCCTATGGCGGCAAGAATGGGAACAGGTAAGAGCCACGTCTGCGAAGGAACGTCTCGTCGCCTATAATTCAGAGGATTGTGCCGCACTGGACCTGGTTGCTCACGTAGTTGGACAAGTCTGTCGAAATCGAAACGGACCAGATTCAGAAACGACAGACTGTCTAGAAGTGATCGTCGCCGACAAACTGGATTCACAACTGACAATGTGGCCTAAGTTCAGCAGTTCCATTCAAGACTTCGAGGCCATCAATAAGGCCGCCCGATGGGATTACCAGCACGACCGCATCTACATCAGAACCGATGCGGAGTTAAAGAAGGCGAAGCGGAGGAAGCATAGCCTCGTGAAGAGGGCAGAGCATATTAGCAAAGTGGTGGTTTGCGAACCATTACGTGTGTGCCCACGTTGCCAAAGCCGAACGCATAAGTTTCGAACACTAACCAAGTGCCTCCACGACCTAAGATTTAGCAGGTCGGGTGTCACTGGATGGGTAGTGAAGTATCAGTTTTACGTTTTACGGTGCCCAGCGTGCGGAGCACTTACACCTTGGCCGAACGACTTCTGGGAAGGAACTGCTTATGGCCGTAATCTAGCCGCATTCTCCATCTTTGAAATTATCGACTTGTGCGTCTCCCAACGGTCTGTCACTGAAACCCTGAATAGAATCTTCGGATTCCAGGTGGAAGAAATTGTCGTACGCCGGCTCAAGGAGCGCGGGGCTGAGTACTATCGCGAAACTCGAAATAAGATCCTCGCCGCAATGGTGGAAGGCAACGTGATTCACGCAGACGAGACACGGATTCGATTGCATGGCAAGACGGCGTACGTCTGGGTATTTACGACATTCCGAGGGGTGGTCTACTTCTACTCGGAAACGCGCGAAGGGAGCTTGGCGCAAAGCGCTTTGGCTGGGTTTCAGGGCGTTTTGATATCCGATTTCTATGCGGCTTACGATTCGATTCCATGCGCACAACAGAAGTGCCTGCTCCACCTGATGCGTGATCTCAACGACGCCGTCTTGGACAACCCCTACGATGAAAGCATGAAGGAAGTTGCGTTAGCATTCGCCGAGCTTCTTGGTGGGATCGTGAAAACCATCGACCGATGGGGCCTCAAGCGTCTGTTCCTGCGAAAACATATGGTTGACGTCGCTCGCTTTTACAAACGAATCTCAAACGCGGAACACTATAGCGCTGCCGCGCGGAAGTGGAAAGCTCGGTTGGATAAGGAGCGTGAGAAGCTATTTACATTTTTGAGCCACGATGGGGTCCCTTGGAACAACAACAACGCCGAACACGCAATCAAAGCATTTGCTCGACTCCGCCGAGCCATTGAGGGACTCTCTACGCCTAAGGGAATTGAAGAATACCTCATTCTGTTGAGTGTCTGCCAGACGTGCAAGTACTCAGGCGTCGATTTCCTGAAATTCCTTCGCTCGGGTGAAACGGACATCAGGATCTTCGCAGCGAGGTGAGGAAAGCGACGTCCGGGTTGCGCTCGTGACCTGAATTGATTGCAGCCAAGGGCGCCCGGCACGTTACGTCGTCAGCGCAGACCATGCTCCACGTTGTGCGGCGTTATCGGACACAAACGTCGCGGCGGCGCAATTCACTTAAATAGTAGAGAAGAGGCAGTCACAGTGGGAATACGCCGAACGCCACGCTGGCGACCGTCATCAAGATTGAGGCGGCGAAAAGAAACGGAATTGAGAATCGCTGGTGTTCGCCCAAATCAAGCCTCGCCAGCCCGACGAGCAGGAAAGTCGCCGGAGTGAGGGGACTTACCGGAAATCCAGTGGTGTGCTGGCCGAGCAGAGCCGCTTGCGCAAAATGGACTGGCGGCACGCCAACAATCTTGCCCGCTTCCGCGATCACTGGCAACACGCCAAAGTAGAAGGAGTCGGGATCGAACACCAGACTCAGCGGCATCGAGAAGATACCCAATACCGCCGGCGCGTGGCGCATCATACCCGTGGGAGTCAGTCTAACGAAAGCCTTCGCCATTTCCGTCAGTATGCCGGATTCCTTCATGATCCCAGTGAACGCGCCCGCCGCAAATAATATGCTGGCCATCATCAACGCCTCCTTGGCATGCGCGTCTACACGGGCCCGTTGCAATTGCATGTCCGGAAAATTGATGGCCAGCGCGATCACCACGCCCAGCATAAACACGGCAACGGGCGGCGCCGCCCCCCCGATCATGGCCCCCATCAGCAGAATGGTGAGGACGCCATTCACCCAAATCCTTCCCGGCCGGCGCAGCGATTTTTCCGCCTCGCCGATCTCCCTGACGTGAACGTAGTCGTGCGCGACTTCCGAGGTCCATCCCAGGCGCTTCTCCTCCCGCCTGCCGAGCCACCACGCAATGCCGAACGCGTAGAGCAATCCAACGGCTTGCACCGGGACGAGAGCATGGAACAGATCTGTGACCGGGATGTGCAGCGCGGCGGAGGCGCGAATCATCGGCCCTGTCCACGGCAGAAAATTCACGCCGGCGGCCAAAGATGCCGCACACGCGAGAACGCGCCGGTCCACTCCGACGCGGTCGTACAGAGGCAGCATGACAGGAATCGTGATGAGAAAGGTCACCGCGCCAGACCCGTCCAGATGAATCAGCAGGGCGAGCAGCGTGGTGCCAACGACAATTCGGGCCGGCCGGCCGCCCACGGTGCGCAGGACGCGGTCGATGATGGGATCGAGCATGCCGGCGTCGGCCATAATCCCGAAATACAGGATCGCGAAGACGAACATGCCGGCGACGGGGGCGATACTCTCCACGCCCTTGAGGATGAAGCTGCCGGTCTTAAGGCCGAAACCGCCAGCCAGCGCGGCAGCGGTTGGAACCGCAACCAGCGCGACGAGAGGAGACGCTCGCTTGCTCATGATGAGCGCTAGTAGGACGGCGACGGTGAGGAAGCCAAGCAGGGCAAGCATCAGAGCGAGGTTTCCATCGGCGGCGCCGGCCAGCCGGGGAGGATGACGCCTGATTGTGCCAGGTTATTCAGCGCATTCCTATCCAGGCCGAGCAGTTCGCTCAGCACCGCGCCTGTGTGTTCACCCAATTCCGGCGCCGGCGCGCCGATGCGTCCAGGTGTTTCGGACAGCTTGATGGGGGTTCCGGTCACACGGTGCGGGCCGGCCACGCGGCAGGCTATGGTTGGAAACATTTCGCGAATTTCTGTCTGGGGGTGGTCTACGACCTCCTGAAAGGTCCGCACGGGAGAGCAGGGTATACCAACCGCAGTGAGGCGTTCAATCCATTCCTGCATGTCGCGCTCCTGGAAAACCGCACTCAGGATCGCTTCGAGCGCGTGCCGGTTTGCAACGCGCTGGGCATTCGTGCCGAAGTCGGCGTGAGTCTCCAGGTCCCCTCGTCCAACTGCGCGGCAGAAAGCCGACCAAAGCTTCTCGCTGCCGACGGCAATGGAGAAGCAGCGATCCTTGGCTTCAAAGACTCGATACGGGACCACCGTGGGGAACCCGCTGCCTAATGGACGCGGCGGCTTTCCGGAGCCGAGAAACGACATGTAATTCGAAGTCATCGCCGAGATCATTCCGTCGAGCATGGACACATCGACATACTGGCCCCGGCCGCTCAGCTCGCGCGCCCGCAAGGCCAACATAATGCCGATAACCGAGAATAGGCCGGCATTGATGTCGGCCACCGCGTATCCACTACGGACCTGCTCGCCGGCCTCTGTACCTGTAATGCTCATAAATCCGCTCGAACATTCCACGATCAGGTCCATGGCCGCTTCGTCACGCGAAGGACCAGCCTGGCCGTAACCGGATATGGAACAGTACACCAACCGGGGATTGCGCTGCGACGCCACCTCGAATCCCAACCCCAGGCGGTCCATCGTTCCGGGACGAAAGTTCTCGACAAGCACGTCCATCTGGTCGATGAGGCGTAAGCAGAGATCGACTCCCGCCTCCCGCTTCAGGTCGATGGAAATGCCGAACTTACCTCGGTTCAGGCCAAGGAAGTACGAGGACTGGCCGCCGGCAAAGGGCGGGCCCCAGCCACGGCCCATATCTCCGCCAGTAGGACTTTCCAGTTTGTAAACGCTCGCGCCGAAGTCCGCCAATAGCAGCGTACAGTATGGTCCGGCCAAAGCATGCGAAAAGTCCAGCACCCGAATTCCTTGCAATGCGGCCGGAAGATCCATAATCCTCTACGATAGTTGGTCGAGGCGCGCGCGGGCAATTGCTCGATGATCTTGTTGCGCATGATGTCAGGCAATATCGTCGTCTATTCTGGGGCGTGCCCTTGCGTCCCGTCGTGTTATACAAGAAGGATGCCGAACCGTCGAACCTTCCTCAAAGCCGCCGCATCTACCTTAGCCCTACAGCGGGCCGCGTCACCCCAGCCCCCGCCGGCCGCACCTGAAAGCCGCGTATTCCTCGCGGGCGACGGAATACATCTCTCAACCGCGGAATACGCGCAACTTTTAATAACCCTCACAGCCGGCGATAGAAAACCCGACAACTATCTCAAAGGCGGCCCCGTCGAAGAACTCGAAAGCCGCTTCGCCAAACTGCTCGGCAAGGAGCGAGGGTTGTTCTTTCCCACCGGCACGCTCGCGAATCACATGGCTGTGCGCTTACTCGCGGGCGAGCGGCGTCACGTTTTGGTGCAGGAAGAGAGTCATCTTTATCGCGATGAAGGCGACTGCGCCCAAGCGCTAAGTGGACTCAACTTAGTTCCGCTCGCTCCCGGCCGGGCCACCATAAAAGCATCGGAGATCGTCGAGGCCGCCGATAGTGCCGGATCACCTCCTTATCCGGTACCAGTCGGTGCGATATCCATTGAATCGCCCGTCCGCCGCATGCACGGCCAAGCTTTCGATTTTGAAGAGATGAAAAAGATCTCCGCCTTTGCCCGTGAGAAGAAGATCGGCTTGCACCTTGATGGCGCGCGCATGTACCTGGCCTCGGCGTACACTGGCATCGCACCGGCGGCCTATTCCGCGTTGTTCGACACAGTGTACGTGTCCCTCTACAAATACTTCAACGCGCCGTTTGGAGCCGTTCTGACTGGACCCGCACAGCTGATCGATGCCGCCGCGGTTCTGCGGCATCAGTTCGGCGGCGGTCTGCTGCATGCCTGGCAATCTGCGGCGGTCGCTTTGCATTATCTCGACGGCTTCGAAGAGCGCTATCAAAGGGCCGTGCGCAGCGGCGACGAACTGCTCCGGCACCTCGAACAGAAAGGCATTCGGGTGCACCGAATGGAGGCTGGAACCAATGTATTCCAGGTGGACTTGCCGTCCACGCCAGGCGCGGAGTTTCAAAAACGCTTGGCCGATCGCGGCATCATGATCGGCCGGCCCGCGCAGGGACCGGCTCTCATTCAAGTTAACGAAACCATCCTGCGGCGGCCGCCGGAAGAAATTGTAGAGGAACTAGTCAAAGCGTTGGGCTAAGGTCTTTCACTGCTTGAATGGCTTTTGGTAACCAAGTTTTTCCGACGGGCGGCGGACTGGAAAGTGGTTGCCGCCCCGACCGGGCGCCCAATGGCGCCCAAAAGCTTCTGCAAATCGCGCAGTAGGGAAATTAGGATCTGGCGTGCGCTAAGAAGACGGCAATCGTAGGGCTTCGGCTCGGCCCGCCTCTTGCGCTGGGTGCACGGGACCCTGATGAGGAGGCATATCGGACACTGACCCTGGCCACGGCAATGGTGCGCATTCGGCGTTCCCGCCCGTGAGGTTGCGCCAAGAAGTAGATGATGGATACCCGACAATCCATCCAAAATCTTCCCCAGTACTCCGGTAGCCCTTCATAAAACAAGCGTTCTGAGCTCGACACGCTCCTGCCCGGAATCGTCATTCGTTGACTCGCTGATGACCCCGGTTTGGAGCCGCCATATGTTACTGTTACTATATCGCCCTACAAAAATGAGCTCCAAACCGTACGCATTGGCGAGTCCGGTGATGACCAAGCGCTCAGTCTTTTGGAGTCAATATTTTTATTTTTTCATGTCGTTAGGGGTTGCGGCGGTGATCGTCTACGGTTTCAGTCACACCATCGATCAGAACCTGATCCATCCGAAGATTCCACGGCCTCGGTTGCTGTATTTTCACGCAGCGTTGTTCACGGGCTGGCTCGTGTTTTTCATCTTGCAGAGCTTACTGGTACGGACGCGCAACGTGCGGATTCACCGGACGATCGGATGGTTTGGCGCGGGAATGGGAGCGCTGATTCCGCTGGTGGGAGTGGCAACTGCCGTGGCAATGGCCAGATTCGACCTGATGCAATTGAAAATGAACAACGCTGCCGCAGACATGATCATTCCCATGTGGGACATGGTGGCCTTCACTCCGGCCTTTGTACTGGCTATTTATTGGAGGAAGCAGCCGGAGTTTCATCGGCGGCTGATTTTGATCGCGACCTGTGCCTTGACGGCGGCTGGCTGGGGACGTTTTCCGGAGTGGCTGCTGCCACCGGTGATTTTTTATGCAGGCGTGGATTTACTGA
>Ga0187867_10002029_pt1 | contig 17107 bp, 25 predicted proteins | sample June2016WEW_13_1_FD_132976 | JGI IMG/M metagenome (GOLD analysis project Ga0187867, IMG submission 132976) | Peatland microbial communities from SPRUCE experiment site at the Marcell Experimental Forest, Minnesota, USA - June2016WEW_13_10 | ecosystem: Environmental > Terrestrial > Soil >...
GTATGAGCCTGCTGTCTTCAACTACAAGAAGTTGCTTCATGGATGATTACTTCTCATACAGGCAATTATCCCTCGACATGCCGGGAGAGGGCACATACCTTCAGACACTGGCTAACAGTGCCTCGCTGAAAAGAGCTTCAGCATTTCCATTACAAAAGGCCCGACTTGGCTTACGTCGCATAGTTCCCACAAAGCCAGTCCGGTAGTCGTTCATGTCCTATAGGTGCGGTCGCGGGCCTAGTTATCGGCATATCATATAACCATTGATACTAGCGACAAGACTCCCGAGAGATGACGAAGGAACACGGCTGTTTGCAGTTTATGAGGCGTCCCGCGTCAAGGAGCACGCTACTACCAGTCAACTTCTATGATGGAAGGGCAGAACGCGCCTCAACATGCCCCTCGCTCTTAGTTAGTGAAGGAAGAACCGTCGTCCAGAGGCGAACCTGACTTTGGGCCATCTTTGAGAAAGGACACCTTACATGCGAAACGTATTCTTGGAGAAGTGGCGGTCACTGGTAATGCTTGTATTCGTGACTGGGGCAATGCTATTCGCTATGGTTCACTGGGCCTGATCTGGTGGAGGGGAGCATTGCCGAAGGCAGGCTGATTCTACAGTTACAGTCGGAATAGTCGGAATTGAACATGTGCGACATAATGGTTTGCCTCCGATTTCCCTGATCTACTAAACTTCGCAGGTCGGCTTCTGCGCAGGGTTTACGGTATTGGGGATTACGAGCAGCGAATTAGCGAAAAAGTCATTCATCCATAAAAAGGACACTGTATGCTCTCTCCGGGAGATGTAGCGATCACTAGGGCCGAGATCGACAGACTGGAAAAAGCTCGGAGGGAATGCATTGATGGGGTGCTCCGAAGACGGATCGAAGTTTGGATCGATCAGCACAAAAGGAAATTGATTTCCGCGGATTCAAAATAGCCTACCGGCGGTTTTAAATTTAGTAAAATATGGTCACTTCCAACCCTCGCTCGTCACGTTCAGGTGTGCAAACGCGGTGCGCTTCACCCCGGTACCGCCGCAGCGCAGTCCAAGCCGCAGCAGCCGCGTCGAGCAGATCATCCGTGCCGACTCCCTGAGGTTTGGCGTCCAGAAGTCGCTCGATATTGGGAAAGTGTGGACGCAGGAGATCGATTCTTTTGTTTCTGCCCTTTTCGGTCTTCTTGTTGTGCTTCATGGCAGATTTCCCGTTGAGTGCCCAGAAGCAAACCTCGGATGGACCTCGAATGCCCATTGCTGGCGCTCTGGGGTCATTACATCGTCCACCTGCTTGATTTTCTTCCCTATGTGGAACGCCTGTTGACTCAAACGTTTTCCCATCTTCCGCCGATTGATCGCGCACGCCTCGGCGTAGGTCTGCGCCACCAATACTGCCCGGCAAGGCGGGGGGAACACGCTGCTCCCACGGGGACGAACGAGGCACTTACGGGCTTCCTTGTCACAAGCTCTGGAGTCATTTGGCGGCAGCGCGATTGGAATATCGATGCCGAGGAACGCTAGGTTGCTCGGACGATTCCTCAGCCATGATGGGAGATCGATCACCTCGGCCGAAGTGATTAGCGACGGTACCTCGACCTTGAAGCAAACCCAGCCTTCGGGTGCGCGACATCCTTCGACGCCTGCTACGAACATCGGATAGCCTCACGGTCACGCTATTGCGCCCGACGATCTTCGGTGTCCCGCGCAACAGATCAGAATATCAATTTCGAAAATTGACTGTTCAGTCCTTTACATGAAAATCTGTATGTACGAAAAACGCTGGAAGAGCCGTGCGAACCCGAAAAAAGGCTGACTCTGCGTATCAGCCCTGCCAAACATGGCCGCAGGCGCATTGCACGGTGTCGGTAGGTCGTCGTTTCGTTAGTTGCTGTTTGCAGACTGGACAAGGTTTAGTCATCACATAAGTCATAATGTTCCTCCCGTTCTGCCCTCACCCCAGATACTCTTGACAGTGGGCTCCTAAAATTCGAGGAGAAACCGCTGCGCACCATACCCCACTCCTACTTGGCGGCATTGACGGACTTCAACGCGACTGATCTATGCTCGAAGATCGTGCCTCGCTAGAGGTTCGCGAAGGCCTGCATTGGTCGGCATTTGTAGACTGCGTAATGCCCCCCATCCGTTTCTTCCCCCCACAGAACTCTTGCTTCCATTGTGGCGTCTGAACCTGATGGTTACTATGATGAAGATCACAGTAAGATGTGACCTCGAAGGGGTGTCCTACTGCGGCGGGCACAGGCGGATCGATCGGCTGAGGACAAATCGGGTTTAGGTTTGTCCTTCGATTCGATAACGCGTTGGGAGTAAAGTGCTTCCGGGTGGGCAATCATATCAAGCTGTGCAGATATTTTTGCTTTGCTGAGCAGGGTGCATGAGAGAGCTAAGTGAAAAGCAACGATCTATGGTCGATGCAGCGGAGCCGAGGCTTCGCCAGATTAGCGAGATGGAAAGCACGCAACCCATATTGGCTGGAGGGTGGTCGCGCAAACAGGTGATCGGGCATCTGATTGACTCAGCCTCAAACAACCACCAACGGTTCGTCCGGGCGGCTCTTCAAGCATCTGTGGATTTCCTCGGTTACGACCAGACTGGAAGCGTGCGGGTGCAAGCGGTTCAAGACGCTGACCCTCGGTGATCACTTCAAAAGCGGCCAACGATTATCACTCAAAACCGGCCAACGGAAGATGCCGGGATCTTAACATCTTGTACTCTGTCGTTCCTATTCAGGCAAGGCTAAAGTTGGCATCGTAGTAGCCTCTCTCGATCTTAATGAGTCGGCAGTTTTGCCTTAGGGATCTGGCCGGACTGGAAGAAGGCTCCGCTTGGGTTCACGGACGCAGCGAAACGCCAGGTAGCCTGGCGCAATCCGTTTGGGAAACGAGTGAACGTATCCGTCGTTAGTTATGTAGTAGGCTTGGTCCCGGTCGATCTCGGTGCCGGTCCACCAGTAGATGACTTGCGAGTGAACCTTCCAAAGGGGAGAGTCCTTATCCGGGGTCGTCCGGTACCGAGCGCGGCGGAGAACGGGATCCCAGTTGCCTCCGGCATTGCCCCCACGAAAGACCAACGAGCGTACAGCCTCATCGACGGTGGGCATTCGCCAGATATTCTGTGGTACATCAGTGACTGTGCGGCCGTCCGCGCTCAAGTACGCGCAAGTTCGATTCGCTTCGTGCCACGATACTCCGCGGGAGGGCCACCCCTGCCCCTCCGGCGCCCAGATAAGAGTGACGCCATTGCCTGCGATCAGCCGCATTCCGTAATTGCCGTCGTCCAGACGATGAGTTGCTAGCCAGCAGGGATATGCTCCACAAACAACCATCGTAATAAGGGGAAGACCGATTAAATATCTCCACACCCAGCGACGAGGTTCGGGATGGCCAAAGTGATAAAGCATTCCCAGCGTCAACAACGGAATGACGATAAGGGTAATTGCTGCGTGACTGACTCGGAAGAACCAAGCGACGGCGACAGCGGAGGCTCCGAACAGAGGAAGTGCAAGTCGCGGCCAGGCGAGCGCAAGGATGCTGATCAGCATCACGATCAGCATCGGACTGAGGTACTGCGCAAACATCAGACCGATGTTCTGCCAGACGCTGGGGGAGAACCAGCCTTCATGGAAGTTCTCGTTGCTGCCCCAAAATGCCCAAAAGCAAGCAACCAAAGTGGAGATGGAAACAGCGGCCCATCCCGCGATTTGGCGCCGCTTTGCACTCCAAAGGCTTATTGAAGAAATGAGTGTAGCACCGCATCCATGGTGCTCCTCTCTTGGTTAGGCAGATAGAGGACAAATGCGATTTTCATTGGGCTCAGAGATAAGTTCGCGGAAACCCTTGTGCGATGGGCTTTCTATGAACGCTCTGGATTTCGGCGCCCATCCTTCCGGTGACGCGCAACCACCAGATCAGGCGCGTGCGGACTGCGTATCCGGAGAAACCGTGCATAAGTTGGGTATTACCCGTCGCCTTCCGCCGGACTGGATATTGCCTTGTGAAGTGGTGCTTGCCGTCGCGGTCTTTTTTTCTGCTCGTTCTTTCGACAGGCTCGACCTATGCAGGGATCCGTCACGCTTTGCCTGTGGTCGTTCTGCTTGCCGTTTTTGCGGGCGTAGGCTTTGAAATGGCGCTTTCGTCCCAGACTTGGCAACTTAAAATTCTGGTAGGGCTGGCTTTCGTGGCTGCGGCTGCGTCGGCACTGCCGCAGATGCGACCTTGGGAATATTTCAATGAATTCGTGGGTGCCACGACGAACGCTCATACATCTTTCAGCGATGAAGCGGCAACGCGGGACAGTTCCAACATGAATGGCCAAGATTGTTCGGCCTCCCCCTTCGGCCTTGCTTGTTTGCATTAACTGTGGTTAACTAGGTAGAATAATCGCTGGTTAATAGATCCGCTTTGGGGATACATTGCCGCTTTAGAATTAGTGGGGTATTCATGGCGCGGGCAGTGCACTTTGCTTTTCTTATGTTGACCGTGGCGTGTCTTGTTCCAGTGAAAGCGCCGGCACAAGGCGAAACCACTAGTGCCATTGTTGGCCAGGTTCGGGACGCAACCAACGCCATCCTGCCCGGCGCCATTGTGACGATCACAAACCCAGGGACCGGACTGAGACGCAGCGCGAAGACCGATGACTCAGGCCGATTCAACTTCCCCCAACTAAAGCCCGGGATCTATTCGGTCAAGGTGGAAGCGTCGGGTTTCGAGCCACGACAAAACAACAATGTCGCTTCGGCCCTGGGTCAAACGCAAACCGTGAATTTCACGCTGGGAGTGGCCCGATCCCGTGAGACGGTGGAGGTCAGCAGCGAGGCTCCTATCCTCAATCCGGAGAACGCCAACACATCCACCACCTTGAATGCCCCCGCCCTGGAGGATCTGCCCAATCCGGGCGGCGATCTCACCTACCCATTGCAGTTTGCTCCGGGCGCCCTGATCAACACGGCAGGCAGCGGCAATGATTTCGTTGGCGGCACAAACGGGTACGGCAACGTGGAATTCAACGGCCTGCCTGCTCTCTCAAACGGCTATATCGTTGACGGGCTGGAAACCAATGACCCGCTCACCAACCTCAACAGCGGCCTCTCCACCAATCTCGTGCTGGGGCTGAATTCGATCTCAGAGGTGACGGTCAATACTCTTTCCTATGCCGTGGATCAAGGACGGTATGGAGCATCCCAGGTCAACTACGTTACCAAGTCGGGCTCGAATCAGTTTCACGGGAACTTCTATGAACTGTGGAATGGTGCTCGGCTGAATGCAGCGGACTACTTTACCAATGCGACACCGGGGAATCACAAGCCTGGAGCGACGGTAAATCACTTTGGGGGCAGTCTGGGCGGGCCGATTGCGCAGGACAAGCTCTTCTTCTTCTTCGACAGCGAATGGGTTCGGATCGCGCTTCCCATCGTGACGCCAACGACGGTTCCCAGCACGGCGTTCCAGCAGTACGTGCTGCAGCAACTCCCGCTGGGTGGAACCGACTCCGTAACCGGATCAACCTATTCGCCGTCGCCGCAATCAGTCTCGTTCTACCAAAAGATGTTTGCCCTGTACGGAAACACCGATGGCACGCCTCTCGCGGTGCTCGGGTGTCCTTTGAACTCGGACGGCACGACCCCGTCAGGCAGTCCACCGAATGGAAACGGTTGCGCGAACCGGCAGAGCGTGTCGCATTCCAGCGATGACCACGAACAGGTACAGACGGTCCGCATCGACTACAACATCAATCAGGGGGACACTGCTTGGTTTCGTTTTCAGGCGGACACGGGCGTACAAGCTGCCTACACAGATCCCATCAACTCTTTGTTTGATGCGGTCTCTCCTCAGCCTCTCTACTCGTTCGCAACGGGCTACACCCACGTCTTTTCACAAAATTTGGTGAACTACTTCAATCCTGCATTCTCCTGGTATGAGAGCTTGTTTGGGCCAGGCGACTTGCAGAAAACTCTCTCGGCATTCCCGATCGTGTTGCAGGGCGCTGGTGCTAATGCGCCATTCACCAAGATTGGAGGTCTCGACAATACGTGGGTGCAAGGGAGGCGAGCTTCTCGCTTTTTTATCAATGACAACCTGGCGTGGAGCCATGGCGCTCACGAATTCCGGTTTGGTACGAACACCCGAATCTTTCGCCTGAATGACTATGACTTCGGACAAGGCACCGTTCCTACCGTGGCATACACGACTCTGCCGCAATTCATCTATGGAGTGGCATCTACTGCAACCCAGACTTTTCCCCTGTCGGCGAACGAACCATTCCGCTTCCTCAATCTCGATTTATATGCCCAGGACACCTGGAAAGTGACGCGGAAGCTTACCTGGACGTTCGGCGTGCGCGATACTTTCAACTCGAACCCGCTCAATCCACACGACCAGATCGCGCGCCTGGGCGGTGCTTTCAGTTCGATCTCGCATGATGTGAATCAACCGTTAAAGGCGGCGATCCTTACTCATCTCGGCAATTTGTTTTCGTCCACACCGCTGGCCATTCTGCAGCCGCGAACCGCGATCGCGTGGCAGGTCGAGCCGAAATCCGTTCTGCGAGTCGGTTTTGGGATCTTCAGCGACATCTTGCCGGGCAGTGTGGCCGACCTGATTGGAACTAATCCTCCTTACGACAAAACCTTCCAGGGAGGTCTGATGGGCACGGTGGGTGGCAGTACAATCGCGCCTGGAGTGCCGAACAGCGCAGTGGACGCGACTGTCGCCGCAAATCAGGGATTTAGTGCGGGGTTTCCACTGGGCCAGCTTTCGTGCGCATCTTCACAGGCGCATCCCGCAACCTGCCTCCCACCCGTCGCAATCACAGCGGTGCCCGCTGGCACTCTGCATGCTCCGTACTTCCTGGAATGGAGCCTGGGAATTGAACATCAATTCGGAACCACGACGAGTTTGCTGGCGCGATATGTGGGAACACGTGCTGTGAACCAGCCCTATCTAACCCAAGTGAACGGATACCAGACTGTGTGCCAGAGGTGCTTTGCGCCATTCCCCTACATGCAACCAACCGATCCGCGGTTCAGCGCGGTGAGCCAGCTCGCCACCGGGGAAAACAGTCACTACAACGGCCTTCAGCTCACCGCCATGAAGCGCCTGGGACATGGCCTGCAGGGACAGGTCAACTACACCTGGAGCCGTTGCATGGATACGGTCTCGAACGGAGGATTCCTTCAGTTCTCGGCGGGAGGGATTCTTTCCCCTCTGCCCGGAGAACTCGCCCGCGACTACGGTGCTTGCGACTATGACATCCGGCACAACCTCAATGCCCAATATGAGTATCAGTTGCCAATCCACGTTCAGAATCGCCAGTTGGCACAGGCGGTCAACGGTTGGCAAATTTCCGGAACCATGTTTTGGCACAGCGGAGTTCCGTTCTCGGTCCTGAGCACGCCGTATTCAGCCGACGGAAACGGCATTGTGCAGGGTAGCGGACCGCAGTTCGCAAGCGTCGTTCCCGGCGTCCCGCTCTATCAGCATGATCCTGTCGCGGGCGTAACGCAGGCGGGCACCCTCCAGTGGCTCAATCCGGCTGCCTTTGTTTCCGCCGTTGATCCAAGTACTGGCCAATGCGTCGGTGGCGACGACCCACGGCATTGCCAATTCGGGAACCTCGGCCGCAATGCCCTGCGCGGTCCCGATTTCGTCTGGAATGACTTTTATCTCACGAAATGGTTCCCTGTGACCGAGCGGGTGAAGCTCAGGGTAGAAGCCCAGTTCTTCAATGTGTTCAACCATCCGAACTTTGGGCTTCCCAGCATGGCGCTGGCGGGGATTCCCGGAAAGCCTTCCACGCAGACGGGATTTGGAGCGCTTACCTATACAACTTCACCGCCAACCGGCCTGCTGGGAGTTGGTTTGGGTGGCGACAGCAGTCCACGCATGATCGCGTTTCAGGCACGCCTGGAATTCTGAGCGTGCCCCCACGATTCTTGCAGTTTGTCGGCCACGCGGAAGTGATCTGATGACGGCTTGCGGTGCGACGCATCTGACTGTCCCAAACCCGTTCCATCCACTGATTCCGGCTTGCGGCACCACTGGCAACCAGGAGGGTCCCCGCCAGCGTGTTAATCAGGCCGGCAATCCTAAAAGGTCCACGGGAAGCGAGATAATAAATAACCGGCTGACGTGGTCATAAGAATCAACAGGTTCACTTCCGGCTTGGTCAGGGTGTAATAGTCCCGGAGTTTGGAAGGGAAGCGATTGGTCGGGCTCGGTTGCATCGTTTTCGGAGTAGTCGCCATGCTCTCCTGTGATTGGGTCACGGCACCGTCTGCTGAGTTGTGTTAGAGATTCATCCAGAGCACCCAAAGCAGATACAGCCAAAGAATGTCCATGAAATGCCAGTATTGCGCGGCCGCTGCGAACGTACTCCGCCGCAGGGTCGAGCGATTGAGTTTGCTCATGACATAAACTAATCCAACCAGACCACCCAGCACATGTAAGGCATGCACGCCCGTGAAGACATAGAAAAATGAGCTGTTTGCATTTGTGGCGAGATACAGTCCTCCTGCTTTCAATTGCAGCCAGGCTATGTACTGACCGGCGACGAAAAGCAGACCTAGCGCTAGTGTCACCCCCAGCCAGCGCATGGGCGCCGCCGCAACCCGAGTTTCGATGCCGCGACCGTATCCCGCGATCCGGCGGCGCGCGATTTCTAAGGTGACGCTGCTCGCCAGCAGCACAACCGTATTGCCGTAAAGTAGGGGGGGCAGAGTCAGGTGTCGCCAGTCGAGCCCCGAACCCTGACGAACCACCAGAGCACTGGTGAGCGCGGCGAATGACATGGTAATCGCCGCCAGCCCAACCCATACGCCGGTCTTGGCCGGTTCTGGAGAGAGGTCCTCCAACGCACGCAAGTCACCCTCAGCCGGAACCAGATTCCTCCCGCCACCATCTCCATAGTGATCTTTACCCGGCGCCCGGCCAGCGATTGGCGGCGGTTCGTGAACCGTGGTTGCCATAGCTCTAGACTCCTTCGATATTCCCCCAATTGACGCCTCAGGCGCCTTTTCTCACAGGATCTTGATAAACCGGGCGCTTGCGCTAGAAATTGTCAAACCTCGCGGTGATCCACGAACTCCTCATTGCACAGGTTGCGCCTTCGATACACGAGACCCGCGAAAAAGCCTGTCATCAGCAGAGGTGGAATCATCAATATTACAATGCCGTTCTTCAGCGCGTGGATAAGACGGGCGCCCGAGGCGGCAGCACTCTGGTAGCACATGGCACAGCCCTGCGCGCGCAACGGGGGAGGTCCGATCAAGAGCAGGAACGCTAGCCCCGCCAGTCCTAGCTTGAGGCAGCGCCAATTTTTCGGTCTTGCAGAATTCACTCGATCTCCTTCGCAACGAAATCTCCCCAGCCGCGTCATCTCCCCACACTCATCCTCGCCATGCGGTACGCGTCGGGCCATACGTAGTTCAGGAGAACAAGCACGAAGAGCGTCGCGGGAAATATGGTCCAGAACAAAAGCCGGCTCTCGTACTTCACGTGCATCAAGTACATGATGCCCACGAACGCCTCCACACACGCCAGGCAGAGCAAGGAGGCAAACAAGGTACGCATCGGCAAGTGCTGATAGGTCAGAACCACCTCAATCCCCACGATGAGCATCAGCCCGACCACGATTCCGATGTAAGAACTCATTCCCAGCTCTTGATCCGATGACATGGCAGATTTTCCCTCCTGCTCGAACCTTCACTCAGCGGGCGGCGTTCATCAAATACATCATTGGAAAAACGAACATCCAGACCAGGTCGACAAAGTGCCAGTACAGGCCCGCGGTTTCGACGTGGCTGCTATCGTAGCGTCCCCGGTTGTAGCCGCGCGTGATAAACAGGAGCGCAAGGACGCCGCAGATGACGTGGGCCAAATGGAGTCCCGTTACACTGAAGAAAGTCGCACCGAACTGAGCTGCGCCACCGGTGGGGTTGTGGAAGAGCCGCCAGCCCTCACCGATCATCTTGAACCATTCCCTCAAGTGTAGGATCGCGAACACCGTGCCCAGAAGCATGGTCAGGCCCAGCCATTTGTTGGCCGACGCTTTCTGCACGGCCTGCGTGGCCCGCACTGCCGCCAGCATGGTAAGGCTGCTGGAAAGCAGGATGAAGGTCATGACGATTCCGTTCAAGATCGTCGGGAATTCGAATGGCGTCCCCCAATTCTTGCTGCCCACCCGCATGTACCCGTAGCCAAACAGAAACGTGGCGAACGTGCATGCGTCGGAGACGATAAAGAGCCATATCCCCAGCTTCTTTTTTTCAATCCCGTATGGAGAACCCTCCATCAGCACTTCACCAGTTGACATGGTCAGTTCGGGTTGGTTCATGGCGCCTCTCTCGACCCTATCTCTAGTCTGAACAGCAAATCTCCCCCACGGTGTTAGGTCCCTGCGATGGACTTTTCCGTTGAAGTCTGCATCACGGAGGCGTCGCCGTCGTATTCCATCGGGCCGTGATGAACGGTCATTTGCCGGCCGCCGAAATTATCAAACGGCGGGGGCGACGTCGTATCCCATTCCAGCGTGGTGGCCTGCCACGGATTGTCTGGAGCCTTCGGTCCCTTGAAGCGGCTCCAAATCACGTTGTACAAGAAGATGAACTGCACGGCACCCAGCAGCAACGCAGCCACGGAAATAAACCGGTTGGTGGGCATCAGCGGAACCATGAAGTCGTCCACAAACGCCGAATAGCGGCGAACCGCCCCGGTGAAGCCCATCAGGTGCATGGTCATGAAGACGAGGTACACGCAGACGAAAGTCAGCCAGAAGTGCACTTTGCCGAGCGTCTCGTTCATCATGCGGCCCCACAGTTTCGGGAACCAGTAGTAGAAACCGGCGAACGTGGCAAAGATGGCGGAAAGGCCCATAGTGAAGTGAAAATGGCCAACGACGAAGCTGGTGGCGTGCAGATAGGAATCAACCGCCGGCTGCGCCAGGAAGAATCCACCGATTCCACCACTGATGAAGAGTGAGATGAAACCCAGGCAGAACAGCATCGGAGTTGTAAAGCGAATGTTGGCGCCGTAAAGCGAAGCCGCGAACACCAGCACCGCAATGACGGAGGGAATGGTGATGATCAAGGTCGGCACCGAGAACACCATCGCCATATACGGGCTCATCCCGCTCACGAACATATGATGTCCCCAAACGACGAAGCTCAGGGCGCCGATAGCGGCCATGGCATAGGTGATCACCTTCCAGCCCCCCACCAGCGGCTTCCGGATGAACGTCGGCATAACATGCGCGACGATCCCAAACGCTGGCAGAATAATGATGTAAACCTCCGGATGTCCGAAGAACCAGAACAGGTGCTGGAACAAGAGCGGTGAACCGCCGGAGTGCGGCAGCATCTTGTCATTCATCACCAGTCCGCCAGGAATAAAGAAGCTGGTCCCACCGAGACGGTCAAGAACCAGGAGGAGGCAAGTGGGCAAGAGCACGGCAAAAGCCAGCAGGCTCACCCACGCATTAATAAACCACGCCCAGGTCGACAGCGGCAGCCTCGACAGCGTCATACCCTTGGTGCGCAGATCGATCGTGGTCACGATGAAGTTCAGCGATCCGAGGAGCGACGCCACGCAGAAGACCGCGATCGAAAGTCCCCAAAGGTTTTGGCCCCAACCCTGGCCGGGACCCGCCTCCGAACCCACGGCGCTCAGCGGCGCGTATGCCGTCCAACCCGAGAGCGGCGGGCCGTCGGGGATGACAAAAGTCGCGCAGGCTAGAACGAAGCCGACGAACGTGACCCAGAATGACGCCATGTTCAGACGGGGAAATGCCATATCCGCCGCACCTACCTGAATCGGCAGCATAAAGTTGCCAAACCCGGCCATCGGCGCCGCTGTCAGCACGAAGAACGCCATAATCGTGCCGTGCATCGTCATCAGCGACAAATAGTATTCGGGGGTGAGGAGGCCCCCGGGAGCGCCGTTGGGAGAAAGCCTACCCAGAAAGGGAATGGCCGCCGTCGGCCAGCCCAAGTGGATGCGCATGACCCAGGAAAGCGCCATCCCGATGAATGCCGCGACCAGGCTCAGGGTGGTGTATTGGATCCCGATCACTTTGTGATCAACGCTGAAGACGTACTTGCGAATGAAACCGTGCGGCGGCGCATGGTGTGCTGCCGCGTGCGCTGACATATTGTGCATCTGATCTCACCCCACGAGAGATGTTGTCGTCTGCCCTTGTCCAGGAAACAGACGCACTTCGGTCACTGCATTGCCGCTTGCTGCTTCATCCAATTATCGAAGTCTGCCTGGGAGATGACCTCGAGATACGCCTTCATGTTGTAATGCCCAAGACCGCAGAGCTGCGTGCACACAATTTCGAACCTTCCCGTCTGGGTCGCCGTGAAGTGGATCGGGATCACGATCCCGGGCACAAAGTCTTGCTGGACACGGAGCTCCCGCACATCGAAGGAGTGCCCCACATCCTTGGAGTGCAGGGTGAGCAGCACTGGTTTGTTCACTGGAATCGCCAGCTCCGCGGTGATGATGTCGTCTTTCGAATCAGCATCGTGGTCTGTGTCGAGACCAAAGAAATTCTGGGTCCCCTCATTAATAAGCTCCGGGTGAAGGGGTCCGAACTTGCCATCCGGCCCGGGGTAACGGAAGTAAAACGCAAACTGCCCAGCCTGAACGTCGACACGCACTGAGTCCGGATCCGGCGGCGTGAAATAGACCGATCCCCATGCCTTCGAACCGACGAACGAAAGCACCAGAATTTCGATGCCCACGACGACACCCGCGAAGATGATGAGAGGTTTCGCGCCGCCGGGGAACGATTTCATCTTGCGCGCGCCCTTGCTGTCGCCGTACAGAAAAGAAAATGCCGCCAGCACCAGTTGCCCGGCGATAAACAGAGTGCCCGCGCCAAATATGGTTTCTTCGATCTGGTGGTCGATATTGGGCCCGTGGACGGAAATATCCACCGGCATCCACCACACGTGAGCTATTACGCAATACGCGATAACCAGGGTGACGATTACCACTACGACCGCAAACGCTTTTCCCGGCATGAGATTCCTCGCTCTAAGTCGGCCGCGGAACCGCCACATCAGGTTCCAAGGGCAGCCGCCACAGTCGTGCTGCCCCGGCCGCGATTCTGGTAGGCTCACTACTTTGCTTTGAAGGTGAAACTGACAGCAGTCGGCTTACCTGCAGCAACCGTGACATTCTGAGTCTGAGTTCCGTAGGTTTCCTGCCAGGCCGTCAGCGTGTAGGTTCCCGGCGGCAGGTTGTCGAGCTTGAAAGAACCGCTGTCGTCAGTAACCCCGTAGGGGCCCTTCACTACCACAATGTAGGCCTGCATCCAAGGATGGACGTTGCACTTGACGGGTACAGGGATTTCTTCGTTGGCCCAAGTCACATCCAGAGGCGGGCCTCCCGGCATCTGCGACTTGTTCCACGCGGCATTTTTGGTGGATTGCGGGTGAATGTTGTGGAGAGCTTGGTCGCTATTCAGTATCTTCATGTGCTGACCCACATCGACAGCCACTACATGCGGGAAGTACTGACAACCTTTTTGTTCAAGCTGGACAGGCTGCGATGAAGGGATCTCATTCCCGGCCAGACCCTGGCTTACGTAGACGACCACATTGGCCAGCCCTCCGTTCGCGCCTGCAACCACGTTTTCCATAGTGACCGGCTTGTCCTTGTGAGCCGCGGCGCAGCTCGGGTCCTTGGACATGTCAATCCCCTTCTGGTGGGGAGCTGTGCCGTCAAGCTTGACAGTACCCGTGACCTGGCCTGCCGAAGCCGCACTCACACTACTTCCGGTATGCAACAATGCCGATGCGAAAGTTAGTAAGGCTGAGGTCAGTACTACGATTTTCCATGTTGCTTTCATTGAATTGTTCTCCTCGCCAGGTAACGCCAACAGCGAACCCTCGTGCGGTTCCCTTCGGAAGAGCCTCCTCAAAGTTGAAGGAAACCCACCAATGATCCATCCGCACCTAATTCTTTTCAACTAGACGCTTGGCATCCGGCGCGCAATATACTAGGACATCTGTCACCGAAAGTCTGTGACAGAACTCATAGATCAATGTGATGTTAATCACAACCGAAGCTGGGCGGCTTCGAGGAAGTTGGCCGCCCAAGAGGTCCACTTTGGCCTACGCCAATGAGCATCGGCCATGGGAGCTTTACCAGACGTGTTCGAGCAGACTTTATCGCAATGCCAGGAACTGGTGCGCAGCCAAGGCGGGCGGAAGAAGTTCCGTTTCAAGAACAAGCTGATGAGCCTGGATGGGAGCATCATCGATCTGTCGCTGAGCCTGTTCAACTGGGCAAAATTCCGGCGGACGAGAGGTGCGATCAAGCTGCACTTGCTGCTGGACCACGATGGCTACCTACCGTCGTTCGCGGTGGTGACCGACGGCAAGACCAGCTCGCGCTATCGCGGCTGTTCATGTTGCCTTCCGCGCATCACAAGGGCGTCGGCGTCCGGATTGACAGTTTTGTAGGGTCGAGGACTGGCGCCATGCTCCGTAGGTTCAGCCTAGCTTGGAGCTCTCCGTTTCCGTTGAGAGTGCCGCAATATCCGAACCGTAAGTTGGTTTCCAGCCCCCGCCACTTCGAACGTAGCGTCCGGATTTCCCGCACTACGCTCACCTGTTGGCTTCGAGTCAAGTTTTATACGTCTTCTGGGGAGGCTACGTCACACTTTTGACCGTTGCCTTCGTCTTGTTCTTCGGTATGACGTTTTTGCAGTCCGTCGCCACAACAAAAGTGGTCGATGTGTTTTCTTCTGCGGTGGCTACACTTGTGTTCGCATGGCGGGGCGCTGTGGACTTCAAGCTCGCTGCGATTCTAGGAGTCGCCATGTTTCTTGGTGCCATGATCGGCGGGCCCACTGCGCTGAAGGTTAGCCCCGTGTGTCTTCGGCGCGTTTTCGTCGCGGTCGTTATCGGGCTGGCACTGAAGATGCTTTTCACTTTTGTGAAGTCTCAAGGCAAGAATACGCTTGACTCTGGAACCGTTTCCGGGGTTTATGCTCAACGCCGAAGGTGAAGACCGTGCAATCGGGTGAACTGTCACGTCTTGCTGGGATCAGCACGGACACTCTGCGGCACTACGAACGTCTGGGAGTTCTGCCGAAACCACCCCGCACGAACGGTGGCTATCGAGATTACCCTGCAAACTCGCTAGAGCGAGTTCGGCTGATCCAGAGCGCGTTGAAGGTGGGCTTTTCTCTTCCTGAGTTGGTGACCATCTTGAGAATGCGTGATCGTGGAGAGGTTCCGTGCGACAAGGTCCGTGCTATCGCGGGGCACAAACTCCAAGAGGTCAAGCAGCAGATCAATGACCTTTTGGGTACGCGCGATCAGCTTAAGCGGATTCTCAAGGACTGGGATGATCGACTGGCTCGCACTGGAAGGGGAAAACCAGCGCGGTTACTTGAGAGTCTGCCGCATGATGTGATTGGCATTAATCCAAGCCGATTGACGGCGAAGCACATGAGGAGACGTCGGCGATGAAAATAAAAGCAATCCTTACAGTTTTGATGCTTGCTTCCGCGATTCAGGCTCAGCAGGCAAACACTCAAACACCGGAACAGCAGCACGCTGCGATGATGAAACGGGATGATGCTGGGATGGGATTCTCACAGGACAAGACAACGCACCATTTCGTTTTGCTGAAAGATGGTGGCGCGATCCAAGTCAGAGTAAACGATCCAAAGGACGACACCAGCCGAGCCCACATTCGCATGCACCTTTCTCACGTGGCTGAGATGTTCTCGGCGGGTAACTTCAATTTCCCGATGTTCATCCACGACACCACACCGCCCGGCGTGCAAACGATGGAGAAACTGCACAGCGAGATTCACTACCATTATCAGCAGACCGATACAGGTGCCAAGATCATGATTGAAACTGCAAACCCGAAAGCGCTGGAGGCCGTCCACGAGTTTTTGCGATTTCAGATTGCCGAGCACCAGACTGAAGACTCGACAAAAGTAACGAATGTTGCCGATGGCAAATGATGCTAACTAGCCAAGGGCTTCGGTGAGGGGACGCAGGAACCGTGTGTCCGCGCAACGTGCCTGTGCCCTACTCTATAGCAGGCTTCGCTACCAAGGGACATGCTCGCCCCGGGAAAGTCTCCAGCTGAATCGGCGTGATCGCTGGTGGATATGACGATGCTGTAACGGCGTTCACTTGTGTTGCGGCCCGCAAATTTGCCTCGCCCCCCTGCCGACAGTTGGAGGCTTTGTCGTCCCTGCGTCCCCACCGCCAGTTGCCTAGAGATGGAGAGGACCAGGCTATCGGGTGAGCGAGTCCTTACCCGAGCTGACTCCTTACATTCAGCAAGCACATCAACATCACTTCGGACACACCCCTTGATATCCCATCGAAACGTACTGCTTTGCCGGGGTGATGCCGTAGAAGCGTTCATGGCAGTAGTCTTCTGGGTATTCGACTACACAGGAGATCGCCATGAACGCTTTCTACGAGCAGCCCAAGAGTAGCATCGAGTTCGGATATCGATGTTTCGATCGAATCCCACTGAACGGACTGATTCAACCCTTCCAACAGCCGGAGCGGGTACTGGGTTGCGCTGCGGGGCAGAAATGGCTGGCCGCCTTTACTCCCGTCTTCTCCTCCCAGGAGCGGCGACAGGCTGTTGTCAGCACCGGCTCTTCTTCTCTCAGGTCGAGCTTTGCGACAACCTGATCTTCTTCCGCCGTGCCGCCGTCGATCAGTTCGCCGAGCGCTTTACTCGACATGAACCGAACCATCGGACAACCCAAAAAGATCACTCTCATCTTTGGCCGGAAAGTCACTCGGCAATACAAGGGCAAGCTGCAGACCGAACTCGAAGACCTCGATCTTCCCCATCCCGTCATTCGCAGTCACTGCGCCCATGGATTCGCCCAGCAATACGTCCGCCATGACCGCTTGCTACGAACCGAGCCGGCCACCAATGACGTCACCGACTATGGGGTCAAAAAGAACGTCGAGAATCTGCGGCAGTTGCGCCAGCGCATGTCCGAGATCATTGACCACTACCACGATGCCCAGCAAGACATCCTGGAAACTTTCATCGATCGCGGCCAACTCCAAAAACTGGCTGAGCCCACCACCCTGACCAA
>Ga0187867_10002035_pt1 | contig 17087 bp, 17 predicted proteins | sample June2016WEW_13_1_FD_132976 | JGI IMG/M metagenome (GOLD analysis project Ga0187867, IMG submission 132976) | Peatland microbial communities from SPRUCE experiment site at the Marcell Experimental Forest, Minnesota, USA - June2016WEW_13_10 | ecosystem: Environmental > Terrestrial > Soil >...
GAAACCCAACGCTCGATATCGTCGAACACCGTGAATATCGCGGGCACGATGATGAGCGTCAACAGCGTCGAGGTGATGAGTCCACCGATGACCGTGATTGCCATTGGCGCACGAAAGTCGCTGTCGCCGCCCCAGCCGAGTGCGACCGGCAGCATACCGGCCACCATCGCAATCGTGGTCATGACGATGGGTCTGGCGCGCTTGTGCCCGGCCTCGAGCAGCGCCTCGAGTCGCGGCTTTCCGGCACGCATTTCCTCGATCGCGAAATCGACAAGGAGAATCGAGTTCTTCGCGACGATCCCCATCAACATGAGCACGCCGATGACGACCGGCAGCGAGAACGGCAAGCCCGTCAGCAAGAGCGCGAGCATCGCGCCGCCCAAGGACAGCGGCAGCGCCGACAGAATCGTGATGGGTTGAAATACCCGCGCGAACAGCAGCACGAGCACGGCAAAGACCATGAGCACACCGGCGCCGATCGCGAGAAGGAAATTATCCTGCAGCTCCGTCATGAATTGTGCATCCCCGGTTTCGACCAGATGCACGCCCTGCGGCAAATGTTTCAGCGTCGGCAGCGCGTAGACCTTGTCTTTGGCGGTCCCGAGCTCAACGCCGGGAGCGAGATCCGCCTCGAGGAATGCACGCCGGCTTTGATTGTAACGGCGCACCGCGGAGGGCCCCCGACCGAAGCTCAGGTCGGCGACCGCTTTGAGCGGCACGCTCGAGCCGGATGCGGTCGGCACCGGCAAATTCTCGAGCGTCGTGAAATCGCGGCGCGCGGACTCGATGAGGCTCACGCGAATCGGAATCTGCCGGTCGATCAATGAGAACTTCGCGCCGTTCTGCGGCAGATCGCCGAGCGTCGCAATGCGTATCGTTTGACTGATGGACTCGACGCTGACGCCGAGCTGCGCCGCGATGTCGAGCCTCGGATGCACGATGATTTCCGGCCGCGGCAGATCGCCGCGAATTCTGCCGCTGCGAAGTTCGCCGAGACCCTGCATTTCCGCGAGCAGCTTTTGCGCAGTCGCCTCGAGCAGCACCGGGTCGTCGCCGGTCAAATACAGCTGCACGTCGCGTCCGCCGCCGTTATCGGAGAAATTCAATTGCCCGTCGGGAACGGCCTGCATCAGCGGGGCCATTTTCTGTTCCCACTGCTTCTGGCTGAGATCGCGCTGCGAGCGCGGCACGAGGCTGATGTAGAGCGTCGCGGTTCGAATCTCATCGCCGCCGACGAATTCGACGACGTCGGTGACCTCCGGCGATTTTCTCAAGATTGCGGTCGCGGCTGCGGCGACGCGCGCCGTGTCGTCGAGCGTGCCTCCGGGCGGCAGCTCGATGTCGAGTTCACAACTCGCAAAATCCTCCGGTGGGACGAACGCCTTCGGTATTACCCACATCATCCCGATCGAGAGCACAAAAAACCCGATTCCGCCCAGGATCGTTTTCCATCGATTCGACGCAACCCAGCGCAAAATCTGTAAATAGCGCGACATGATGGGGCCGTCGACGGAATGCTGGAGCATCGCATCGGGCTTCAGCGTGTAAGCGGCCAGCACCGGCGTGATGAGGCGCGCGACCAGCAGGGAAATGAACACCGCCGCCGCGACCGTAAGCCCGAACTGCTTGAAATATTGCCCGGTGATGCCGCTCATGAAACTGACCGGCAGAAACACCGCGATGATCGTAAACGAGGTCGCGACGACCGCAAGACCGATCTCGTCGGCGGCATCCAGCGCGGCGCGAAAGCCGCTCTTGCCCATGCGCATATGACGAACGATGTTTTCGATCTCGACGATCGCATCGTCGACGAGCACGCCGGCGACCAACGACAATCCGAGCAGCGTGATCTGATTGAGCGTAAAGCCCATGAGGTCCATGAATGCAAATGTCGGTATCGCCGACAACGGAATCGCGAGCGCCGAAATCACCGTCGCGCGCGAACTGCGCAGGAAACACCAGACCACGATGACCGCGAGCACGGAGCCTTCGATCAGCGCGTTGATCGACGAATGGTAGGTCCGCTCGGTATGCGGCTCGGTGGAGAATATGGTCGTCAGCCCGCTGACGCCCGGATTCTCGGCCATGATCTTCTTGAGTTCCTCGTCGACGGCCTTCGCCACGGCGACATCGGAGGCGCCGATCGCCTTGGACACGCCGAAGGTCGTCGCCGGGCGACCGTTGAGGCGCGCGATCGTGCGCACCTCCTCGATGCCGTCGTGCACATCGGCAAGATCGCGCAGGCGCACCCATTTTCCGGCGCGGACGAAAATCTGACTCTCGCCGAGTGCGGCGGCGGTCTTTGCGCCGCCCAAAACCCGAATCGCCTGCTCGCCGCCACCCAATTGGGCGCGGCCGCCGGGCGCATCCAAATTGAGCGCCCGTAATTGCTCATTGACTTCGTAGGCGGTGATACCGAGCGCCTGCATGCGCGCCGGATCGAGTTCCACGCGAATTTCACGGCTGACGCCGCCGGTGCGCGTGACTTGCGCGACGCCGGGAACGGCCAAGAGACGCTTGGTCACGGTGTTGTCGACGAACCAGCTCAGTGCTTCCGGCGACATGCTCGTCGTCGTGACCGCGTAGTAGACGAATGGACCGCTGAAGTTTACGCGCTGGACTTGCGGTTCGAAGATCCCCTGCGGCAGGTCGTTGCGAACCTTGGCAACCGCATCGCGCACGTCGGTCACGGCCCGATCGACCGGCGTACCGATCTGGAACTGCACGTCGATACCGACCAAGCCCTCGATGATGTAGGTCGTAATGTTGCGCACGTTGCCGATGCTCGAGATGGAGCCCTCGATCTTTTGCGCGATCTGGGTCTCCATCTCGGTCGGCGCGGCACCGGGCTGCGAAACACTGACCTGGACCATCGGAAACGTGATGTCGGGCTGGAGGTTGATCGGCAAGCGGATGAAATCCACGACACCGACGAAAAACAACACGAAGAACAAGACAATCGGCATCACCGGATGGCGGATCGCCCATGCCGAAATATTTTTCACGCACCACCCGCCGTTGCACGCACCGGCTTGACCGTCTCTCCGTCCTGCAGAAAACCGCCCGCGGTCGCGACGACTTGCTCATCCGCACTCAGGCCCTCGGCAATCGTCACTCCGTTCGGAACGACGCCCGACAATCGCACCGGGCGCCGTTCTATCTTGTTGTGCGCGTTGACGATCAGAACGTAACTGCCTTTCTCATCGCTCAATACCGCGGTTTGAGGCAGCACCGCGCGCTCCGCGTTGCTGATCGTTACTTCGGCGCGTGCGAAAGCGCCGGGGCGCAGGTTCGGATCCGGCTGCATGGCAATGCGGGCCATACCCAAACGGGTTTGCGGATCGATGACCACACCCAGCAGGCGTATTTGGCCGGCATAGCGCTGGGATACCCCCGTCAGGCTCACACTCGCCGCTTGGCCGACCTTCAGCAAAGGCAAATCCTGCTCGGCGACCTCGCCGCGTAATTCAATCTCGTTGCCTTGCGCTAAGCGAAACAGCGCCGGTCCGCCCGCGGTCGCGGTCTGACCCAATTCGACACTGCGCGTGAGGATCGTGCCATTGGCCGGCGCTCGTACATCTGCGCGGTCCACGCGCGCTTGCGCCTCCGCCAACTGTGCCGCCGCCACTTTGACCTTGGCCGCCGCGGTCACCGCCGTCGAGTGCCGCCGTTCGGTTTCCTCGGTCGACAACGCACCGGCGGCGCCGACCGCGATGGCCCGGTGATATTCCGCCTCGGCGAGATCCGCCTCGGCGCGCGATTGCTCGAGCGCGGCCGCGAGGCTCGCGACTTGGGGCTGCAGCACGGAGGTGCTCAAACGGGCCAATAGCTGGCCCTTTTTGACGTGGTCGCCGGCTTCGACGTAGATCGCGTTGACGAGGCCGCCGTCGCCCTCGACGCCGATCGGTATGTCGTAGCGCGCCGCAATCGTCCCGATGATGCTGACCGTCGTCGGCACCGAACTTAAGGACACCGAGGTCACGGTGACCGTCGGCGTATTGGACTTGTCCGAAAGCGCGTTTTTGGCCGCACTCAATGCGGTCAGCCGGAAAGCCAGCAAACCGCCGATCACGATCGCGAGCGCGCCATATGCCCATAAGCTGCGGCGGCTGACCAGCCAGGTAGCCAAGCGGGTCGATTGCGGGATCGGTGACAATTGCATGATCATGAATTCCGAGCGGGTAAACGCGCCAATCCTAAGGTGGAACAGACCGGCGGATCGAGCCCAAGTTCAAGCGGCCGCACACGCTCAATACACACGGCGACGCGCAAAGTTGCAGCTACTCGAGTGAAATCTGACGGCGGCCGCCGTATCGCTAGGGTGCGACTTGGTCGATCACCAGGTCGCGCACGCCGTCGCGGCCGACATCATAGGAGAGTTCGCCGAATAAATCCCCGGAAGCGGGCGTCGGCTGGCCGCTGAATGAGACGCGAGCGGTGATCGAAACGCGCTGGCCGCTGGCCAGCGCATGGCCGGGCAGCATCGAATCGGCCGGCGACAGCTCGATGCGGGTGCCGATCGCCTCGCTAGTGAGGCGCTTCGCGGCGAGCGGTGGGCCCCGGCTGCCGGGCTCGCGCGCGAACACGAACAGCGGCGTGCCGGCGTGCAGCCGTGCCTTCAATGCCGGCGCGATCGTAATGTTCACGGTCGCCTTGGCGGCCGGATCCGCAGCCGCAGGACCCGCGCCCGTGCCCGGCGCACCTGCGCCCATGCCCGCGGGGCTCGCGCTCTGGGGACCGCTGCCGGACCCCGCGGCGGCCATCGGCAATGCTGCCAGTTCGGCGATTCTCGCATCCAGCATTTCCGCGACCTGCGGCGGAGGATGCATCGCTTTCAGCGCTTCCCAGCGCGCACGCGCGAGCGCTCGATTGCCGACTACCGCTGCCGCGTAGCCGCCGTACAACAGCGCGCGCGGATTCTGGGGCTCTTGGGCCAAAGCCTGCTCGAACAGCTGCGCCGCCTGCTCGGTGACCTCGCCGCCCGCCTTCATGCTGATCGCCTCGCCGAGTCCGAGCGTCGCCTCGACATTCTTTCCGCCGTCGAGGGAGTGTGCATGGTCGAAGGCAACGATGGCCTCATCCACGCGTCCCAGCGCGTCGTAGGAGCGGCCCAGCATGAGCCAACCCTCCAAATCGTTGGGTTGATCGGCCAGATGCTTTTCGAGCTTCGCCACCATGGCGGCGACCTCGGGGCCGACTGTGGGGCCGGACGCCGGCGCGTTCCAATCCCAAGTCGACCACAGTGGATAGAGCGCAGACGCGGCGCCGACGACGACGACTGCCGACAGCGTACCGAGGATTCGGCTACGCGGGTCGCGCAGCAACGGCACGGCCACCGCGGCCGCGGCAAGCGCAGCCATGACGGCTGCAACGACGAGGAACACGATCATCAGCGCGACCCTGAGAGCGGCCCAGCCGGGCCCTCGGGTGAGGCAGGCGTAGGTTCATCGTCGAGCGGCATCCTTGAGCGCGCGCGCATGACGCGAAACACGATCAACGCACCGATCAGCAGCAAAACGAACGGCGAGCCCCAGATCCACAAGGTCTTTGCCTCCACCGGCGTATTGAAGCGCACGAACTCGCCGTAACGGGCGGTCATGAAATCGAAAATTGCGGCATCGCTTTGTCCGGCGAGCAGCATTTCGCGCACCTGTCGGCGCAGGTCCGCAGCAAGCTGCACGTTGGAGTCGGCGATGGATTCGTTCTGGCAGACCAGGCAGCGCAACTGCTTCGTGATGCTTTCGTAGCGCGCCTCGAGCACGGGGTCCTCGATCTGCCCGTTGACGTCGAGCGCCGCGGCGGCGCCCGCGCACAGCGTCAGGGCGATCATGATCGGCATCCAGTATTTCAAGCGCCGCCCTTGCGCGCCGCTTCTATTCTCGGCAAAAACTCCTTCTGCCAGACATCGAGAGTCAGCGGCGAAATGAACTTGAAGACGATGCGCCCTTTGGCATCGACGAGAAAGGTTTCGGGCGCGCCGTAGACACCCCACTCAATCGCAGTGCGCTCTTCCGGATCGAATGCGACGGCTGTATATGGATTGCCGAGCTGCTGCAGCCAGCGCTGCGCCTTGGTCCGGTCGTCCATGAAGTCCAGCCCGATGATGGGTACGACGCGTTGTTGCGCGATCTGCAGCAGGGCTTCCTGCTCCTCCCGGCATGCGACGCACCAGGTGCCCCAGGCATTGAAGACGTATACCTGGCCTTGCAGCGATGTGCTGCTGACCGATCGGCTCGGATCGAGGACATCGGTCAAATTGAAGGCCGGAGCCGGCTTGCCGATCAGCGGCGACGGCAGCGCGCGGATATCACGATTGGGATTCAGGCCCAATACGAACAGTACGACGAGTCCCAAGAACGCCGCGATCGGCACGAGAAACTTCCACATCAGGCGATTCCCGGGGTCGGTTGTGGGTTCGGGTTGGGCAGCGCCGCAGTGTTATCCGAAGTCGCCGCCACCTTCATGCGGTAGCGCCGGTCGGTTGCCGCGATAAAGCCGCCGATCGCCATGACGAGCGCACCGAGCCAAATGTAGCGCACCAGCGGTTTGTATTGAATGCGCATGCTCCAGGCACCTTGCCCGAGCGGATCACCCATCGCGACGAACAGATCGCGCGCCCAATTGACCGAGATCGCGGCCTTGCTGTTGTCGGTTTGCTGCACGCGGAAATGCCGCTTTTGCGGCTTCAGAATTGCGACCGGCTTGCCGTCCTTGGTGATTTCCACGAGCGCTTCGACCGCGTCGTAATTGGGTCCCCGCACCTCGGTCGCCGCCAGGAATTTGAAATCATAGCCCGCAATCACGAAACTGCCGCCGGGCTTCAGGGCGACGTCCTTTTCGATCTTGTAGCTCTCGACACCGCTCGCGCCGATCGCGAACATGCCGATGCCGATATGCGCAATCGCCATGCCGAGCAGCCCGCCGGTCACGCTTTGGTGACGGCGCAAACGCTGAATCGGATCGACGAGCGCGGAAAAAATGACCCAGAATCCCAAGCTGAAGCCGAGCAATCCGAGCCAATGAATTTCGTGGAATACCAAGCCTTGGACCGTCAGCGCGAGCGCGATCGCCGCGCCCAGCAGCCACCAAACCGGTTTCGCCGATACGGTCAGTTTGCCGCGCCGCCATGCCGAATGCATGCCGACGCACAAGAAAACGAGCAGCGGCAGCGCCGGCACGAGGAACATCAATGCAAATACGGGCGGTCCCACGGAAATCTTGCCGATGCCGAGCAGTTCGTAGAGCAAGGGCGACAGGGTTCCCCACAAAATGAGTCCGGCGATGCACACCAGCAGCACGTTGTTGACGAGTATGAAAAACTCGCGCGAAAACAGTTCGAAGCCCCCCGGGACATACAATTTTGGCGCCCGCCAGGCATACAGCGACAGCGAGCCGCCGATCGTCGTGACGAGAAACGCGAGGATATAGAGTCCGCGCTTCGGGTCGGTCGCGAAAGAATGCACCGAGACGAGCACGCCGGAGCGCACCAGGAAAGTTCCGACCAAACTCAATGAGAATGCGAAAATCGCGAGCAGCAGCGTCCAGCTCTTGAAGATGCCGCGCTTCTCGGTGACGCTCAGCGAATGGATCAGCGCCGTGCCGACGAGCCAGGGCATGAATGAGGCGTTCTCGACCGGGTCCCAGAACCACCAGCCGCCCCAGCCGAGTTCGTAATAGGCCCACCAACTACCCAAGGCGATGCCGATGGTTTGAAACATCCACGCGAAGATCGTCCAGGGTCGAGTCCATTTCGCCCATGCCTGATCGAGGCGTCCCTCGAGCATGGCGGCGCACGCGAATGCGAACGCCACCGAAAAACCAACGTAACCGGTGTAGAGCATCGGCGGATGGATCGCGAGTGCGAAGTCCTGCAGCACGGGATTCAAATCGGTACCGTCTGCCGCGGCCGGGATCAAGCGCCCGAATGGATTCGAGGTCCATAAAGTGAACAGCATGAAGCCCGCGCTGACCAGCCCCATGACGCCGATGACTCGGCTGGAGAAGCTCAGCGGCATACCGCGGCTGAACGCGGCGACCGCGACGCTCCAAATCGACAGGATCAATACCCACAGCAGCAGCGAGCCCTCGTGCGCGCCCCAGACGGCCGCCACGCGATAGAACAGCGGCAGCTGGGAGTTGGAGTTGCTCGCGACGTACTGGACCGAGAAATCATTGTTGACGAACGAATAGACGAGGCAGCCAAAGGCCATCGCGACGAACACGAACTGCCCGGTGACCGCCGGGCGCGCGACCGACATCCAGACCGGCTTTTCGCGCCACGCGCCGACGAGGCCGAAAAACGCCTGCGACAGGCTCAGCACGAATGCCAAGATCAGCGCAAATATTCCCAGTTCCGGTGCCATACCATTGCCCCCAAGGCCGTGCCTTCAGTGATCGAGCCTCAACCGGGCGGCTTCGTGCCGCCTTTCTGCTTCAAAGACGCCGCAACCTCGGGAGGCATGTATTTCTCGTCATGCTTGGCAAGTACTTCGTCGGCCACGAACGCGCCGTCGGCGCCCATCGTGCCGTGCGCGATGATCCCTTGACCCTCGCGAAACAGATCGGGCAACACGCCCGTATATTCTACCGGAACCTCGTGCGAGAAATCGGTCAACACGAAGCGCACCTGCAGGTCGCCGGGTTTGCGCGCGACGCTGCCCTTGACGACCATCCCACCGATGCGAAATCGCTTCGCAGCCGGCGCCTTCCCGGTCGCCACCTGACTCGGGTCATAATAAAACATGATGTTCTCGCGCGACGCCATGACGGCGAGCGCCACCGAGGCGGCCACGCCTCCCAAAATACCGAGAACGACGAATAATCTCTTGCGTCTGGGCGTCACGATCTCTCACTCCCCGCCATCGCCAACGCGCGCTGCGCGCGCTTCAGAGCCTGCGCGTGATAGCGTCGCGCGGACCAAAGATTCCATAACAAAACCGAGATCGCGAGCGCATAGCAAGGCCAGACATAGCGCGCGTAACCTCCCATCGCAAAGAAGCCGTCGACCGTCATGCTCGCAGCATCTCGCGAACCCAACTGGACTGGCGTTCGCGATTCAGCACTTCACCGCGCAATCGCATGCAAAGCATCGCGCCGAAGAACAGCATGAAGCCCAAAAACATCGCGAGCAGCGGCCACAGCATGCTTCCGGGCATCGACGACTTCTCAAATTTCATGACCGTCGCACCCTGGTGCAGCGAGTTCCACCACTGCACCGAGAAATGAATAATCGGCACATTGACCACGCCGACGATCGCGAGCAGCGCCGCGGCTCGGTCGCCGCGAGCGGGATCCTCGAACGCAGCCCGCAATGACATCACACCAAAATACAGGAATAGCAGAATCAACTCGGACGTGAGGCGCGGATCCCAGGCCCAATAAGTACCCCACATCGGGCGGCCCCACAGTGATCCAGTCACCAATCCGAGCACGGTAAACGAGGCGCCGATGGGCGCGACCGCTGCGGACACGGCGTGGGCCATCTTGATGCGCCAAATGAGACCGATCGCGCCGGCAACCGCCATCAGGGTGTAGCCGAACATGGACAGCCAACCCGCAGGCGCATGCACGTAGATGATCCGGAATGCGTTGCCTTGTTGATAATCGGGAGGCGCGAACACGAGTCCGTCAATGACGCCATAGGCAATCGCGATGCCCGCGATCAGCAAAAACCAGGGCGCAAACGCCGCGGCGGTGCGGTAGACGTAAGGCGGAGACGCGAGCCGATAAAACCAAGTCCACATGGGTGTTTATTATGAGCCTTTATTCGAGCGTTATCCGCAAAGCCGCCGTTGCGGCGAGCGGCGCGAGACTAGTGGTAAATACGCATAGCGCCGCCAAAAAATACAGGGCCCCGGCGGCGGTCTCACCGCCGATCGCCCGATCCGTCGCATTGGCGCCGAATATCAGCAAGGGCATCGCGAGCGGTAAGACGATCAAGGATAACAAAACGCTGCCGCGCCTGAGGCCGACGGTGAGCCCCGCGCCGATAGCACCCAGCCAGCTCAAGGTCAGTGTCCCCATTGCAAGGCTCAACATCATGATCGGAAAAGCCTCGATGGGAACCGCGAGTCCGGTGGCAACGAGCGGCGAGATCACGACGAGCGCCGCACCACTGACCAACCAATGTGCCAGCGTCTTGGCAATCACGATGACGCCCAATGACTGTCCAGACAGCGCCAACTGCTCCAAGGTTCCATCCTCGGCGTCGCTCTTGAACAAACCCTCCATCGACAACAAGGATGCCAGCAGCGCAGCGACCCAGAGCACGCCCGGCGCCATGTCTCGCAACAGCGACAGCTCCGGACTTAATGCAAGCGGAAACAAAGTCGTGACGATCAAGAAAAAGACCAGCGGTTGCAGCAACTGGTCGGGCCGCCGGAAGCTCAAGGTCAGCTCCCGCCGCAACACCAAACTCATTGCTGAACCAGCGCCGACGCTCATGCCGCGAGTTCCAGGCGCCGTACGGGACGGGCCAGCACCAGATCATGATGTGCGACGACCAGCGCGCACCCGCCTTGATCGACGTGTTCTTCGAGCATCGCGGACATGAATTCGGCGCCGCGGGTATCCAGATTGGTGTAGGGCTCATCGAGCAACCACAAAGGTGCCCGTACCGCAAGAATGCGCGCGATCGCAACGCGCCGGCGCTGGCCCGCCGATAGGACGCGCGTCGGCAGATCGGCGCAAGCCCCAACGCCGGCTTTTTCGAGCGTCTCACGCAGTTCCGGCAGGCTGACGCGCCGCTTCAGGCCGACCGTAAAACGCAGGTTTTCGAGTGCGGTCAGATCGCTCTTGAGCGCCGGTTCATGCGAGGCGTAGGCGAGCGCTGCTTGATAATCGGCACGAACCGCCGTGATCGACTGACCCAACCAGGCGACCGTCCCCTGTTCGGGCCGAAGCAGGCCGCAAACGACGCGCAGCAGCGTTGTCTTTCCGGCCCCATTGGGACCCCAAATATGAAGGAGCTCGCCGCCAGCCAGCGCAAAGCTGGTGCCCTTCAAGACGTGACGATCCCCGCGCCATACATGGACGCGGTCCACGTCGAGGCGGTAAGCGGGAGCGCTCATTGCGTAGCGCTCCTAAGGGAAATCAATTAGTTGTCTCAACCAATTCATGTAACACAGATTATATACGTAGGGCGCGGGCGATTTCTTTCTGATATTTTCGGCTTTGCGGCGCAGACCGCATAAAAGCCGAAAAATCACATAATGGGGGTAAGCCATGCCGCTTTCCAAGAAATTGGCCGCCGAGTTTATCGGCACATTCTGGCTCGTGCTCGGCGGCTGCGGCAGTGCGGTGCTCGCGGCTGCGTTTCCGCACGTGGGCATCGGCTTGTTGGGTGTTGCCTTGGCATTCGGACTCACGGTCGTGACGATGGCATTTGCGATCGGCCATATATCGGGCTGCCATCTGAATCCGGCCATCACCCTGGGTCTCGTGGTCGGCGGTCGACACCCCGCCAAAGAGATCCTTCCGTACTGGATCGTGCAGGTCGCGGGCGCCATCGTGGCGGCAGGGTTATTGCTCTATATCGCGAGCGGCAACGGCAGCAATGTGCTGGCTGGCGGTCTTGCGGCCAACGGCTTTGGCGAACACTCGCCGGGGCACTACGACCTGGGCGCCGCGTTCGTCTGCGAAACCGTGATGACGGCGATCTTCCTGTTCGTGATCATGGGCTCGACCGATAAGCGGGCACCGGCCGGCTTCGCGCCGCTCGCGATCGGTCTTACGCTGACGCTGATTCATTTGATTAGCATTCCCGTGACCAATACCTCGGTGAATCCGGCTCGCAGCACCGGCCCCGCCATTTTCGTACATGGTTGGGCGGTCGAGCAGCTATGGCTGTTCTGGGCGGCACCGCTATTGGGCGCCGTGATCGGCGCGATGCTCTATCGGTTCATTGCGGAGCCAAAGAGCTGAACGCATCGCGTGGTGCCCCGGGCCGGGGTCGAACCGGCATGACCTTGCGGTCAACGGATTTTCTTACTCACGACGGCTTTCGCCGCAGCGCCTAACGCGCATTCGGAGTCTGGAGTGCGCCACGACCTTGAGGCAGCCGATTCGCGCTGCTGTTAGGCCCCCGCCGTCCACTCTCTACACCTGCCAGCGCCACGCCGTGGCGGCTGGATTGGCTCGGCGTTGCCTCGGTGTGACCCAGGGGGTTCGCCGACTTTGACGGGATCCAGCGGAGTGTTTCCATCCCCGCCGCTCAAATCGAATCAAGTCCGTTGCGTCTACCAATTTCGCCACCGGGGCACAGCGCGCAAGTGTACCCGGGAACAATCGCGAACGGGAATAAGCGCGCAGCGAGATTTGCGGTACCCGCAGGACGCGCGGCGCTAGCCGCCCGACGCGCACTACACCGCGATGCGCTGAGGCGCCGGCATGCACCAGATGTCGAGCGGTCTGGTTCTGCCGCGCAATGCGAATTGCGGCAACCGGATGCAAGGCATCAATGCCGTGACCCGCTCGTCGGCCAAACGGTCGGCCTCGAGCGCAGCCGCCACCGCGGCCGAGAACAGCACCTCGCCGGCGCGTGCGCGGCTGCAAAGACGCGCAGCCACATTGACGGTGTCGCCCACCAAGGTATGCGCGCGTTGCCCGGGTGGCCCGTGCAAACAGCGCGCAACGTCACCGAGATGCAAGCCAATGCCGATTCCGGTCTCGATCGATAGTTCCTTGCGCCATCGCACGACGATCGGTGCGAAACCGTTGAGCATCGCCTGAGCCGCCGCAAGCGCGTTTTGCGCGCCGTTGTCGGCTGAACCACCGACGCCGAAGCCCGCCATCATGCCGTCGCCGACCATGTAGAAGATTTGCCCGCCGTGGCGTTCGGTCGCGCTCGCGAGAACATGGAAGAATTCATCGAGCATGGACGCCACGTCGACGGGCGCCAAGCGTTCGGCCAGCCCCGTGTAGCCGCGCAAGTCGACGAACAGCACCGTCGCGCGGATCGTTTCGGCAACCACCGGGCGCACTTCGAGGGACAACGCTCGCGCACCGCCCGAACGCAGCGAGGTCGTTGTTACGCCGTCGCTACGCGACTCACCGAATTCCGGCGGCATCCTGTTTTTGACTCCCTAGACTGCCCCTGGAGGGGCCAGCATTGCGCATAGTATGCACGGTCGCAGGCGATTGCGCCTAGCTGGTGTCCAGGCAATCGGGCTACCGGGCTTTCCCGCACCGCTTGCCGACAACCATTAGCACTCGAGCGGAATTTCGCTCAAGGAGATTTAGGCGGCAAGATTCTGAGGATCTCGCCTTTGACCGCAAAGCTATTGGGTATGGCCTGATGGGGAACACAGTCCGCACGATAATCGATGCCGCGCACACTAAAGCTTTGCGTGGTCAGCGTCTTCATGTCGTCGATGAGTTCGCAATCGCCCTCAGACATGAAGTCCGGGTGCACTGGTTCCAATGCCAATACGCTCCACTGCGCATTGACGGTCGCCGCAGCGCTCGCGTCGGCGACCGGCGCCAGCACATAGAAATCCGCGTCGACCACTATGGCGTTCCTCGGGGCAACCGGGACTCCGACACACCCGCGTGCTTGGACCCGCATGTCCTTGCGAGCGCCGAGATAGCCGAGGATGCGGCGCACCTTCTCCTCGATTCCATCGCAGGAGAACACAGTCGTGACACCGAAGTAATGAATCTGCGAGGTGCGATGCTGCCAGGTGCTCGGAATCGATTCGCCGGCCGGACTCGATGTCGCCGCCGGCACCGCCAGCGCGCCGAATAGCGCTGCTGTACCGAGATGCGACGCAATTAGCCGGGAAGTGCCGTTCATGCTGGCGCGATTATTTCACCAAACGTAAAGGATTGCACAATCTTCACGTAGCCGCAAAGACGTCAACCGTGTCCCGAGCGGCGCGTTGGCTCAAGAGTGTCGTCACGCATCTCAAGGAGAATCTCCATGATCAAATTCGCATCACTCGCTCTCGGGGCCTCCATGCTCGTCGCCGGGCTCACGCAGAGCGCGCCGGCGAGCGCCGGTGCGTACATCGGCGTCGGCGTACCACCGGTCGTGGCCATAGGGGCGGTCCCAGTGCGCTTTCATCCGCGCCCTTACTTCTTCGCTCCCGGGCCTTTCTATCCGGCCTATCTCGGCTGGGGCTACGGCTTTCGCGGCGGTTACGGCTATCGTGCCGGCTGGGGCTACCACGGCGGCTGGGGCTACCGCGGCGGTTACGGCGCTCACGGCGGCTACGGCTATCGAGGCGGAGCGGGCTTTGCGCATGGTGGGGGCGTTCACCTGCGCTGAGTTCTGCTGGAGGATCGATGCCCCTGAGGCGCTGGCGAGCAAACCAGCGCCTCGACCATCGGCAACTTTGGTTTATAGTGATCGTTGCTGACGCAGAATCTGGGGCTAGTGGAAGAATTCATCCATCACGGCGCGCCGATATTTCGCCGCACCAACCTTGCGATGTTCGCCGCTGGAGTTGCGACCTTCGGGCTGCTCTATTGCGTGCAACCATTGATGCCCGAGTTCAGCCGCTATTATGGCCTCAGCGCAGCAACGAGTTCCCTGTGCCTGTCACTGACCAGCGGCTTGCTGGCGCTCGCAATGCTGATCGCGGGCGTGCTCGCCGACGCGTGGGGCCGCAAGACAATCATGTCGATTTCCTTGAGCCTGTCGGCCGTCCTGGTGCTGCTGAGCGCGATCGCGCCGGACTGGCCGACGCTGCTGGTGCTGCGCAGCTTGCTCGGCTTGAGTTTGAGCGGGGTGCCCGCGGTGGCGATGGCCTATCTCGGCGAAGAAATGCATCCCGACTCCATCGGCCTCGCGATGGGACTCTATATCGGCGGTAGTGCCGTGGGCGGTATGGGCGGCCGCTTGCTCGTCGGCGTGGTCGCCGATTTCTTCGGCTGGCGCATAGGCGTGGGCGTCATGGGCGTCGTCGGTCTGCTCGCGGCTGCGTTATTTTTCCGCAGCCTGCCGCCATCGCGCCACTTCACGGCGCAGCCCTTGCACTTGCGCGCATTGCCGACGCGCTATGCGGCTCTATTCATGGATCGTGGGCTGCCGTGGCTGTTCGCGGAGGGCTTCTTGCTGCTGGGCGCATTTGTCACGGTCTACAATTACATTGGCTACCGGCTCATGGCCCAGCCCTATGCACTGAGTCAAGCCGCGGTCGGACTCATTTTCAGCGTGTATCTCGTGGGCACCATCAGTTCAACCTGGGTCGGACATCTGGCCGGGCGTATCGGCCGCCGCAAGGTGTTGTGGTCGATGTACGTGCTGATGCTGGCCGGCGTCGTGCTGACGACGATGGCCTCGTTGTGGATCATCATCGCGGGAATTATCGTCGTTACGTTCGGATTCTTCGGCGGACACTCGATCGTCAGCAGCTGGATCGGGCGCCGCTCCACCGGCGCCAAGGCGCATGCGGCATCGATGTATCTATTTTTCTATTACCTGGGCTCGAGCGTCGCGGGGTCACTAGGCGGACTGTTTTATGCGGCCGACGGCTGGCGCGGCGTTGCGGCGTTCGTCTGCGCGCTCTGGGGGCTCGGCTTGCTGATCGCGTGGCGGCTATTTTACTTGGAGCCTTTGCAAGGCCTGCCGCTCGCGACCCCGGTGAGACACATCGATGGGTAACATTCATCAGACAACCGTTGCCTATCTTGGAGAAACCAGTGCTTGCTATGTGCGCCCGTCTTGCCGTCTCATTGCGTCTGGCTGTTGGGCGGAATCCGGGAGACGGACCATGATCAAGCAAGCGCTTCTCGCACTTTTCCTGTCCGTTCCTTCGGGAGCGATTTACGCACAACAAGCGGATCCATGCGCGGGATTGGTGGATTCCGCGTTGGCTCAGTGCCGAGGCAATCAGCAAACGCTTCAACAGCAGCATCTAGAGCAACAGCTACAGCAACAACAGCAGCGACAGAACCAGCTGGACGAACAACAACGGGAAATTCAGCAGCAATTAGACGATATCCGCGTCCAAAATGAGCTTCTTCGCAAGCAATTGGAGCAAGAGAAAGCGGCGAAGCCGCCGGCGCTGCCGCAGGCGCTGCCACCGGTTCAGCCACCGGCGGCCGATGACTCAAAGCGTCCGGAACTCAAGGGCTGGAAATCGGAAAATCCGTGGTACGGATCAGATTATGCCAAGACGGAATTTGCGATGCGCTATGCCAAGCAACTTCAACATGCGCGGCCCGACCTCGTCGGTCGCCCATTCTGGGATGCGGTTTCAGCGAAGGTCAATGAAACGTTTGTTGCCAAGAAATAGGTTTACCAACAACGCCGCCTGGTTTGCCGAGTCCTCTCACTTGGAGGAGAGATATTCGGCGACCGCCGCAACTTCGTCGTCCGTTACGCTGGCGGCGACACCCTGCATGACCTCGTTTTCGCGCAGCAAATCGTGAAAATAATGCAATTGTAGCGCGAGATAGTCTCGATGCTGGCCGGCGAGCCGCGGAAATGCGTTGTCCGCCTGGCCCTCCGCATTGGGACCGTGGCAAACCATGCAAGCGATAACCCCATGGTCCGGCACGCCGTTTTCGTAGATCGACTTGCCTTTCTCCGCCAAGCCGGGGTTGCCCGAGGCCGCGCCTCTCATGGGAGTCTGACTTGCGAAGTACTGCGCGAGGGCTGCGATTTGATCATCGCTCAGACCTCGGGCGATGCCCCACATGAAGGCTCGCGCATGGGGATCGCCGCGACCACGTTGCCGAAATAGCTTTAATGCGCCATCGATGTAGCTTGCCTGCTGACCGGCAAGATTTGGAAAAATCGGCGAGACGCTGAGCCCGGTAGCACCGTGGCATTTGGAGCACGCGTTGCTGACGAGCATCGGCGTATCGAGAGCCGAAGGATCATGCGGCACAACGAGGTCGGCCGCCGGTGCATCACGAACGATGGTGGCGGCGAGCGCGAGCGCTGCGACGAAGAGCGAATAGACGGCTAGCTTTTTCATCAGAAGTCCATCCATAACCCGACCACCCAGGTGTTGTTATCCGACGGCCTTGGATTGGTCGCTCCTGCGAGGAAGAATGGGTTTTGATTGTTGTCGAGGACGCTGTAGACGTCATACTGCAGAATCAGCTTCGTGTTGAACCACGGCAGGTAATCGAGCTCA
>Ga0187867_10002036_pt1 | contig 17084 bp, 18 predicted proteins | sample June2016WEW_13_1_FD_132976 | JGI IMG/M metagenome (GOLD analysis project Ga0187867, IMG submission 132976) | Peatland microbial communities from SPRUCE experiment site at the Marcell Experimental Forest, Minnesota, USA - June2016WEW_13_10 | ecosystem: Environmental > Terrestrial > Soil >...
CAACGTGAGTTGTTAGTGCTGGCGCCGGATGGAAACCTGATCGCGTTTGGACACGCCCTAGCGGAAACCGAAGGTGCCAGTCCCTAACGCGCCTTGACGCACCGCCTTGCGACACTAGATACTGCGTGAGTTCCTGAGAAGTTTTCTGAAAATCTTCAGGCCCGACGAGGTAACAACTTGGCACGCACCGCGATCGTCACTCTTACCACTGATTTCGGACTCAACGATCATTTCGTGGGCGCCATGAAGGGGGTCATCCTGGAGATCGCCCCCGAGGCGCAGATCATCGACATCAGCCATGCGGTGCAGCCCTTCGACATTCTGGATGGCGCGCTGACCATTTCGCAGGCCTACTCCTACTACCCTTCCGGCACCGTGCACATGGTGATCGTCGATCCCGGAGTGGGGACGGCGCGGCGGCCCGTGATTCTGAACAGCGACCGGCACCTGTTTGTCGCTCCCGACAACGGCGTGCTTTCTCTGATCTATGACCGCGAAGAGCGCATCTCCGTCCGCCACGTCACCGCCGAGCATTATTTTTTGCAGCCCCGCAGCAATACCTTCCACGGGCGCGATATCTTCTCGCCAGTCGCCGCTTATCTCGCCAAGGGGGTCGAGCCCGATCGCTTCGGCGACGAGATCACCGACTATGTTCGCTTTAGCGCGCCGCGGGCCAAGCCGGTGGATGAGCGGACCTTGCAAGGAGTGGTGCTGAAAGTCGATCGTTTTGGCAATCTCGTCACCAACATCACTCCGGAGGATGCGCCCCAACTTTTCGGGGCCACGCCGCCCGCCTTCAAGATCGCGATTGGAACGAAGGCGCAGGCGACGCGCATGTGCGCGAACTATGCCGAAGGCGCTCCCGGCGAAGTCTTTGGAATCCTGGGCAGTATGGGTTTTCTGGAGGTCGCTACCAACCGGGGTTCAGCCTCCCAAATGCTGGGCGCGGGCAAAGGCAGCGAAGTCAACGTGGTGATGGAAGGTTGATGACGAGCGTGCGGAGCGGTGCGCGTGACACCTCTAACCCATTGTCATCCTGAGCGGAGCGAGGGATCTGCAGTTCGCGGCGAGTTGCAGATCCCTCGCTTCGCTCGGGATGACAAAATTTAGAGAGAGTGGCTGCAAAGTTTGGATAGGGCTGCAAAATCTAGACAGCGGCTGCTACAGGTTCTTCGCCCCGGGGTGGACGTGGCCATCCATCTCCGCCGTCCACTTCAGGAAGCGCCACAGGTTGCTTCGCTCCGTCCACAAAAATTCCCAAAATTCCAGGAACCCGATCTGGGTCATTTTGACGCCGGTGTAGGTCTCGATGCGCCACAGAAGATACGGACTGCGCCAGGGGGCAATCCGGTGGCCACGGGTGGCGTTCCAAAGAAAGCGCAGCATCGGCCGCATCGGGTTCCAGTATAACGCCGGCGAGACGGGGCAGGCCCCGTCTCTACTTCGTAATCTCGACGCTGGCGCGGGTGTTTTCCCACTCCATGCTCATCGTGCATTTGCTGCCTGCGGAGTCGAACGCGATGGTGAAGTTCTCGACCGGTGCCGGCGTTTTCGAGACGTGCATGTCAACCCGGCCCAACTCGTCGGCTTCGTACTTGTACGGAATGCCCCACTCGGCAGTCTTCTTGTTGATAATGAGGGTCCATTTGTCAGCCTTGGGGATGGTGAAGATGGTGTAGCTGCCTGCGGGTATGGACTTGCCGCCCACGGTCACGTTCGCATCGGTAACGAATTTGGTCGCTTCATTTGCGCCAGTGCGCCAGATCTCGCCATAAGGCACCAGCGCCTTGTCGCTGGCTTCGCCGAAAATCTTTCGCCCTTTGGCGCGCGGACTGGAATAGTCCACCTTAATGGTTGTGCCATCGGAAAATTTGCACTCCGCACTGGCCGGCGGACTGAGCCGCTTCGATTTATCCTGGGCCATTTGCGCCGAAGCGAGAGTGGCTACCGCAAAGAGTGACGCTGCAATTAAGGCAAATTTCTTCATGACTTGTTTCCTCCTGAAAGAGCTATTAGCTCTCAGCTCTCAGCTCTCAGCTCTCAGCTCTCAGCTCTCAGCTCTCAGCTCTCAGCTCTCAGCTCTCAGCTCTCAGCTCTCAGCTCTCAGCTCTCAGCCATTAGCTGTTAGCCCAAAACACTTCGTATGTTGCCTCGGGGTTTCCGAGCGCGGCCCATTCGCCTGGGACACGGCTGGTTTAAGCTAAAGGCTAAGAGCTAAAGGCCGACGCCAAGAATTATACCCACATCCCCGTTACAATCTGTGGATGGCCGTCTTCAACGAAAAGCGGGAAGAACTCGAACACTACGAAATTCGCATGGGCGTGCCCCGCGGACGCCTCGCCGTTACCATGGACCTGGTTACCGACGCCATGGCCCTGGTCGGGCAGCATGGCGTCTATTGCCAGAGCCAGCGCTGGCCGGGCAAGCCGGTCATGGACGTGCAGCTCATCATGAAAAATCTCACTGATGCCAAAGAGTTGATTCAGAGTGTGATGGAAGAACTCAAGCCCAAGACCTGATCGTAGAGACTCGGGCTTGCCGCGTTTCCCGCCGCGTCCAGAGGAGACGGGGCAAGCCCCGTCTCTACAGGCGGCTGTCCGCATGCGTAACCGAAGTTTGTTTGCAGGCCTGTAGCCGGGATCGCGGGCGGCGGAAAAGACCTACAATCCAGAATATGGAGCGCAAGATCTTCTGGATCTCGTTCACCGTGCTCGGGCTCGCTGCCGATTTCGTTCTGCCGCTCTGGTGGGCGCTGGGCGCGACCATTCCCATCGTATGCATCTCCTGGTGGGTGGCTTACCGCAGCGGCTGGTTCGAGTGACCAGAATGCCTTCTCCTGCAACCTGCCGCGTAGTCGGTTGGCGCTTTTGCGGGCCGTCATTATAATTGCCCTACCGCATTTCCAATCTCACAGGGGCAACGAATGGAAATCCAATCGGAGTTCCCAGCAGTGCTGTGTCTCGTCCTCACGCTTGCGCTGGCGAGCGTCGCTCAAACCACCGCGGCTCCGGCATCAACGACTTTGACGGCCGAAGAGCGTGAAGCTGCGCTGCGAAGTCTCGCAGCCACTGAAGATGCATTCCTGCAATCCATCGCCGGATTGTCGGATAAGCAATGGAGATTCAAGCCCGGCCCGGACCGCTGGTCGATCGCCGAGGTATCGGAGCATATTGCCATCTCCGAGTCCGCGTCTTTGGCATGGTTGAGAGCAAGATAATGACTTCGCCGGCTGCGCCCGAAAAGCGTACCGAGGTTGCTGGAAAAGACGAGATGGCCCTGAAGATGGTCCCCGACCGCAGCCACAAGGCGCAGGCGCCGGAGTTTCTCAAACCAACCAATCGCTGGGCCACGCAGGCGGAGCTGACCAAGGCCTTCGAGGACAGCCGCAAAGCGACGATGGATTACATCCGAACCACCAACGACGATCTGCGCGACCATTTTGGCCCGCACCCGTTGCTGGGGTCGCTCGATGCGTATGAGTGGGTTTTGCTGATCTCGGCGCACTCCGAGCGCCACACCAAGCAGATTGAAGAAGTGAAAGCGGATCCGAACTTCCCGAAGGAGTAGGATCCTCCGCAGGCTAACCAGGTCCAGGACTTGCTGGTGGAGAGCCGGGCGTTCCCGCCCGGCTGGACGGGTGAGACGCCAGTCTCTCCACCGTTTAGCGCACAGCGTTCCCGTCTACGCCAGCGTGTACTTGCCTGCCTCGATCGTCTTCTGCGCAATCTGCTGGCGCAGCGCAATCGTGTTGAACGGCTCATGCTTGGACAACCGCCGCACAATCGCCAACTGCGTCCGCAACATGTCGCCTTCGGCCACGTCGGCAATGACTTTCTTTGCCGCCGCCTCGACTTTTTCCAGCGCCTGCGTCAGATAGACTCGCGTCATTGCGATCGGCAGCGCGGCCGAGGCTTCGCCCTGCTTTGACGAAGAAACGCCCTCGACCATCTTCTGCGCGCGCAGCACGGCCGATTCCATGGCGTAAATCTCGATCGTCATATCGGCGATCGCGCCCATTACCTCTTGCTTGTCCTGAATCGCCTGCATGTATTTCTGCGTGGCCGCCCCGGAGACGAACAGGCCAAGCTTCTTCGCCTGTGCGACCAGCTTGCGTTCTTCCGCCATCGGTCCTTCGATTTCCTCGCCGGCAGTCGGGCCGCTGAGCACTTCGTCCATCAACTTCTTGATCGCCGGCAGCAGAGGCAACTGGCCGCTCATCGCCCGTTTCAGCAGGAATCCGGTGATGATCAGCCGGTTGATTTCGTTCGTGCCTTCGAAAATACGATTGATGCGAGCATCGCGGTAGGCGCGCTCCGCCGGATACTCTTCGACGAAGCCGTAGCCGGCATAGATCTGCAGCGTCTCGTCGACCGCGTAATCGATCATCTCCGAGCCCCAGACCTTGAGGATCGAGCACTCCACCGCGTATTCCTCGATCGCCTTGCGCTGCTGTTTCGCGGCGTCGGGGCTGGCGGAGTCGACTTCCGAGAGCAGCGCGTCCAGCATTCCGACCGTGCGATAGACCATCGACTCGCCGGCATAGATCAGCGTCGCCATGTTCGCGATTTTTTCCCGCACCAGCCCAAACTCGCTGATCGTCTTGCCGAACGCCTTGCGCTGCTTGGCATAGGCAACGGCGCTCTCGATCGAAACCCGGGCCCCACCTACACACATGGCGCCGAGTTTGAACCGTCCAATGTTCAGAATGTTGAAGGCGATGATGTGCCCTTTGCCAATCTCGCCCAGGAGATTCTCGACCGGCACCTGGCAATCATTGAGGATGATGGGGCAAGTTGAAGAGCCGCGAATGCCCATTTTGTGCTCTTCGGCGCCGACGGAAAATCCCGGAAAAGTTCTTTCCACCAGGAACGCCGAAAACTTGTCGCCGTCAAGTTTTGCGAACACCGTGAACAGGTCGGCGAAGCCCGCGTTGGTGATCCACATCTTCTCGCCGTTCAGGATGTAGTGCTTGCCGTCGGGTGAAAGCACGGCACGGGCGCGGCAATTGAGCGCGTCGGAGCCGGAAGTCGCTTCCGACAAAGCGTACGCGCCAACCCATGTTCCGGTGGCCAGCCGCGGCAAATATTTTTTCTTCTGCTCTTCGGTGCCGAAGTAAACCAGAGGCAACAGGCCAATGCCGCTGTGCGCGCCCCAAGTGGTGGCGAAACCAGCGTACTTGGCGATGTTGTCGGCGATGATGGCGGCGGTGACTTTGTCCATTTCAAGGCCGCCGTAGGCCTCGGGAATCTCAACCCCGCTGAGGCCGAGGTCGCCGGCTTTTTTCAGCAGATCGCGCGAGATCGAGTAATCCTTGTGTTCGATCTTTTCTGCCTGGGGCAGAATCTCGTTGACCGCAAACTCTTCGGTCGTCTGCCCGATCATCTGTTGCTGTTCGGAAAAATCTTCTGGAGTGAAGACATCGGCAGTCTGCCGCTCTTCCAGCAGAAAACTGCCGCCGGAAATTTTGGTTCTTGGGATTGCTGTGGTTGCCATATCAAGCCCCTTTGTGTGGAATCCGGCAATAGGCCGAGTAGGTTAGTATCGATGATTATAGGTTAGGATCGGACCATTAGAATTTTATGAGAAGTCGGAGCAGGCGTCCACTCAGTTTCAGCCAAGGGCCCGCCTCCAGCACCTACGGCCCTGCAACAGGAATGCAGTTAATGACCGCCGCAATTAGAGGACCGGAGCAAACATGACCGCTATGAACGCGAGTTTTCGCTGGACCGAAAAGTACAGCGTCAACATCGCTGCCCTCGATAATGAACACAAGCGTTTGTTCGTGATTATCAATGAACTCAACCAGGCACTCGCCAACGGCGAAGGCAAAGCAGTCGCTGACCCGGTTCTGCGGAAACTGGCTGACTACGCCAAGGCGCACTTCGCCGCCGAAGAAGCGCTGCTGGCCGAATATAAATTCCCCGAAACCCCCACCCACCGTGCGGAGCACGATAGCTTCACCCAATCGATTGCAAAGTTTCGGGAAGACTACCGCGCCGGCAAGCCGGGAGTTCCCGTCTCCCTCATGCTGTTCCTGCAGGCGTGGTTAAAGGAGCATATCCTGATCAACGACAAGGCCTACTCTAGTTTTCTTAATGCCCGGGGAGTGCGTTGACGCGCGCAGCAGTCGATTTCCCTCCAGGCAAATAGTCGATGGTCGTTAGTCGTTGGTCGTTAGCTTCACTCTACAGACGTTGCCAACGACTAACGACCATCGACTGTCTCAATTCAGGTTTTCGAAAATCCCCGCCGCGCCCATGCCGCCGCCGACGCACATGGTTACCATGCCGTAGCGTCCCTTGCGACGCTTCAGCTCACGAATCACGCTGGCCGTTAGCTTCGCTCCCGTGCATCCCAGCGGATGCCCCAGCGCAATCGCGCCTCCATTCGGATTCACGCGCTCCGGATCCAGTCCGGCTTCCTGGATCACCGCCAGCGATTGCGCCGCAAACGCTTCGTTCAGTTCGATCACGTCGATATCCGAAAGCTTCAGCCCCGCCAGTTTCAGCGCTTTTGGAATCGCAAACACCGGCCCCAGGCCCATCTCCTCCGGCTTGTAGCCGGCGGTGGCGAACGCAACATAGCGCGCCAGCGGAGCGATGCCCAGAGCCTTCGCCCGCTCGGCCGACATCACTATTGCCGCCGCGGCGCCATCCGACATCTGCGAAGAATTTCCCGCCGTGGTCACGCCCTTCACGTGAAATGCGGCCTTGAGCGCTCCCAGAGCCTCGATCGAAGTATCGGCGCGCGGGCCCTCGTCCACTTTGAAAGAAATGTGGTGCTGCTTCGGCTTCGATCCATTCGGAGTCGTAAAGCTAACCGGCACGGCCACAATCTCATCCTCAAACCTGCCCGCCGCAATCGCCGCCAGCGCCTTCTGATGGCTGCGCAATGAAAACTGATCGCACTGTTCGCGCGTGATGCCGAAACGCGCTGCAACCCGCTCGGCCGTCAGGCCCATCGAAAGATACGCATCCGGATAATGATCCACCAGCCAGGGATTCGGCGAAATCTTGTTCCCGCCCATGGGGATCATAGACATTGACTCGGTCCCGCCCGCCACCATCACCTCGGCGCCGCCGCTCAGGATACGCTCGGCCGCCATGGCAATGGCCTGCAAGCCGGACGAGCAGAAGCGATTGATGGTCACCGCCGACACCTCAACCGGCAACCCCGCGCGCAGCGACGCGATGCGAGCCACGTTCATCCCCTGCTCAGCCTCGGGCATGGCGCAGCCTAGGATGACGTCTTCAATTTCCTTGGCATCAAGCTGCGGCACGCGATCGAGCGCGCCCTTGATCGCAACGGCAGCCAGTTCATCAGGACGCGTAGCCCGCAGGGTACCCTTAAACGCGCGGCCCACCGGAGTGCGGACGGAAGAAACTACTACGACTTCTCGCATGGGGTAATTTTACCGCAGAGGGCGCAGAGTGCGCGGAGAAGAACCTCACTGTTCCACCTTGGAGGACTTCAGGTTGACCGCCTGGGTTGTGCTGGGGTCGACACTGACGTGCTCGCCGATATCGGCATGGCGCTCGGGAAAATCGACGGCAAAATAGCTGTGGTCCGCGCTGGGTGGGACGGCAAAGAGCAGGTAATCTCCGGGAATCACCCCTGTGATTTTGTATTGTCCGACGACATCCGTATTGGCGGTAAGGGTATAGCGCGGGATCCTGCGAAGTTCCTGTGACTCAGGAACCAACACGACGACTACCCCGCGCGCGGGGTTATCGCCGTCTGTAACTTTTCCGTGAAGTGTGCCGATGTCGTTGGCCAGAGTGACATCGCAGTCGAGGGAGGTCCCAACCCCCAGCGTCAACTCGCGGGACGCGTAATCCCGGCTGTTACAGATCGCCTTCTTGACGTAAGCGGATTCTTCCCCCTGGGCATCTGAAACAGTAAAGAGGAATTCGCCGGGCGGTATGTTGGTGATGGCGAATCGTCCGCTAGGATCGATGCCCGGAGCTTGATACAGGAGATAAAAGCCCGACCCAAAAGTCTCGAGCGTAATGCGTTTCCGGGTCAGCGAAAGGCCCTGGGGCGCTTCGACACTCCCACGAACCTCCGCGGCGCGGCCGACTTCGATGTTGGCGTGCACATTAGAATCCACGATGCGAACTGATGCAAAGCCCAGATCTTTTTCGACGCCCGTGTTGACCGTCTTCACCCGGAGCGTGTAGTCACCAGGAGCGAGCGGCGAAAGCTTGAAGGAATGATCCGATTCCATCTGGACGGTCTGCCCTGTGGCTTCTGAAAATGTGTATCCCGCTGCATCCGTTCTCTCGCAGCTCACCTCGGCGTCTTTGAGCGTTGCTGGCCCCGGTCCGGAAAGAACCTTGCCCGTGATCGCGTAGGTTCCCTCTGTCGGAACGGTAAATCGGACGTCGTTGGTGGTCAACTCGGGGCCGACCTTCAATACTTGCGCTTCGTCCAGCGACGGTGTTCCGGGATAGAACGTACTGCGATACTGCACGCCGCCTGCCGGACTCTGCTTGAGTCCCATGGTCCCCATCGGATGCTCGATCAAACCGCCCGCGCTCACGTAGTAAGAACCGGGCGAAAGATTCGGCATGCGGAAGTTGCCCAGATCGTCGGTGACGGTTCGACCCGATGCGGAAATCTGTTTTCGCCCACCCGGCTGAAAGGTGATGCGCAGAGCGAAGACCCCAAGGCCCTGCACTGCTTCCCCGTCCTCGTCGGAGATTCGCCCAGCGATCACTCCTGTCGGGTGCAGGCGCAGTGACAGACCCTCCAGCTTTTGTCCCGGCTGGAGGGTTACCGAATGACCGTGCTCATCCTCTTGCTCTTGCCGTGAGTATTCCGAAAATCCGTTGCGCCAAACCGAAACTCCATAGGTGCCGGCGGGAAGATCGGGAAATGTAAACGTACCGTCTTGGCCGGTGCGCACGATGCGCTCAGGACCGGCGACCTTCGCCGTGTCGGAATCCGAGGGATAGAGTTCGACTTGTGCCTTGGGGACGGGTTCGCCGGTGTCAGAGCGGCAGACGTGTCCCGAAATTTGCCCCAGCATTGACATTGACTTGGAGGGTTGGGGATTGTCGTTCGTTTGGGCTGCCGTAACTACGGCTAGGGTCAGTAACAGAGGTGTGGCGATGCAAAATGCAAAACGCGCGGATCGGCGATCAAGCTGCGAGATCATCTCCGTCACATGCAACGGTTCAGTTTCCGCCCTTCTTCAACTGCAACTTCCACCCCAGCACTCGCGCCTTGTTTCCTTCCGCCTCGGCCTCGGGAACCATTCCCTTCTTCTGATAGAGGATCGAGAGGCTGGTGTGCGCCAGAATGTCGTCGGGATCGATAGCCGAGATTTGTTGGGCAACTGCGATGGCTTCGTCGAAGCGGTTGAGGTCCTGCAGCGCCCGGCTCAGTCCATGCAGTGCGTCGGTGAACCTGGGATCGGCCTCGACTGCCTGACGGTACTCTTCGACCGCTTGCTCGTGGCGGCCTTCGAGAACCAGATCGAGCGCGGCGTAGTAGTGGTCTTCGGCTAATTGACGGGCCAGTTGGCGGGCCTCTGCGGAGCTGGCCGGATCGTCGGGCATAGAGGTAGGCTCAGGTGATTCTAGCAAGACGCATGCAGGCACGTGCGCCCCTTCAAATTTCAGATTTTGTCATCCCGAACGGAGTGAGGAATCTGCAGTTCCGCTGATTTTGAGACAATATCAACGGCTTTGTCATACCGGGAGGCCTGATCGCATGTGCCGCAACATCAAAACCCTGTTCAACTTCGATCCGCCCGTCACTGACGAAGAAGTTCGGGCCGCTTCGCTCCAGTTTGTGAGAAAAATCACAGGGTTCAACAAACCTTCAAAGGCGAACGAAGCCGCATTCACGGATGCGATTGATGAAATCGCAGCGATTTCCGGCCGTCTTCTCCGCTCGCTCGACACCAATGCTCCGCCCAAGAATCGCGAAGAGGAGGCAGCTAAGGCGAAGGCTCGCGCAGCGGAAAGATTCGGCGATTGAGGTCAGCTAGCGTTCTCCGGCTTCCAGCGCAGCACCGGCTTGCGGGCAGCCGCGGTGTCGTCCAGACGGGCAATGCGTGTATTGTGGGGCGCGTCGAGCACGAACTGCGGATCTTCCTCCACTTCTTCCGCAATCGACTTCATCGCCTCGATGAAGAGATCCAGTTCTTCTTTCGGCTCGCTCTCGGTTGGCTCGATCATCAGCGCGCCGTGCACGATCAGCGGGAACGCCGTGGTGTAGGGATGGAATCCGTAATCGATCAGGCGTTTGGCCAAGTCGATGGTCTTCACGCCCTTCCTCGCCTGCACCTTGTCGCTGAACACCACTTCATGCATTGAGGGCGTCGAGTACGGCAGGTCGTAAACACCTTCGAGTCCCTTGCGAATGTAATTGGCGTTGAGCACCGCGTCTTCGGTTGTCTGCCGCAGGCCGTCGGGGCCGTTCGCGAAAATGTAGGCCAGCGCGCGAATGAACATTCCGAAATTTCCGTAGAACGCGCGCACGCGCCCCACCGACTGCGGACGGTTGTATTCGAAGCCCAGCGTGCCATCCGGCTTGGTGATGACAACCGGCGTCGGCAGGAACGGCTCGAGAATTTTCTTCACCGCCACCGGCCCCGACCCCGGACCGCCTCCGCCATGCGGCGTCGAAAACGTCTTGTGCAGATTCATGTGCATGACATCGACGCCAAAGTCCCCGGGCCGGGTTTTCGCGACCAGCGCGTTCATGTTGGCGCCGTCCATGTAGAGCAGGCCGCCCTTGGCGTGCATGAGGTCGGCTATCTTGTGAATCTCCTGTTCGAAAACGCCGAGCGTATTTGGATTGGTCACCATCAGCGCGGCGACGTCTTCATTCATCTGCGCCGCCAGCGCCGCTACGTCGACCATGCCGCTCGCGTTCGATTTCAAATTTTCGACCGCGTAACCCGCCGTGGCCGCCGTCGCCGGATTGGTTCCATGCGCCGAGTCGGGAATCAGAATTTTCTTGCGCGCGTTGCCTTTGGACTGGTGATAGGCGCGCACCAGAAGCAATCCCGTCAGTTCGCCGTGCGCGCCCGCGGCTGGTTGCAGGGTGATCGCGTCCATCCCGGTGATGTCGAGCAGGCAATCGCTCAGTGTCTTCATGATGCGCATCGCGCCCTGCGAAATCCTCTCCGCTTGATACGGATGCCCATTGGCAAGGCCCTCGATGCGTGAGACAAACTCATTCACCCGCGGGTTGTACTTCATGGTGCAAGAGCCCAGCGGATACATGCCGAGATCAATGGCGTAATTCCACGTCGAGAGGCGGGTGAAGTGACGGATGATTTCTAACTCGCTGACCTCCGGCATATTGCCGAGATCCTTGCGCTCGGCCTTGCCCAGCAACTTCGCCGTATCCACTTCCGGGACATCGAGCGGCGGCAACTTCCATGCCGCTTTGCCGGGCGACGACTTCTCGAAAATCAATCCTTCGTTCTGACTGATGTGACGCGTCGCTTTGCGAGTTATGTGCTTCATAAGTTATTTATCCAAGAGTCCAAGATCTGAGAGCCCCAGATCGATAATTTCTGGCGGCGGCACCATCCATGCGCCTGTTCCGTTACAAGCCGGGCAAACGCCAGTCCCCGAGCAGTTGCGACACTTCGGCTGATCCTCATTGCGGTGGGCGTCGATGCCAGAACCGTCGCATTGGGCGCACCTTCCGTTGCCGAAGCAAGAGGTGCAGGTATTTCTCGATCCCATCATCGTTCCAATCATCGGAGTTCCAATCACCGGAGCGCCTCCGCGGGCTCGGCATCCTTACTCAAGACTCCCCGTTCGCTCTCGGCGACGAGGCCGACCGCTGTGTCGATCATGGGCCTTGTCGTCAATTCGGTGCAGCACCAAAGAGCCGCGTTGCCGAATTCGGGATAGAACTTCTTCAGGGGAAATCCGCCAACGATTTTGTGTTCCAGCAACCGCGAGTTGATGGCGTAAGGATCTTCGCTGGTCTGGACCACGAACTCGTTGAATCGTGGCGCGCCCGCGAACAGCACTTTGGCATGTTTCGCGAACTGGCTGGCTGCGTACGCTGTCTTCGCCAGGTTCTGCTTCGCCAGTTCCCGCAAGCCGATCTTGCCGTACACGGTCATGAAGATGTTCACCATCAGAGCGACCAGCGCCTGGTTGGTGCAAATATTCGAAGTCGCTTTCTCGCGCCGGATGTGCTGCTCGCGCGTCGCCAGAGTCAGCACGAAGCCACGCTTGCCATTCTTGTCGACGGTCTGACCCGCCAGGCGTCCGGGCATTTGCCGGACGAATTTGTCTTTCGTGGCGAGCACTCCGCAATAGGGACCGCCGAATCCGAGCGGCACTCCGAACGACTGCGCCTCCATGGCCACGATGTCGGCGGGGCGCGGCGGTTCCACAATGCCGAGCGATGCCGCTTCGGCGATCGACACTATCAACAGCGCTCCGCGTTTGTGTGCGATCTCGGCAATCGCCTCGACGTCTTCGATCGTCCCAAAGAAATTCGGCGACTGAATCAGGACGCAGGCGGTATCGTCGCCCACTGCCTTTTCGAGTTCCTCCAGATCGATCGTTCCCGCGCCTGTGAACGAGAGTGTCTTCAGCGGAATCGCCTGGTGGGTCGCGTAGGTGCTCAGCACCTCGCGATATTCGGGATGCACGCTGCGCGCGATCACCGCCGAGCGGTGCCCCGTTATGCGAACCGCCATCAGCACGGCCTCAGCCGCGCCGGTCGAACCGTCGTACATCGAGGCATTCGCCAGGTCCATGCCGGTGAGTTCCGAGATCATCGTCTGGAACTCGAAGATGGCTTGTAGTGTGCCCTGCGCAAACTCCGCCTGGTAGGGCGTGTAGGAAGTCAGAAATTCGCCGCGTTGCACCAGCGCGTCAATGACCACGGGCCGGTAGTGGAAGTAGGCCCCGGCGCCCAGAAAACTCGCGTAACCTTCGCCGTTTTCTTTCGCCCGTTGCTTAAACCAGTCCACGATTTCCGACTCCGCCATTTGCCGCGGGACAGCGAGATCGCGCTTCAGACGGAACTCGGCCGGAATCGGCGAGAACAGTTCGTCCACGGAGCGGATCCCGATCGCCTTCATCATGGCTGCGCGATCCGCGGGAGATTTAGGCAGATATCTCATAGGAACCTTTAATTGGATGTGAATAGCGGCTGAAACGATTGCAGAGGTTAGAGGTCAGATTGCAGAGGTGAAAGGCTTGGCCTTCAGCAGTCATCGATGGGGGCAAGGTTTTCAACTTCTGCAATCTGACCTCTGACCTTTGCAATCGTCCTTTAATGTGCCACTTCTTCGCTCACGAATTTTTCGTAGTCCGCCGCCGAAAGCAGCGCATTCATCTCCGCCGGATCTTTCACCTTGATCTTGACCATCCAGGCGCCGTGCGCATCTTTGTTCACTTTTTCCGGGGACGTGGCCAGATCTTCATTCACGCCGGTGACGGTCCCCGAAACCGGAGCGAACACGTCGGACACGGCCTTTACCGACTCCACCGTGCCCAAAGTCTTCCCCGTGGTGACCTCCGTCCCCACCTTGGGCAGTTCGACGAACACGATATCGCCCAGCGACTCCTGGGCGTGGTCGGTGATGCCCATCGTGCCATCGGCAGTGATCCACTCATGTTCTTTTGTATATTTGCGGTCGGTTGGATAAGGCATTCGGCTTCTGGCTCCTGGCTTTTAGCTTTTTTTCGGACGCTTATAAAAAGGAATCGGCACCACCTGCGCTTTCACGCCCTGTCCTCGGATTTCGACTTTTACTGTGTTTCCAATCGCGGCCTGCGAGGGCGGAACGTAGGCCAAGGCAATATTTTTCTTCAGGAACGGCGCCGGAGAACCGCTGGTCACGTAGCCGATCTCGCGCCCGCCCTCGTCCAGAACCTTGTATCCGTCGCGGGCGATGCCGCGGTCTACCATCTCGAGACCGGCCAGCGTTTTCTTCAAGCCCTCGGGCTTCGCCTTCTCGAGTGCCGCGCGCCCAATAAATTCCGGCTTTTCCATCTTGCAGAAACGATCCAGCCCCGCTTCCCACACATTGATGGTGTCCGTGATTTCGTGTCCGTAGAGGGGCAGTTTGCCTTCGAGGCGCAGCGTGTTGCGCGCACCCAAGCCGCAGGGGACGACGCCAAACTCTTTGCCCGCTTCCAGAATCTCGTACCAGACGCGCGCGCTGGTCGCCTCGTCCGCCGGAACGTAAATCTCGAATCCGTCTTCGGCAGTATAACCGGTGCGGCCCATCAGGACGTTCTCCAGGCCGCATACCGTCCCGCGCGTGACCCAGTAGAACTTCACCGCGCTCAGGTCCGCATCGGTCAGCTTTTGCAGCACGTCCACGCCCTTCGGACCCTGGATCGCGATCTGCGTGAAATCGTCCGACAGGTTCTCAACCGCGCAGTCAAATTGCCGGGTATTGTCGCGCACCCAACTGAAATCCTTTTCCCGCGTGCCCGCGTTAATCACGAGCAGGTACTCGTCCTCGCCCAGGCGGTGAACGATAACATCGTCAACGAAGGTGCCTTGCGGATAGAGCAACGCCGAATACTGGGCCTGCCCCAGCGCCAGTCGCGACGCGTCATTCATCGAGATATGCTGAACGGCGGCCAGCGCTTCTCGCCCGGCCAGGCGGATGTCGCCCATGTGGCTGACATCAAAAATGCCGACGCCGGTGCGCACCGCCATGTGCTCGGCGACAATGCCGCACCCGATCGACGAAGGGTATTCGACCGGCATGTCCCAGCCGTTAAACTCCACCATCTTCGCGCCCATCTGGCGATGGACGGCGTTCAAGGCAGTCTTGCGGACTGGGACGATAGGCGGAGTGGCTTCGGCAACGGACAAGAAGCACCTCGGTCAAGCTTCGGTCGGACAATCGCTCTCACACTGGCTGGGCCGCCGGAGTCTGGAACTGACTAAGTTAACACCTGGGCGGGAAGGGCGCAATTGGGCAGAGGCAGGTCTCAGGTCTCAGGTGTTAGGTGTTAGGAAAATCAAACCGGACGCACGATCGGTTTCCCGGAGACCTGACACCTAAGACCTGGGACCTACTTTCTCGGTGACTTCCGTTATGTTCCTTCCAAGGCCTCTGCTGAACTAAACTCCTGCCATGTCCTCTAAACCGGGCCTACGCCGAATCGTCTGCGCCCAATGCGAACAGGCGGAAGAGCGTTGCTGGTGCGAGAAATTCTGCGTCTTGTGTCAGTCTCAACTCGACGTGCACCTGTGCACCGATGGCCTGCTGTACTGCGAAGCGTGCCGCACCGCCTGCGACTACAAGCTGGCAAACTGAGACGTGGCCAGAGCCAGCGACGCGGGATTGACGTCTAACGACTAACGGCTCCTCAAATCACCATCACTTCCTTGTACTCGCCGTACACCTTGCGCATCGCGTCTGAGATTTCGCCTACCGTGGCATTCGCCTCTACTGCCGCCAGTATTCGCGGCATTAGATTGTCGCCCGAGCGCGCCGTGTCTTCGACGGAGCGGATCGCGGCTTGCCAGGTCTCGACGTTGCGCTTGGCGCGCACCGCTCGCAGGCGCTCCACCTGTCTCGGTTCCAGCGCCGGGTCAATCCGCTGGATCGGCACCGCCTTCTCTTCTCCTATCTGGAAGCGGTTCACGCCGACGACGACTGCCTCCTGCCGATCGACCGCCTGCTGATATTCGTAGGCCGCGTTCTGGATTTCCTGTTGCACATATCCGCGTTCGATCGCCTTGAGCATGCCGCCCATGGCTTCGATTTTGTCCAGATAATCTATGGCTCGCTTCTCGATTTCGCTGGTCAGCGATTCGACGTAATACGAACCGGCCAGCGGATCGACCGTCTGCGGCGCGCCCGATTCAAACGCGATCACCTGCTGCGTGCGCAATGCGATTCGCGCGGACGCCTCGGTTGGCAGCGCCAGCGCCTCATCATAGGAATTGGTGTGCAGAGACTGCGTCCCGCCGAGAACCGCGGCCATGGCCTGGATCGCCGTGCGCACAATGTTGTTCTCCGGTTGCTGCGCCGTCAGCGTGGAACCGGCCGTCTGCGCGTGGAAGCGCAGCATCCACGACTTTGGACTCTTCGCCTGGAAGCGATCGCGCATAATCTTCGCCCACATGCGGCGCGCGGCGCGGAACTTCGCGACCTCCTCGAGAAAATTGCTGTGGGCGTTGAAGAAGAAGGAAAGCCGCGGTGCGAACTTGTCCACATCGAGACCGGCGCGGATGGCCGCTTCCACATAGGCAATGCCGTTGCCCAGCGTGAAGGCGACTTCCTGCACCGCCGTCGATCCCGCCTCACGCATGTGGTAGCCCGAGATCGAGATCGTGTTCCACTCCGGCACGTTCTCATTCGTCCAGGCAAAAACGTCGGTGATGATGCGCATCGCCTGCTGCGGCGGGTAAATATAGGTTCCGCGGGCGATGTATTCCTTGAGCACATCGTTCTGCACCGTGCCCGAAAGCTTACGAATATCCCTTCCCTGCCGCCGCGCCACGGCCACGTATAGCGCGAGGAGGATTGACGCCGTGGCATTGATGGTCATCGATGTTGAAATCGCGGTCAGGTCAATGCCCTCGAACAGCCGTTGCATGTCTTCGATCGAATCGATGGCCACTCCGACTTTGCCAACTTCTCCCACGGCCAGCGGATTGTCGGAATCGAGGCCAATCTGAGTCGGCAAATCAAAGGCCACTGAAAGCCCAGTCGTCCCATTGGCGAGCAGATACTTGTAGCGCTTGTTCGACTCCTCGGCATCTCCCATGCCCGCGTACTGCCGCATCGTCCACAGGCGGCCGCGGTACATCGTGGCCTGCACACCGCGCGTGTAGGGAAAATCTCCGGGATATCCCAGATCGCGGTCGTAATCCCACGCCGCAAGATCCGTGGGCGTGTAGAGGGGGCTTACGACGATATGAGAAGAGGTCTCTTGGATCGGGAGGCTACCTTCCCGCTTGGTTGCGGACTCGGCCGTCTTGAGTTCAGTCATGTAGTCCTGCCCTTCTTGGCTCTTGGCTCTTGGCTCTTGGCTCTTGGCTCTTGGCTCTTGGCTCTTGGCTCTCAGCTCTTAGCTTTAGCTTTTCTCTTTACTCGCCAGAACGAACTCAGCCCGAAC
>Ga0187867_10002042_pt1 | contig 17063 bp, 11 predicted proteins | sample June2016WEW_13_1_FD_132976 | JGI IMG/M metagenome (GOLD analysis project Ga0187867, IMG submission 132976) | Peatland microbial communities from SPRUCE experiment site at the Marcell Experimental Forest, Minnesota, USA - June2016WEW_13_10 | ecosystem: Environmental > Terrestrial > Soil >...
ATACCGCTTCTACGCCAAGAATCACGAGTATCAGCAATAAGAGGAGCAAGTTTGTCAGCATTTGCGCCTCCAGGTGTTGAGCCGGCGGGATTATCCCGCCGGCTTTTCAATTTTGACCCGAATATGTGAAGGAAAGATTGAGGAACCCGGCGTGATCTCGCTACGCTACGATCGTATTCCGACGACCGTCACTGGCTGAAATTTCCAGTCCCCACCTGGCTTCTTACCGCAACACCGCCCCGGTCGCCTTCGCCACTGCCGCGACCACCTTCTGCGCGGCGATCTCGATCTCGGCATCCGTGAGGGTGCGCTCGCGCGGCTGGAACACCACGTCGATCGCCAACGATTTCTTGCCCTCGGGCAGCTTGTCGCCCTCGTAGACGTCGAACAACGTAACGCCAGCGATCAGATTGCGCTCGGCCCCGCGCGCGGCGCGCAGCACGGCGTCGGCGGTGACATGCGAGTCCACCAGGAACGCAAAGTCGCGCCGCAGCGGCTGAAACGCGGGCAGATCGGGCGGGGCTTTGCGACGGCGCTTCGGTTCGGCGACCGCGTCCAGGTTCAGCTCGAACGCCACTGCCACACCGGTCAGGCCGAGAGCGGCCAGAACCCTTGGATGCAGTTCGCCGAAGGATCCGAGCACCGTCTTCGGCCCCTGCCGCACGGTGCCGGAGCGGCCCGGATGGTAGCAGCCTGGCGCATCCGGCGTGACCATGAGCGCCTCCATCGGCACGCCGGCGGCTGCCATGACAGCCCATAGGTCGCCTTTGGCATCTGTCGCATCCACGGCGCGCGCGGGTGCCGTCCAGGACCGCGGTGTGGAACCGGTGCGCAGGCCCGCAGCGGTCAGGCACTGGCCATGTTCGGCACCGGTCCGGAACGCCGGTCCAACCTCGAACAGGGCCATGTCGGGGTAACCACGCGCCGCATTGCATTGCGCCGCCAGCGCAAGCGTCGCGATCGGGGTCGGCCGCAGTTGATCGAGATCGGCGGCAATCGGATTGGTCAGCCGCAACTGTTCCGGGGTCGGGCCGAACAGGGCCGCCTCAGCCGCAGCCATGAAGCTGAATGTCACACATTCCACCAGACCCTGCGCTGCCAGAGTGCGCCGGGCCAAAGCCGTGCGCTGCTGCTTTGGCGTCAGCGTCGCGAGCGGTACCGGCGCCATCCGCGGCAGCGATGCCGGCGGCACCGCGTCGAGCCCCTTGAGCCGCAGCACTTCCTCGATCAGGTCGCATTCCGGCTCGATGACGGCGCAGCCTTCGGCCACTTTCGCTGCAACCTCGGGCGCCAGCGACGGCGACAGATCGAGGGCCACGGGTGCGGCAATGTCATTGCGCCAGGACGGCACTGCGACCGTTACTTTGTCAGTATTGCGCGAAAGTACCGTGAAGCCAAGCCGTTCCAGGGATGCAACTGCTTCATCGGCAGTGATGCTCGAACCACCCAGACCGGCAATACGGGAAAAGCGCATGGTGGCATCGCGTTGCCAGGCCGGCTGCGCTCCGGCTGTGGTGACAGGCCCAGGTTCGCCGCCGCATAAATTGAGAATCATGGCGGTGGCGGCTTCGATCGCGTCCGGCATCAGGGCCGGATCAAGGCCGCGTTCGAACCGCTGCCGCGCATCGGAGACGATCTGATGCCGCCGTCCGGTCAATGCGATCCGCACCGGATCGAACAGTGCACATTCGATGAAGACGGTGCGAGTGGTTTCGTCGCAGCCGGTGGCCTCGCCGCCAATCACGCCGGCGATCGATTGTACGCCGGCCGCATCGCAGATCGCGCAGTCCTCCGGGTCGAGGACGTAGTCCTTGCCGTTTAGCGCATGCAACGTTTCGCCCATGCCGCGCCGCAGGGTCAGCACGTTACCCGTCAGTTTGTCGACGTCGAATACATGTAGCGGCCGGCCCAGATCGATCGTGAAGAAATTCGTCACGTCGACCAGCGCATTGATCGGCCGCAAACCGATCGAGGTCAGCCGGTCCTGCAACCATCTCGGCGATGGCGAGTTCCGCACGCCCTGGATGGCACGTCCCAGAATCCAAGGGCAGGCCTCAGGGAAGTCGATCTGCCAGTGTGGACCGCCGTCGATCGAGGCCGTGATCTTTCTGGGCTGGAACGGTTTCAGCGAGCCGATGCCGGCGGCGGCAAGATCGCGAGCGACACCGCGCACACTGAAACAATCGCCGCGGTTGGGCGTGACGCTGACTTCGATGACCGGGTCATCAAGCCCGGAATACGTCACGTAGGGCACGCCAACCGGAGCATCCGCAGGTAGCTCGATGATGCCTGAATGATCCTCGCCCAGACCCATTTCGCGGGCGGATAACAGCATGCCGGCGCTTTGCACGCCGCGGATTTCGCCGACTTTCAGCGTAACGTTGGTGCCCGGAATGAAACTGCCGGGCGCGGCGAACACGGCCTTCATGCCGGTCCGCGCATTCGGGGCACCACACACGACCGAAACGATGCCGTCGCCGGTATCCACTTTGCAGGCGCGCAGGCGATCGGCGTTGGGGTGCGGCGCTGCCTCGATGACGTGCGCAATGCGGAACGATGCAATCGCGGCACCGCGGTTTTCCACGCCCTCCAGTTCGAGGCCGATCCGGGTCAAAGTGCTTGTGATGTCGTCGACCGAGGCATCAGTCTCCAGATGGGTCTTCAGCCAGGATAACGAGAACTTCATCGCTCAGACCCCCTCGTGCAGCATGGTCGGCGCCAACGGGTTGGACCCGTAATGCCGCAGCCAGCGCACATCGGAATCGAAAAATGGCCGCAAATCGGACATGCCGTGCTTCAGCATGGTCACGCGCTCGACGCCCATCCCCCAGGCGAAGCCTTGCCACTCGCGCGGGTCGATGCCGCAATTGGCCAGCACCCGCGGATGCACCATTCCGGAGCCGAGAATTTCCAGCCAGTCATCGCCCCGGCCGAGTTCGCCGGTGCGGCGGTTCCAGCCGATGTCAACTTCCATCGACGGCTCGGTGAACGGGAAATACGACGAGCGGAACCGCACCGGCAAATCGGCGATGGCGAAGAACGTGCGCAGGAAGTCGATCAGGCAACCTTTCAAATGGCCGAGGGTCAGATCGCGATCGATGATCAACCCCTCGCACTGATGGAACATCGGCGAATGCGTGGCGTCATGATCGGCGCGATAGGTCCGGCCAATCACGATCGTCCGGATCGGCGGCGGCTGCGTCAGCATGGTGCGGATCTGCACCGGCGAGGTGTGGGTCCGCAGCACCGGCGGCGGCTCGTTGCTTTCCCTGCCCTTGGGTGGCGGCAAATAGAACGTGTCGTGATCGGCGCGCGCCGGATGATGCGCGGGGATGTTCAGCGCGCCGAAGTTGAACCAGTCGCTTTCAACATCCGGACCCTCGGCGAGGGTGCAGCCCATGGCGCCGAAGATGGCGGCAATTTCCTCCATGGTGCGGGCGATCGGGTGGATCAGGCCGGTGTCGCGCGGGCGCGGCGGCAACGTCGGATCGATCCGCTCGCGCGCCAGTCTTTCGTCCAGTGCGGCGGCTTCAAGTTGGCTTTTCCGGGTTTCGATCGCCGAGGTCAGTGCATCCTTCAGTTGGTTCAGCGCGGCGCCTCGTTCGCGGCGCTGCTCGGGCGGGGTCTTGCCGAGATCGCGCAGCAATCCGGTCAGCGAACCGTTGCGGCCGAGCACGGCGATGCGCACGGCATCCCAGGTGCGCAGGTCGGTCGCGGCGGCGAGCGCCGCATCCGTCTCGTTCTTCAGGGCGAGCAGGTCATCGGTCATCGATTTGTCTCATGCGAGGGGCGCCAGGTTGGATCGTCCCGTGGCGCCCATTAACGCGAACGGCCACCCAGATCGAGCCCGGGTGGCCGCGGAACCAGGTCCATGAACTCCCCTTGGGGAACGCCGCGTCAGACGAGCGCGGCCTGGACCTTATCGACGATGGCTTTGAACGTCTCGGCGTCATCGTAAGCAATGGCGGCGAGCACTTTGCGGTCCATCTCGATCCCGGCCTTTTTGAGGCCGTTGATAAATCGTGAGTAGGTCAGGCCGTGCTCACGCACCGCCGCATTGATGCGCTGGATCCACAACCCCCGGAACTCGCGCTTTTTCACCCGCCGGTCGCGGTAGGCGTATTGCAGCGATTTCTCCAGCCGCTCGCGCGCCGCGCGATAGGTGGTGGAGGTGCGGCCGTAGAAGCCCTTCGATTGCTTCAGGACTTTTTTGTGACGGGCGTGGGTGGTAACGCCCCGTTTGACGCGTGCCATTGCAGTGCTCCCTCAGACCAGCCCGTACGGGGCCCATTGCTTGACCGTTTTCGCATCCATTTCGGTCAGCGTCTGGCTGCCGCGATTGGTTCGCTTCATCTTCTGGCTGCGGTTGATCAGCCCGTGCCGCTTCATTCCTGGGCCGGCCAGCACCTTGCCGGTCGCGGTGATCTTGAACCGCTTCTTGACCGACGACTTGGTCTTCATCTTGGGCATTTGGGTCTCCTTTCTGTGGGGCCATCCGGAGGGAAGCCGACGGACGGCTGTCGCGGCCGGGCATGCCCATTTCAGGCCCGGTCTCGCAGACAAGGCGCGGGGTATAGCGGCGGGTGGGGGAGGGTGCAAGGACGGGCTTTTCCGCACACCGGGCTGCCGTGGTGGTCGATCAGGTACTTTGTATGAAGCCGGTCACCTCGCGCAACAACACGTCCGGCGCGTCTACGCGCACCGAGTGGCTGCTGTTCTCCAGTTCCATTAGACGAGAGCCTGGAATCAGGCTGGCGATCTCCCGGGAAAATTCCGGTGGGCAAATCCAGTCGTGCCGGCCGCACAGGATCAGCGTTGGTGCAACGATACGGCCGAGCTCTGGGCGGAGATCGAAGGACCGCAGGAACCCGTTCGGGCCAAAAGCACGGTTGAGTGGCTCCGGGGTATGTATTGCCCGGCCCTGGGTCGCTGCCGCCGCTGCCGGATCGTGGCGCAGGGCGTAAAGCGGGCCCATGACGTCATAGTAATGGCGCAGTTCCTCCCGCGTGCGGAAACCGCCAGCCCAGAGGGTTTCGCAGACACGTTGCTGTGCTTCGGTGCCACGCGTGCGGACGATTTCCATGGCGCGCGGAATGAACCCGCCATGCGCCGCAGTGACCACCAGGATCAGCCGAGAGACCGCCTCGGGGTAGCGCGCGGCATGCGCCATCGCGACCATGCCGCCATAGGATGTGCCAATCGACACGATTGGGCCAAAACCGAGGTAGCGCCGCAACGCCTCCATGTCCTCGACATTTTCGTCGAGCGTGAAGCGCGCCGGATCGCTGTCCGGGTCGGCGAGGCCCGACCGGCCCTGCCCACGATGGTCGAAATACACCAACTGGGCGGTATCGGCGAGCGGGCTCATGACCGGCTTGAATCCGCTGTGATCGCCTCCGGGCCCGCCATGGATGACGAACGCGACGGGCTTTTCGCGCATGATCGGGCCGTCAGGCACGAGGCCCGCGCCTTCGATGTCGAAATAGAGGCGGGTGCCGCGAATGGGGGCGTACATCGGGGGCTCCGTTCAATCCGTGGATGGCAGCATCAAAGGGACGCGCGCGGGCCAGCGTCAACCGCCGTTCGGCCCGTTCACAGGGGGCGACAAAGCGGGCCGGGCCAAATGACATGGCGTCTAGGCCTGGTTTCCGATACATTGGCGCTCGTCTGCGGGGACTGCTTCATGCCCGATATCATCGAAAAATTAATCAAAGCCGGCGAACTTCCGCCCGAACTTCGCGGCGACCTGGACGTGGAGACGACGGTTTTGGTGTCAGTGCGCCGGTTAACCGAAAATCGGTTCACTGAAGCGTTCGAGGATGGCGTGTTGGACGCCGAGAAAGCGACCGATCATGTCCCATTCCGGCCCGCGCACGATGTGATCGAGGAACTGGCTGCTCCCGTCAAAGATGACCGTGAGGTATTCGAGGCGATTCGTCGCCTCGCTTCGAAGGCTGGCCCAGGTGACAAGACCGCGGTGATCCACACGCTTGACCTGTTCGTGGAAAATCCATTCGATCCGTCACTCGGGAACCATGCTTTGGCTGGCAGCTTGATGGGTAAACGGGCGTTCGCCGTGGCCGGTGATTTGTGTGTTGTATCCGCGGAGCGAGGCAATTACCAGGACGGGACGTTGCTCGACGTGGGCGGCCGTACCAGCGTTTACCGACGGTGAACAATTCTTCGGTCTCGGACCGCGGATGCCAGGATTGATTGATCCTTTTCGCCCAGTCTGCGACAAGCTGCCGGTCGATGCAGAGAATGCGGTTTCGTTGCAGGCGGCACGTCGCCTACGAAATCCTTGAATGATGATGCAGGGTTCCGGCAAGAGCTCCCGCACGAAGGGCCAGACCAACGAAAGGTCACTCGATGCCGGACCTGGTCCAGACGCCGCGGTTCTCGCTTCGCGACCGTGCCTGGCAGACGATCTACCGTCTGGCATTTCCGCTTGCCCGCCGCTGGTGGCGGCTGCGCGGGCAGCACCATCAGGGTGCGCTCGTCGCGGTCTGGGTCGATCAGGCGCTGTTGCTGGTGCGCTCTTCCTACCGGAAGGAGTGGAATTTTCCGGGTGGCAGCGTACGCCAGGGCGAGACGCCCGAAGCAGCGGCACGCCGGGAACTGATCGAGGAAATCGGCCTCGCTGTGCCGTCGCTGGTTCCGGCCGGAAGTGTCCGAGGCATCTGGGACGACCGCCCCGACCAGGTGCACCTGTTCGAACTGCGGCTGGCGCAACCGCCCAGTTTACGGCTGGACAATCGGGAGATCATCGGTGCGCAACTCTGGCTGCCGGATACGTTATGCGGCATCGCAGTGACCGGTCCGGTCAGGGCCTATCTGGCCAGGACGCGGCCGTCCGGCCACCAGACAACGCCACCGGTTGGCGAATAAGCCAGGCCTGATTGAAGCAGGATGCGAATGCGGGCGGAATGGCGATGACCGCGGGCATCCGAACTGCCCCGGCGGGGTGGGACTGCGGTTCGACGTGGGCCAATTGGAACCACAACGGCCGCCATGTGCGCACAACGATTGCCGGCTGATCGTGCGGCCATGCGTTGTTCTGGAATTTAATCAAAGCCTGACACGTTATCCCGAAAAGATCAGGCGACCGCCATCGTCATTGCGTATGCTCCACCGCATCCACTGCGGTTGATTGCGCCGCGCTGCTATCCAGCAGTTTCTGCTGTCGTTTAATGAACGCGTCGACTCTGTCACTCTTCTTCAGGGCCGCGGCACGCGCGAAGGTTGCCGATGCCTCCTTGTCACGGCCCAGGCGCCGATAGGTATCCGCCAGATGAGCAACGATCTCGGCCATGTCGGGTTTCTGCGCGGCAGCGGATTGCAGAAGCTTGAGACCTTCCTCGGTTTTTCCGACTTTCACCTCGGCCCAGCCGAGGCTGTCGCGAATATTCGCGTCGTTTGGCGCAAGGTGCACCGCCCGGGTGAGGAGATCGATCGCAAGGTCGAGGTTCTTGTCGTTGTCAACCCAACCCCACCCTAACGAATTGAGCGTCTGAGCATCATCGGGCTTCAGGGCCAATGCGATAGACCAGTCTCCAACGGCACCATTGAAGTCTCCCATATCGTCTCGGGCGTTGCCCCGAAGCTCCAGCAAATGTACCACTTTGTCGGTCGGCAGATGCTGTTTTGTCAGCAACGTGTCGACGATGGCCACGGTCAGACCGTACTTCCCGGAGTCTTCGGCATGCTCTGCGACATCTGCGAGCCAGGGCACAAAATCTCGACCGGGGTTGTCATTGACCAACGCCATGACGGCGGTTCTCACCGCCTGCTCACCGTTGTCCAGGCCCCATTGTGTGATCAGCTCCTTGGTGGCGGCGTCGCGATCATTGTTCATCGCGCTTTGCTCCAGCCGATGTTCTATCTCGTCCGCCGGCATGGCCGACCCGACATCCCGTAGGACAAGTCCACTGAAACTGACTTTCTTCTGGTTGGCTTCCGTCAAATCGTCATATAGCACCTTCTTGATGCTGTCTTTCAGTTTCAACCCTTGAACATCTTCGATCTGGTGGATGGAGCGTGCGACGGGATCGTCGCCTTCAAAGCGCGGATCTTCAATATACATGTCCACATCCATCTCATTGCCAACGTTCAGCCAAAGTGGCTGGGCGTGATGCACGATGAGATGCGTAATGTCCCATCTCCGACTGCCAAGGGTCCTGGCAAAACTGTCGGCTTTGGCCAGATCGCGAGCTACCGGCCCGGACCCGGTCCGGTACCAGCCCTCCAACAGCTCGATACTGGTTTTGTCGAACAGACCGGCCCCTGCTTCAGCCGCAGCGATAGCATCGTCCTTGCGTCCGACCCATGCAAAAAGCTTCGCCAGATTGCTGTATGTGACGCCTAAATGCTGCTCGGCGAGCCAGGCGGCCGGAAACGCCTTAAGGAATGCTGCCAATCGGTCCCTGGTCGCAGTCAATCGCTCGATTTCCGTGTTTACCTGCTCGGTTGGCTTCGGCAGGCCGGTCACCGACGGCATTTCTTCAGGGCTGTCAGGCAAGGCATGTACCGTCCAGAACCAGGCGCGTCGGACATTGATGGCGGTTCGCTCATTCGGCGGGTTAACGAGGCCTGCTTTCGCCTCAGCGACAATCTCATCTGCCAACTGCATCGCCTCGCGATAATGATCTTCCTTGCGGAGGCGGTCGAATCTTATCAGCGCGGTGAATTCGCTCTCCTTATCCAGCAACAGGCAGCCCTGACACCATGCTGCTTTGCCAGAGCTGATCAGGAATTGACGCAACGGCACATGGACTTTTATCGAGTCGGCGTATTCCTTGAGCACTGCCGGGTTGCTGGTCCAATCAATATTGCCCAGGTTGTGTTCGAGGTTGCCCATTGCGGTATCGATCTTATCGGCCATGTCCGGGAGGTCGTGCCATCGTTCGTCAGCCATGCCGACGTCGATCGCCTTCCTGAACCAGGTGTCTGCTTTGTCACGGTCGTTGAGTGCGTCGTATACCTCGCCAAGCTTATTCGCTCGCTCTACCAGCATGGATCGGACCGAGAGGTTCTGGTGCAGGTCAATTGCCGAAAGCTCGATGACTCGTTCGGCCTTCAGGTAATATTTCAGCGCTCCATCGCTTTTTCCGGAATCCTGATACGTCGCTCCAATGTTGCTCAGCGTCGTGGATTCCACACTCAACATGTGGACCGATTTTTCGGTGGACGGTATCAGATCAAAATCCCGCTCGGCACGCTGGTAATACTGATCGTTTTCGGCTTTTGGATGCAGCCGCCCGACGATAACACCGTAGTCCATATTGCATCTGGCGCTGTAATAGTCGCGTTCTACCATGCCGGCCAGCTCGGGTCGCTTCAGGTAATCCAGGCATTGCCCGGCATAGTCCAGGGCCTCGGAGTAGGCTTTCGACCAGGCGAGCGCGAACATCAGATAAAACCGTGCTTTGGCTCGTTCGAGTATGGTGCTCGGGTCAGCACCCGGGCGCCCATCGGCCCACTGAACCTCCTGTCGCGCAGCCGCAACAGCGTCAGGATAGCGTCCGAGATCGAGCAGCGAGGATATTGCAGTGACGCCCAATTTCAGCAGCAGAAGGTCGCGATCTGCGGCGAGATCGGACCGCGTTACATTGCGCCCGAGGCTCGCCTCCGCATCGGTCACCAAACTAAGTGCCTCCGCAGGCTTGCCGCTGTCGAGCAATGTTTCACCATTCACTAAGAGCAACTTCGCCTGGCTCAAACCAAAGCGCTGCCGGTCCATCGGAAGCTCAGCGAGCTTGTCGAGAAACGCCCTGCCATCCTTCAATCGGCTGAACACTTCTTCGTAAGGAATGCCCGGCATCTTCTGCAAACGTTCGGCGTCGTCGATGACGAACTGGTCCGCCGCTCTGATCGAGGTTGCGGTGGCCTGGGAGGCTTCGACCGCCGCCTGGTCTGCTTTTTTATGCTCAGCTTCCTGAATCCGATAGCTGCGGTAGGTAAACCCCGCGAGGACCAGGCAAACGACGGCGAAACACGAAATCGCAACAATCGTGGTCCGTAACCGCTGGCGTTCGCGCCGGGCCCGTTGCAGTTCGCTGCGGACATGTTTTTGTTCCGCCTCGCGACTGTCTTTCAGGTATTTGTCGATTTCATCGTACTTGCCGCCGTGACTTTTTGCCCAACCGATCGTGGGTTGTTCCCGCTCCCACCAATCGAGAGCGGTGGCGAGGTCGAGACCGCTCTGCAGTTCGCCTTCCCCGTTGGCATGACGTTCTTCGCTGTTAATCAGCCTTGACCATAGCACACTGGAGCGGGCTTCTTCGTCGAACCATTTGGCCAGATCGCTCCACTGGCGGATCAGACTCTCGTGGCTGATGTCGATGACGGTTTCCTCAGACAACACCTGGCCACCGGACGGGCGAAGAAAATTGCAGTCCCGTGCCCGGAACGCGTCCACGACATCGCAAACGTCGGCGATATCCGCGCTGACTGCCTCCGTCAGGTCTGCCAGTCGCATTGGCCTGCGCACGGCGTCCGAGAGGTCGGTGCCGGCAGTCAGAGCCCGAAACACCCGGCGCACCAACGGCCTCGCCGTCTCTCTCAGGCGGCCAACCACTTCTTTCGCATGCTGATCGAGCGCCCCTTGCAACATGCCGATGTCGAGATAGTCCTGCAGCGTCAGGGTCGGGGCGGCCGACGGTTGCCGGCGCCTGGCAAGCTGCCAAAGCCGGCTCAGCGCGTGCTGCATGAGCGGGAGCTGGTCCGCCTGGCGTGACAGGCGCTGCAACTGCGAGTTTTCCCGATCCTGTTCCCAGGGCGCCAACGCCGCCATATCATTGAGAATATGTGACACCAGCGCCGGCTCTATGCTGAAACCAATCACCGCCGCCGGGCCTTCGATCGCTTCCCGGCATTCCTCTCGCGTCATGCGCCGCGTGAGGTAGAGCGATGAATTGATTTGCTCGGCGAGGCCGGGGATCAGCGCGCAGCCACCCAGATATTCCGACCGCATCGTGATGACGACGTGGATCCGTCCCGGCGTACGGATGCTTTCCAGCAGCAGCGCGGCAAAGGCTTCGGCCTCCTCGCGTCCGGCGTAATCGCCATAGCGGAACAGTTCCTCGAACTGGTCGACCAACACCAACAGGTTGTGCTTCGCGGGCAAATTGCCGTCATTGGCCCATTCGATGATGGCACGGGGGCCGCGCCGCAGAAATGTGTCCAACGTATCGATGGCGTCGCTACCGGGACTGGTATTTTGCGTCGCCGTCAGCAGAGCCTCAGCGAGGTTGCGGAATGCGCTGCCGCCGGGGTGGCAGTCGGCGACGATCCAGAGCGGGCCGGCGGTGGCGTGCAGGCCAATTTCCAGCGCGTCCAGCAGGCCTGTCCGAACGAGCGATGATTTGCCGCTACCGGATGCGCCCAGTACCGCGAGGAAGCGGGTTGCCGCCAGACGGTCGACCATTTCGTCGACGCATCCCTCGCGGCCGAAAAACAGGTCGGATTCGTCGCGCTCATATGCGCGCAGGCCGGGATACGGCAGGCGGCCCGTCTCACTCACAGCCCGAATTCCTCGATCATCTCGCGCATCCGTTCGGCCGACCATTGTTTCGGGAAGTCAACCCGATGCAGGTCCGGCATGCTGAACCCGATATCAGTGGGCTTCTCATCAGGCGGCCCGACAAAGATGGCGACCAGTCTGGCCTGCGCGCCGGGTCTTAATTTGCTGAACAGCCGCATCTGCGCCCGCACCCAGGCCGGCGGCGCCATGCCATAGATAAAGACCAGGACCTCGCATTCTGTCATGTTACCGGTCAGATCGTCGCGCACCTCTTCGGCGGAACCGTGATAGAGCGGGACCGCAACCGGGATCTTCCGCGCCTCGAATTCCTGCTTCACGATCTTTGCCACGTCATGGTCGAGTTCGCTCGCATCGATGAACACCAGGGAGGGCGCCTTCCGCTCGCGGTCCTCCTGTTTGGGGCGGGCTTCAAGTTTGCTGCGTACCGCCGCCTTGAAACTCTCCAGGCCACAGACCACCACGGCCTCGTCGGTCAGCAGCGCGCGCTGACGCGGGTCCGTCACGGTGTCCAGATCCAGCTCCGGATGCCGCCAGAGCAAGAGATGCTTGCCCGCCTCGCGCGCGACCTTGACCTGGGTGGTGCCGTAACCGTCCTCGAGATCGGCGGGAAACCGGCCCGCCCTCGGGCCGAGCAGGTGGACATAGAGATCGGCCTGTTTGATATCGCGTTCGATCTCGGCACGAAACGCTTCGCCACCGCCCGGCAAATCGCCCGCCGGTAGCACCAGGAAACCAAACTGTTCCAGGTAACGCCGGAGTTGATCGCGCTCTTCCTCCAGGTCGTCAGTTGTTTGCGCGAGGAAAACGATGCCTTTCGATCGGCGTGCCCCATCGTCGGCGATGACGTCGGCCGCCCGGATGATCGCCGGACGGACGACCTCGGCCGTGTTGATCGCAACCAGTTGCTTCTTTATCTGATCGGCAAGGTCATGAATACGGTTGCGGAACGCATGGTCTTTCAATGTCAGCGGCATGGCGGCAAACGACGACATCTCGTCGACGTCCCAGAACTTCAGCCGCTTGCGGTCGTTCAATGGATGCGGGTGGGTTTCGCCGGGGTCCAGGGGAAGGTACTCTGCCGCGAACAGGCGCTGGCTATCGGGTGCGCCTTTGAGGAATGTGTCAAGCTCGCGCTTGGTCCACTCCCGGTCGGCGTAGCCCGTTGACGTGATCGCCAGGAACAGGGCGGACTTGCCGACGGCTTCAAGCAATTCCTGAAGTTGGTGGTTGCCGCCGAGGTTGCGGCGATCAAAATAGATACGCAGTTTTTCACGCCCGCCGAGGCGGCTCGCCAACACCATTTCCAAATTGCGGACAAACATTGTAACCCAGCCACGGCCGTTGTCCGCGACCGGCTCAATGTCGTCTACCGCCGCATAACTGATGAATACATCATATTCAAATCCGGTTGTGTAAGCCATTCGTCCCCCCGATCCAAAATCGCGCTGATCCTGCAAGTTGCAGCAAGGACCGTAATCTTCGCTTTTCGGTCTCGACCGGACGTTGGCATGGCTTACAAGACTTTTGCAAGCGCCAGAGCGGCGGTCCGTATAACGGTCGGTGTACCGCGCCGCATGGCAAACCGGGTCGACGCAGCGAAACCTGCGATGTCGCGGCTGGCTTCCTGTCCGGCAGATTCGCGCTGGATCGCCGATGCAGCAGCAGTTCTGCGTTAGATCATCAGCGCCATCATTGCGCCGCCGGTTGCACCACCCCGGTCAACGCTCTCACACGCGGCATCACCTCGGCTGCGAACCGCCGCATCTCGGCCTCGAACGGCTGGTATTGCAGCATGAATGTCTCGATCCCCACCTGATTGAACGCGACGATGCGCTCCGCCGCCTGATCGTAACTGCCAACGAGGCCAGCCGCCGTGCCGCCATTGCTGCCGACGCGAGGGGTGCGCCGCATGGTCGCCGCCATCACCGATTTCGGGTCCGTGTTGGCATGTTGCGTCATCCGGATCTGCATGTCCTTCGACGCCAGCGCGAACAGGTGCATGAGGTGCGCCTGCGCCTCTTGCTCGGTTTCGCGGGCAATCACGAACGCCGACAGTCCGAACCGCAGCGGTGGCGCTGTGCGCGGACGGACGGCCAGGTCGTTGATCAGGTCGGTTACGTCCTCGATCGGCTGGCCGTTGATGAACCACACATCGCCCATCTCGGCGGCCAGGGCACGTGCCGGTTCGGATTCACCGCCGATGTAGATCCGCGGGCGCGCCCGGTATGGGTCGGCCGGACGCAACGTGTAATCGGTGACGTTGAAATGGGCGCCATGATGGTCGAGCGTCTGGCCGCGCAACAAGGGCTCAACGACCGACAGCCATTCCCGGCCATAGACGTAGCGTTGGTCATGTTCGGCAAAGCCGATGCCGGCCTTTTCCAGCTCCGGCCGATTCCAGGCGTTGACCAGGTTGATGGCGAACCGGCCACGGCTGATGTGTTCGATGCCCAAAGCCATCTTGGCCAGAACAACCGGGTGATAAAGATAGGGCTTGATCGCCGCGATGATCTCGATCCGGTTGGTCAGCGCCGCAAGCGCAGCCGCAGCTGTCCAGGCCTCCAGCTGCTCCATCGGCGCGTGGTGCGGGTTAACGGTGTGCTGGGCCACCAGGGTCGTGTCAAATCCGAGCGCTTCCGCCTCCAGAATCAACTTGCGGTTGCGCTCCCATGATGCATCATAGGGTTCGTCTGGGTCCTGCAGCGCGGCGCGGCTGCCGTGGACCAGCGCCCATATGCCGAACCGGATCGGAGGAGGGATCATGGCAGGTGTCATCGTCCAGGTTAGTGAGCGGATGATGCCGCGAACCGGGCGGCGGTGCCATGGGGGACCGGCTGGCGACGCACGCCGGCGGTCTGGGCTCAACGAATGCCGGGCGAAAAGGTCGTGTAAAGGGCCGGTCTGACCCATGCTTAACCAAATTGTATTACATTCGTGGGTAAGTCTTTGCTGGTACAACGGCTCGTTTGCCAAAGGATTTCTCGTGGTGCCTTCCGCCACGGGGGTGGGAGTCGGGCCGACCTGAACTGAATGAACAAAATGGCTTGGAGCGGTACGCGCGGCGACGCGCCGAGGCTTATGAAGTGAGCAGGTCTTGCGATGGACAGTCAAATCGAACCTCGGATGGATGCGTTCAAGACCGGCAGCAGAGCGCCGCTGTTTTTCATGCATATTCCAAAGACCGCAGGAATGAGCATGCGGCAATATTTGAATAACCAATATCAGGCGGATGAAATCTGTCCGGCGGAGCGCTGGCAGGATCTGCTTGATCTCGAGCGGGATGTGGGATCGTACCGCCTCGTGCGTGGTCATTTCCGGTACAACCTGCGGCAACTTGTCGCTCCGGATGCGTGCGTGCTGGTGGTGTTGCGCGAGCCGCTTCGGAGGACTGTTTCGGCATTGCGGCACCTGAGTCGTGATCCGAACTTTCACCGGACTCACGAAATGGCAAAGCACCTCACTCTGGGCGAAATGATCCGGGATCCTGAGATCATGGCATTGCAGCGTGACGTTCAGGCCCGGTTTCTCTGTGCATCAAGGCCGGCGACCGACGTCACCGCTTATCTTGAGGGCGCGCGCTCCTGCAATCTGGACGCCGACGCAGGTGACCGCGAAAACCCGCCGGCCTTCCAACTCGCCGCGGACCGGCTGGAAGCCATCGAGTTCGTCGGCATTACCGAGGAACTTGGCAGTCTGGTTTCGACCATGGCCGAGGAGATGAACTTTCACCCCCCGGTGCATTTCCCGGTCATCAACGAGAATCCCGAGCGGGTCGATCCGTTGCTCGGACTGACCGGGCCGGAACTTGACATGGTTCGTGCGCATAATACGGTCGATCTGCAGCTTTATGATTTCGCCCGCAAAATGCTGAACGGGCGGAGCTTCGACCGGTCCATGCGACAGATGGTTCGCAGCGGCGTTTATCGGGTGCCGCCCGATTCATTCGCGATTGAAATGTCCGGTATCATTCCGGGCTCCGGCTGGTATCACGCCGAAAGTGCTGGTCAGACGTCCTGGCGTTGGACCGGTCCGGGGCGACGTTTCACCCTGGAAGTTCCGTTGCGACAGGATGTGTCCTACCGGTTTGATATGACGTTCAGCGATCCACGGCCATCCGGGCCAGGCGATCTGGCCGTCGAAATCAATGACTACCCCATGGCATTTGAACTGTGGTCCGAGGGTGAGCTGTACCGGTGCGTGTTCGTCATCGAACAGGCACTGCTCGCCAAAAGCGAGGGGTTCTGCCGGATCCAAATTGACACCGGCGAGACCATCCAGTTGAGCCCTTCCGACATTCGTCTGCTCGGCATTTCGGTTCGTCGTGTCGAGTTCATTTGCCTGGAGCCGTGAACGCAACAGCCCAGTGGAAGCTGCATCAGGTGGCGAAGGGGAGCGGTGTGATGCGGCACGCGCCAGGTCTGCGGCATTCGGACCACCGATGATCGCTGACATTCGCGAACCGTTTCTGCCTTGCCATGGCGGCATTACCGGCGGTTGCATTGGCACCAGCCGCGACCGGCTTGCAACCACAAGCTCGGTACAGGGCGCCGATCTGATGGCACTGCCGCCATAACCGAGCTGCCTGACCAAGGTAACCGACATGTGGCCCCCCCTTAACGCTCCTGCTCGCGCCATTCTCCGCCTGCCCGGTGCGACCTCCATTCCCTGGGCGGTTTTTGATGCCGACTGGTATCGAGAAGCCTATGCCGGCGACACCGCCCATCTGTTCGGCGCGCCTGCTGAGGCGGTGCTGGAATTCTATTTTGATGTCGGCCAGCAACTGGGTCATTCGCCGAACACGCTGTTTGACGAGGTCTGGCACCGGCAAGCCTATCCCGGGATCGCCGCTTTGGTCGAAGCAGGTGAGTTTCCCTCTGCCTTCGATGCCTGGTGTCGTGGCGGCTGTTGCGAGCGCTCGCCGCACTGGCTGTTCGATGAACTGGAATATCGCAGGCGCAATCCGGATCTCACCGACGCGTTCCTGGCGAAGCACGGGCTCGTCAACGGCTATGACCATTATCTATGGCGCGGCAACGGCGAGGGCCGCATCGGCCACCCGTTGTTCGACCCGGCCGTCTACCGTGCCGCGCTGGATCCGGCGGATGCCGATGCAGCGGTTGCGGATGGCCCATTCTGGCATTGCCTGCGGCGGCTGAACCGCCGTGAGGCCGAGGTGCGCACGTCTTCCTGCTTCGACCCGCAATGGTATTTGTGCAACTATCCGGCAGTGGCCGAAGCGATCGCTCGCGGCAGCTGGCGATGGGCGCTCGAACACTACCTTTGCAATCCCACGCCCACGCAATTCGATCCGCTGCCGGCGTTTTCCGAAGCCTACTACCTCGGCCGTTATGACGACGCGGGCGGCATGGTGCGGCGCGGTGACATCCGCAACGGCTTCGCGCATTTCCTACGCCTGGATGTGGCCGAGCTACGCACTCCAGGCGAGCCGATCGACCTCGCCTGGTACGCGACGCAGGAGAGGGTGAAACGGGATCTGGAGCAAGGGCTGGTCCCGGATGCG
>Ga0187867_10002044_pt1 | contig 17059 bp, 14 predicted proteins | sample June2016WEW_13_1_FD_132976 | JGI IMG/M metagenome (GOLD analysis project Ga0187867, IMG submission 132976) | Peatland microbial communities from SPRUCE experiment site at the Marcell Experimental Forest, Minnesota, USA - June2016WEW_13_10 | ecosystem: Environmental > Terrestrial > Soil >...
CGCCAACGAACGCCCGCCATGTCGGCGGGCTTGGCCGACCATGTATGGCCTTTACACGAATGGATCACATTTCCGGCCGTTCAATCGGAATAGGCCACTAGGCGGATTTCGGATTTCGGGTTTTTCCAACATGCTTCTCCGAATTGACCGAATCCTCCTCCGCGTTCCCGCCCTGGCGGGCGCCGTCCACTATTACCGCGACGTTCTGGGGATGAAACTGCTCCGGCAGGACAACCAAACGGCCAGCCTTCTCATGAGCGACGGCGCGACCGAACTGGTGCTTCGCGCCGATCCCGATCAGCCGGCCGAGGAAATCTATTACCTGGTGGACGACGTTCGCGATCTTTACAACCGGCGCGTGCAGCTTCAGTTGAAATTCGTCCAGCCGCCGCGGCAGGCCACGCGCGGATACCGGGCGGCGGTCAAAGACCCGTTCGGAAACGTGCTGTTGCTGCTGGATCGGACGACGGAATCGGCCGGCGGCAATGCCACCGAGGATGCGGCCGCTCCCACCATGCTATTCTCCGGCGTGGAGGCGTCGGTCCCGGCAAAACGCGAGCTTCTGGTGCGGTTATATCAGGAGGTCGGCCGGACGGCCGACGATCTTCCGTACACGCCGCAGTTTGAGAAACTGTACGACCTCTACTCGGTCCAGCACCCCCAGCCCAAGCCGACGCGCCGCGAGGTCTGGAGGCATCTGCTGGACCTGCGGAAAGGCGGCAAGCTGCCCAAGCTGGGCGAGGCCCGCAGCCCATCGCCCGACGTGGCGGCCGAAGCCGAGCAAAACATCCGCGATCTGCTGGGAAAGGACATCGGCAAGCGCGATCGGCTGCCGTATACGAAGCGATTCGAGAAGCTGGTGGACGATTTCAACAAAACGCAGCTGCGCCCGCTTTCGCCGCATCTCGTGTGGCGGCTGGTGGCGAAACTGGCGAAATGAATCCCGGCTCCAGCGGCGCGCATTGCGTGACGCGAATGCAATTTCATGTATATTATACCGGCGTATGCGTTACCTATTCATTCTTGTGCTCGTATCGTCTTTCCTGGGCGGACCCGCTTGGGCGCAGAGCGTCGTTCACTTCACGATCGACGCCCGGAAAGACGTGAAGCCGATTTCTCGCCTGATTTATGGCGTGAACCAGCCGATCGACGCGGCTTGGGCAAACGCCACGTTTGTGCGGTTCGGCGGAAACCGCACGACGGCGTACAACTGGATCACCAACGCGTCCAACGCCGGCAACGACTACCACTTCCAAAACGACGATTTTTTCCCGGGCGCCACGCCGGGCGCGCCGATTGCCGCGATGTTGAAGAATGCGTACGAGCATAACGCCGCCGCACTGATTACCGTTCCGATCATCGGCTATGTGTCGGCGGACGAAAAGAGGGACGGCGACGTTCGCAAGAGCGGGCCGGATTATCTTCAGACCCGCTTTCATCGCGAGGCGCCGGAAAAGGGGGCGCCGTTCACGTTGACGCCCGATCCCAACGCGCCGGTGGTTTATCAGGATGAATTCGTCAATTGGGTCCGGACGAATTATCCCTACGGCCAAACAGACCCGAATCGGCCCATCTTTTTCGTGTTGGACAATGAGCCGGACATTTGGGCGGAGACTCATGCCGAGGTGCATCCCGCGAAAACCACGTATGCCGAGCTGGTTCAAAAGACCGTCGCCTACGCGACGGCGATCAAGAACGTCGAGCCGAAGGCGCTGATTTTCGGGCCGGCGAATTATGGGTGGAATGGATACGTTAGCCTGCAAGAGGCTCCGGACGCCAACGGCCGCGATTTTCAGGTGTTTTATTTGCAGCAATTGGCGCGCGCGGGCGCGGCGGCGGGCAAACGGCTGCTCGACGTCCTGGACGTGCATTTTTATCCGGAGGCAACCGGCGGCGGCGTGCGGGTCGTCACACAAAAGTCCAATCCCGACATCGTGGCCGGCCGGCTACAAGCGCCCCGGTCGCTCTGGGACCCCACCTACATCGAGACCAGTTGGATCACGCAAAAGTGGCACAAGCCCCTGAACGCGATCCCAACATTGCAAAAGAAAATCGCCGAGGACTATCCTGGCACGAAACTGGCCATCAGCGAATACAACTACGGCGGCGGCGGGGACATCTCCGGCGGGATCGCCGAGGCGGACGTTCTCGGCATCTTCGGCCGCACCGACGTTTATTCGGCCAATGAATGGCCCGGGGCTTCGGTCGAGCCGTACACCGCCGGCGGATTTGAAATGTATCGGAATTTCGACGGCAGGAACGGCTCGTTCGGCGACACCTCCATTTCCGCCGCCACGGATGACGTGCCCGGCACGTCGGTTTACGCCAGCCTCGATTCTTCCGATCCCAATCGCATGGTGATTGTCGCGATCAACAAAACCGGCCACCCGATCACGGCCAATCTGCAATTGGACAACAGCAAGCCCTTCGCCATCGGCAACGTTTACCAATTGACCCACTCAAGCCCCAGGCCCGTACGCGCCGGACAAATATCGCTGAAGGATCCGGCGAATTTTGGCTACACGATGCCGGCGTATAGCGTCAGCACGATCGATCTAGTAGCGCCTTGAGTGAACTCAACCCGGATATCAAAACGCTTGCCTGACCGGCAGCTTCCGCCGATAATTTCATTTATGTCCTTGAGTGAGACCATTCAATTCCAGGCAACCCCGGAGCTTCGCCGGCAACTCGATGCGGAGGCCGCCAAACTGAATCTTTCGCTCTCCGCGTACATCCTGTACCTGCATTCGCGCATGACTCCTGGACAAGACGCCGAACGCCTGGACCGCCACGTCCGAGAAGTCTTCGGCAAACACGGACAACCGATGCGAAGGCTGGCGAAGTGAATCCGCCGCAGTATTTGGTTTAGCGACTGGTGGCGAAACTGGCGAAATGAGGCCGGTTGTGGCAATGATATGCTTCTTCGGTGGAATGCGCTATAATTCGCATATTCAGGAACCGCGATGACCGAAACGGAATTGCTCAAGAGAATTACGATAGAGCCGGAGAAGTGCGGCGGCCAACCTTGCATCCGCGGCAAAAGGATGCGCGTAACCGACTTGCTGTCGCTTTTGAGCGCCGGAGCGCCTTTCGAGGAAATTCTTCGCGACTATGCGTTCTTGGAACGTGAAGATATTCTGGCCGCCATCGCGTACGCCGCCCGGCAAACTGATCACGTGGTGTTGCAAGGATCGTGAAATTCCTGGTGGATAATCAGCTTCCCTTGGCCCTCAGCCGTTTTCTTGCGGCGCGTGGCCATAATGTCGCGCATGTTCTTGAAATTGGGCTGGACGAGGCCTCGGATACCGTTATTTGGAAACATGCGGCAGATCAGGGCATCGTATTGATCTCGAAGGATGAAGATTTCCTTCGTTATGCAATCCGACCAAATGCGGCAACTTCATTGCTATGGGTCAGGCTGCCGAATTGCCGCAATTCCGCCCTTCTTGCCGCCTTTGACAAGGCGCTGCCAACGATCATCGAAGCCGTGGAATCCGGACAGCGAGTGATTGAACTTCGATAGCCATCTCCGCTCAAAGTCGGATAGAGTGCCAGGTTCGTCCGAATTATGACCCCGCGTAAGCCTTTTGCATCAGCTGTTTCGCCCGCTCGAAATCTGACATGTTGCGAATCGACACCTCAAGATTGCCCGTGCCCCAATGGCCGATCGTGCGTACGTCGCGAGTATTCGGCTCTTTGAGAACGTCAGCAGTCGGCTCCAATTTCAGATACAGGGCCAAGGACGACTTTTGAACCGTCACGCTGGCAAAGTTCTTAATGCGGCGAAATGCGACGTAGAGCTTGGTCATCTTCTCGCTCACGTCGTCGCCAAGGGCCATTAAGAACGCTCGCATCGCTTCATATACGTCGCGAAGCTGCGCATCCAAGCCAGCAATCGCCTCCGTCACCGGCTTGTCAGTCTGCTTCACTTTTGGTTTCACCTCATCTTCTTCAACGCTGTCCATAGCCTCAGTCATTGACACGCTGTGAACAAGTTCGAGCGCGAGAAATTCGTCGCCAAACCGGCGGTAACGGACCAAGTCGATATTGCGATTGATTTGCTGAACGGCATGCAAATCATAGCGGGTGAAGTCGGCAGCAATACAGATAAGCCGCGGACCGGTCCAATCGATCTTCTCCGCCGTGCCCTTCCCATAGCGTTCAAGCGTGAGCAACTTGAAGTCAGCCCGATGGTCTAGCAGCCAATCGAGGTAGAAGAGCCCTTGGTTCATGACGTTCTCATTGGTTGCCCGCTTGTATTCGATGATTACTGGAAAGTGGTTTTCGTCGATGCCTAGGGTGTCGATACGTCCACCGTGACTCTTACCGGTGCGATGCTCGCTCGTGATTAGGCGAACGCCAAGAAACGTTTCCAGATTGAGTTCGATCAATGTCTGAAGCGACTTTTCCAACGCGACGGCTTGTCCAGCGACTTCGGCGGCCGACTTACCATTAAGCTTGAAAAGCTTGATCTCGCTCATACTGCAACCGACCTTTCCTTCGTATACAGCTAACTGGCGGCATTAAGCCAAATCGCGAAGTCAGGTTTCCTTAGACGATTTCCGCTCGGATTTGGCCTTCTTCTTCCTCCGCAACTCCGCGTCGATGAACGCGTCCAATTCCCCGCGGTCCAGAACGCTCTCGACGTTGGTCGTCTCGACGCCGGTGCGATGGTCTTTCACGCGGCGATCGTCCAGCACGTAGCTGCGAATCTGGTTGCCCCAGGCGATCGAGCCTTTCTCGCCATACAGGGCCTTCAGTTCGTCGTCGCGCTTGGCCTGCTCGATCTGTTCGAGGCGGCCTTTCAGGAGGGCCAGGGCCAGGCGTTTGTTTTGTTGCTGGCTGCGTTCGACGGAGCAGGTGACCTGGATGCCGGTGGGCTTGTGGGTGATGCGGACGGCGCTGGCGACCTTGTTGACGTTCTGGCCGCCGGGTCCGCTGGCGCGGACGAAGGCGACGATGTCCATGTCCGCTTCGGGGATTTGGATGTCGGAATCGTCCTCCTCGAAATCGGGGACGACGTCGACGGAGGCAAAGCTGGTTTGCCGCTTGTTCTGGGCGTTGAACGGGCTGGGCCGGACCAGGCGATGCACGCCGGCCTCGGCGCGCATGTAGCCGTAGGCGTATTCGCCCTTGACCAGCAGGGTGACGTTTTTGATTCCGGCTTGTTCGCCCCAGGTGCGATCGACCTCGGCGACGTCCCAGCCGCGTCGCTGGAAATGGTAGAGATACATGCGGAGGAGCATCTCGGCCCAGTCCTGGGCCTCGGTGCCGCCGGCGCCGGCGTGAATCTGCACGAAGCAGTTTTTCGAGTCATTTTTGCCGTCGAGAAGGGATTGAAGCTCGACCTTCGCGGCCTTTTTCTCCAGGTCGGCCAGCGTGCGGTCGGCTTCGTCCATGGACTCGGCATCGCCGGCTTCCTGGGCCAACTGATAGAGTGCCCGCACGTCGTCGATGCCGCGCAGCATCGCCTCGATCGGCTCGATCGCCGCCTTCAGGGCCTTGACCTCGGCCACGACGCCCTTGGCGGCATCCTGGTTGTTCCAGAATCCCTCTTCCCCCATCTTGTTTTCGAGTTCTTTTCTGCGGGCAAGTTTGGCGGGCAAGTCAAAGAGAGTCCCGGATGGCAATCATCCGGGATGAAAGGTCTTCGATCGACTGCGACAGGTTTTCGTGAATCATGGTGGAGGACTATAGCGTTGCTGATTGACGATTGCCAATCGGCGCGGGAGCACCGCAAGTACATGCGGTGCTGGTTCAACGGACGGGCGCCGTTTGGTCTTGTCGCAGGTTCCACATCCAGAGGCCCCAGCGTGTGTAGTACGCCTTGGTGGTTTCGCCTTCGCTGGGATGGGTGGCCTGAGGCATGATGATGATTTCCTTGGGAGCGGAAATGCAGTTTACAATGGCAAAAATGCTGGACGGCGCCGCGACTTCGTCGAGCAGGCCAAGGCCGACCAGGACGGGGCAGTTGATGCGGGGGGCAAAGTTGGCCGGGTCGTAGTATTCGCTGGCGTGATGCACTTTTTCGGGGTCTTTCCCTTCGGCCCAGTCGTACCACATGGGCCAGCCGGGGGCGCGGCCGGCCTCGGGGGCGCGCATGTCGCCGCCAGCGGGACGAATCGCCAAAACCGCCGTGAAATGGGGATAGAGGCCGGCGATCATGAGCGCCTGCTGTCCGCCCTGGCTGCCGCCGCTGACGACGAGAGTTTTGCCGTCCCAGTCGGGGCGCCCGGCGAGATACTCGGCCGCGCGATAGCAGGAAAGATACATGGGCAAAAAATAGCTGGTATCGCGGTCGTCGTTGCCGATGGCCCAGTAATTTTTCAGCGGTCCGTCGAACTGTGATTTGTAGAACGCCTTGGGCTGATCGATGGGGATATCGTGGGCGCTGATGTCGAGCGCGAGCCAGCCTTCGGCGGCGCGATCGGTCACCCAGCTTTTATCCAGGCCATAGACGCCGGCCCATTGGGGGATCAGGAGAGCGGGAAATTTTTCACCATTTTTTGGACGGGCGATCTGGCCCTGGACGTGAATTCCACGGACGTTGTCCATGGTGATTTTCCAATAGTCAACGCCGGGCTTTTCGCTATCGACGGCCACCAGCCGCGGGTTGGGTGGAACGGCGTGGAGCTGGCGAACCTTGGCATCCCAAAAAGCGTCGAAATCCGGCGGACACGCCGCGGCGGGGAAGATTTTATCCGGCGCCGCCACGGCGCCGCCGACCGCTCGAAAGTGCGTGCCATCGGCGGAATCAGCGGTAATCACCGCCAGGATTGTGTTGGGCCGATCAAGCCTGGCCGTGATCGCGCAGACACCGTTGGTAAACGACAACTTGCCCGTTTTCACTTCGGTGCGTCCGCCCAGTTTCAGCGAATAATCCGCGGATGCGATGGCGCCCGGGCCGGTCCACCGGACGTTCCAGCGAATGGTTTGACCGACGTTGTAAACGCCGTCGGGCTTCTCGCAGGCGACCGTCAGCGAGTCGTCGGCGCGGCACCTGCCGGCCCAAACCAATCCGACGACGACCACCACGAAAATCGTGAAATGTCTGCGCATGACGGGGATTATCAATCACGGGGGTTTTCGCACAAGCAGGAGGCGGGTCCATGCACTGCCGCGTCAATCCTCGACGGAATCCTGGAGCACCGGGATCACGATGCCTCTGGGCGTCGGCGGGGCTTTGGGCATGACGATCATCGGAACGTCGCGCAGGACGCGGACCATGGCGATCTCGTCGCAGTCGTCGCGCTTCGGGCAGCGGACGCAATCGCTCCAGACCTTCAAGGGTAGATTGTCCTTGGCGACAATCTCGAAGCCGAGCTTCTCGAAAAACGCCCGCTCGTAGGTGAGGCTCATCAGCCGCCGGACTTGCAGCCGCCGGGCCTCGTCGGCGGCCCATTCGACCAATTGCCGTCCGATGCCCCGGCCGCGATGTTCCTCGTCCACCGCCAGCGAGCGCACCTCGGCCAGATCGGCCCAGATGACCGACAGGGCCGTGCAGCCCACCACCCGCCCCGGCGCGACCCGGCTGTCGTTCATGTCGGCATCGATTTCGTACACCGCGAAATCGCGCAGCGATTCGTAGAGCTGGGCCAGGCTCCGGAAGAGCATCCTGCCCAACTCGGCGTGGCTATTGATGATCTCCTGAATGCGGGGAACGTCATGGATGGTGGCCGGTCGGATCATGGTTTAGAAGTTTAGCGCGGAATGGCGGGCGAGTACACCCATCCTACAATTCATCGTCTTCCCGGGGAACCGGGTCGGGCGAGGCTGCTTCCACGAACGTCCTGCGATGTTCCTCCGGCGCCGGGGCGATCTCCATGTCCACCTGGTCATCCCCCTGGAAAACCAGGATTTTCTTCTGCCGGATCAGTTCCAGCAGGGCCAGGAATATCCCGATCATCTCGCTGCGGCTTTTGCGGCCGATGATCAGCGCCCGCAACGACAGCTTGCCCTCGCGCATCAGGCGGTCCTCGATGTCGGCGGCGTGGAGATCGATCGGCGTGTCATCGTAGATGATCTCGTGAATCCTCGGTCCGCGGGTGCCGACCTCCTTCATCAGCCGGCCGAAGGCGGTCAGCAGGTCCCAAATCTGCACTTCGTCGAGGTCGATGGGCGGCGGCTCGTCGGCCGCGCCGGGGGCCGCGGCGGGAACGCGCGGGAAACGTTGCTCGTGTTCCTTTTGCCGTTTCTCCAGCAGGGCAGCCGAATCCTTGATCCGCTTGTATTCCAGGAGTTGCTGAACCAGCTCGTAGCGCGGGTCGGCCAACTGGGCGGCGGCGGAATCCTCGCCGCTGACCGGCGGGGGTTTGGGCAGAAGCATCGCGCTTTTGATTTCCATCAGCGTGGCGGCCATCACCAGGAAATCGCCCGCGACGTTGATATCCAGCCCGTTTTCCCGCCGCATTTGCTTGAGCATCTCGACGTAACCCACGTAGGAATCGAGAATGCGCGAGATGGGAATGTCGTAGATGTCCAGCTCGTCGCGCTTGATGAGATAGAGCAGCAGGTCGAGGGGGCCGTTATAAACATCCAGTTCTACGCGATATTCCACGCTTCGTCCTTGATTGGCGGTTGATTGATTTTAGTGTGCGCCGACCGATAATCCAGGGTGGGTCGCTCCAATGGCAAATGACGAGGCCCTCCAATTCGCGCGGCAGGTGATCGAAGCGGAAGCTTCGGCGGTGCGGGCCATGGCGGCGGCGATCGACGAATCGTTCGAGCGGGCCGTCCGGCTGGTGCTGGAATGTCCCGGCTCGGTGCTGACCAGCGGGGTGGGCAAAGCCGGCCACGTGGCCCGGAAGTTGTCGGCGACCCTGGCCAGCACGGGAACGCCGAGCCATTTCCTCTCCGTCTCCGACGCCGCCCACGGCGACCTGGGCTCCATCCGCCGGGGCGATATCGTGCTGATTCTATCGGCCAGCGGGGAAAGCGATGAAATCCTGCGGCTGCTGAGCCTGGTAAAGAAGCTGGATCATCCGGTGATCGCCATGACCGCGTCGCGAACCAGCGGCTTGGGGCGAGGCGCCCAGGTTGTGCTGGCGATCGGGAAGATCGAGGAGGCTTGCCCGCTCGGCCTGGCGCCCAGCGCCAGCACCACCGCCATGATGGCGCTGGGGGATGCGCTGGCGCTGACCGTCATGAAGCTGCGGAGATTCAGCGCCGAGGATTTCGCGTTGTTCCACCCCGCCGGCCAGCTCGGACGCAAACTCATGCGGGTCAAAGAGGCGATGACGTTCCGTCGCGGCGAGAACCTTGCCCTGGCATCGGATCACCTGACCGTCGCGCAGGTGCTGCGCGAGGTCAGCAACATCAAGCGGCGCAGCGGCGCGGTGGTCCTGGTCGATGCCAAGGGGAAACTTTCGGGCATTTTCTCCGACGGCGATCTTCGCCGGCTGGTGACGGACAACGACGGCACAGCCCTGAGCCGGCCGATCGGCCAGGTCATGACCCGCTCGCCCAAGCGCATCGCGGAGAACGCGATGGCCAGCGAGGCGATGGCCGTCATGCGCCAGCACCGCATCGACGAATTGCCGGTCGTGGACGACCAGGACCGGCCTGTGGGCCTGATTGACGTTCAGGACCTGGTGGTCCTGCGCATGCTGGACGTGGGCGAGGGTTAAGGCGTCGCGATGAGAAAAATCCTTCTCATCCTGGTGACGCTGATCGCGTTGGCCGGGGCTTTCGCCGCCTATCTTCATTTCCAGCCGAAATACGGCGGGTCGATGGGCGGCGATAACGCGCCGGACAGTTTTCCCGCCAATGCCGGCGACCCCAACGCATTGATAAAGCCCGGCTCCGGCGCATGGGTGAAGCAATTCGATCGCGAGGGTCAGCTTTATTATCAATTCAAATCGGATTACTACGATCCGCAGCCGGACGGCACGGTGAAAGTGACCTATCCGGTGATTCGGTTTTACCTCAGCGACGATCAGATATTGCAAATCGAAGGCGATGACGGGGTCATTCGCTTCGCGCCCGGAACGGACAAGGGCGTGATGTCCAACTCTCCCACCGATCCGCCGCGCAACGGCAATCTCCGCAACGTGAAGGTGAAGCTGTTCGCCTCGCCGGCCTTGCAGCAAAAGGGCGACGCCGAAATGACCATGACGATGACCAACGCGGAGTTCGACAACGATACTTTTCGGCTCTTCACGGAGGAATTCGTGGACTCGGCCGGGAAGACCGTTCACGCCGAGGACGTTCCGGTCACGGTGCGGGCCCGGGATTATTCGTTCGTCGGGACGGGGTTGGTGCTGTATTGGAACGACTTGGACAAGCGGCTGAAATCGCTGGAAATGGCGCATGGGACCGATTTGACGATTTCCAACGCCGGCGAATTTTCGGCGCAACCGGCGACAGCGGCTCCGGCCGTGCCCGCCGCGCCCGCAACGGCGGCCATTGCCGCACCAGCGGCGGCCGTCGCGCCGACGACGGAGCCGGCCGAAACGCAGCAGCGATATACCGCCACGTTTTTCGATAACGTTCAAGTATTGCATAACGGCGACCACATCGAAGCCGGCAGGATGGACGTGGATTTCGCGACCAAGAGCCAAAGCTCCGCGGCGCCCGACAATCCACCCGCTTCCACAACCGCTTCCACAACCGCGCCCGCGGCGGCGAACGTGGAGGCGAGTTCCCGCCCGGCAACGACCGCGCCGTCGCCAGAGCCTATTCACGTCCACTGGACCGGCGTGATGCGCCTGGTGCCGACCGATCCGGCCAACGCGGAGCCGTTGCCGGATGGGAAGGCCATCGTTCGCCTGATTGGCGCTCCGGTCAAGGTGCATCAAGCGGGAACCGATCGCAACCAATGGATCGACATCGCGTGCAGCGACCTCAGCTATCGCACGGGTGATTCGGCCGCGCATCTTTCGGGCAACGTTCTGCTGAAGCAGACCAACGCCGACGGCGTGGTCTCCACCGTTGCCGGGCAGAACCTGGATTTTTCGCGGCTGACCCATACGGCCAACCTCGACGGTCCCGGCCAGACGTGCTTTCCCGATCCCAACGATCCCAAGAGCGTCCTGAAAGCCGACTGGACGCGGAGTTGCAATGTCAAACTCCACGAGACGGACAGCCACCAGATGCAAATTGAGGGCGCCGACCTTGAAGGCAACGTCGTGGTGGATCATCCCCGGTTTCATTTGACGGCCACGGACAACGTGCAGTTGAAGTTCGACAGTGGAGGCGAAGCCTTCCACGTTCCGAGCTCGTCCGATACCGGCCAGCCCGCCTCTTTGCCGCTGCGGCGGATCATCGCCAATGGGGATGCCGACTGCATCGTGAACGATGCCGAGCAGAAAACGCGAAAGATCCGCGGCCAGCGGTTGGAATTGGACCGGCGGATCGGCCCCGACGGAAAGCTCTACGCCAAAACGATTCTCTGCAACGGTTCGGTTCACGCGGAGCAGAACGATCAGAGCCTGACGGCCGAGGACCTCCAGATCGAGCTGTTGCCGACAAAATCCGCCAACAATGCCGCGAACGATCTGGGGGGCGACGCGGCGCTGGACAGGCTCATCGCATCGAACGAGGTGGTTGTAAAGGGAAAGGACGGGTCTTGGGCCAAGGCGGACAATCTGGACGTTCAGATGGTGGATGCGCATCCGCGGGTAAAACTGGAGGGATCGGCCGAGCGGCCGGCGGTGGTCAGGAACAAGACCTCAACGCTGACGGGCCCGACGATAAAACTTTCCCCGCACGATCAAACGGCGCAGATCGATGGACCGGGGACATTTGACGGACTTGCGCAGCCGAAAAATCCTTCAGAACAGCCCCGGCCGCTCAAGCTCTCCTGGCAGCGAAACGCGTGGCTGGATGGGAAGACCAACCGGGTGGAGGTGGTCGGCGGCGTGCTGTCGGAGTCCCATGAGCCGGGCGGAAGCCACGATTCATCCTCGAGCGACCGCATCGTCGCCACGCTGGTGGACGTTGCGCCCACCACGGAACCGGCAACGCGACCGGAGGAGGGGGATTCATTCGCCGAGGGGGCCGACTTCATGAAAAACAAACAGGTCAAGCTCCTGTCGCTGCAAACCGACGAGCCCGAAAGCTCCAATTCAACCTCGTCCAGGGCAAAGGTGAAATCGTATCTCCTGGATGCCGGCGGATATTTATTGCGCGAATTCGACCTGCTGGCCGGCCGGATCGACTACGACGTCTCGACGAAGCGCCTGAGCGTTGCCGGTCCCGGCGACATACTCGCCATCGAACAATCCCCCCCCGCCACCCGGCCGGCGGGGGATAATGCTTCAGCGATCGGCGGCCACGGCAGCACGGCCATCGACTGGAAAAAGCGATTCATCTACGATGATGCCGCCCGCTCCGCCATCATTCAGGGGGACATCACCATCGTGCATCAGGACAACACGTCGAAGACGGGATCCGTGCGGCTGGATCACGCGGATATCGTCCAGGCCGAATTCGAAGCCGCCCCGCCGGGGCTGGACGCCGGCGACACCGGCGAACCCGCCACGCCCAAGCTCAAGCACCTCACCGCCACGGGCGCGATGACCGTCCGTACGACCGACAAGACGATCTTCTGCGGCGAACTGGATTTCGACCCGGTCGAACAGGTCCTGACGTGCCTCGGCGGCGAGAAGATGGGAAAGGTCACGGTCGTCGATAACGACAACCTCGCCGGCGGCACCTGCGCGGAGGCCGTCTTCAATTTGAAGACCAACGAATTGAAAAAGATGACGGAGGTCACCGCCCACGGGCGATGAACGAAGGGCTCACGCGAATGACGGACGCCAATATTGAAGCGACCTACCGCCGGATGCGGCGGAATTGGCGTTCGCGCCGGTGAAGGTGAGCGGATCAATACATATCCAGCGGACGAGGCGATTCGATAATCTCATATTTGCCCGCCAAGTCGTGAAAGTGACGGATGGCGTCGAGTTGGGCGGGGCCGATTTCGAACTTCAAATAAGCAGACAGATACTTCATCGCCAGGTCTGCCGGCCAGCCGCGGGAGACGGCGTGGCGGGCAACGATGTTGGGCAGATCGGCCAGGCCGCGGTCCCGGGCTTGCCGCAAGCGATCCGGGAGGTCGGCCAGATCGGTTCCGAACCGCGCGATCCAGACCGCGAAAACGAAAGGCTTTCCGGTCAGTTCCTTCCAGGCGGCGCCGAGATCGAGTTGATGTTCCATCCCCACCGGCTCGCGGGAGACGACTTTGTCGCCGATGAGGAGCATGGCGGCGGCGGATGGTTCGGGCAAATCGACGAACCGCGGGCGGATGCCAAACCGCTCGGCCAATACGATGCGGGCCAGGGCGACGGACGTATGGCTCTCGACGTCGCAGGCCAACATGGTGATTTTTTCGATGGGCGTGCGGCTGAAAATCCGGACGGTGAGGGTCGGTCCGTCGCAACCGATGCCGCCGCTGGGCACAATCCTGGCATCCCGCAGGCGCTGGTAATCAATCACGGGAAGCAGGGCCACGTCGAGCTGCCGCGACCGCAAGCCGTCGAGAAGTTTCGCCGGCACGTCCAATTGCAAATCGACGTTCGGATCATCTTCCAGGCCGTGAATCAGGGGCTTGGCGTTGAGATAGCTGACGCTGCCGACGCGCCAGGTCATTAATGGACCTCGATCCGCCCGCGCGCCGGCTCGTCGTTCTTGGTCGCCATTTTTCGCCAGCGCGTCGGGGTGAGGCCGGCATACTGTTTGAATCGGCTGGTGAAATGGCTCTGGTGGGCGAAGCCGCAAATCTTGGAAATCTCGGCCAGTTCCGTGGCGCGTCCGTACAGCAGCCGCTTGGAATGGAATATCTGGCATTCCAGCAGGAAATGCTTGGGGGTAATGCCAAGGAGTTCGGTGAACCGGCGGTGGAAATGGAACGGGCTGAGATGAACGTGCCTGGCGATCTCGCCGAGGGCCGGCCCCCTGCGGAAATGCTCGCTCATGAAATGGATGGCGGGCACGAGGCGGGTGAGTTCGGCATCGGCGGAAAAATCGGTGGCGCGCAGCGAAACCCAATCGCAATAACTGGGCAGCAGGCAATAAAAGAGAACGGGGCCCGCGCCCAGCGCGGGATAGCTGCGATACGTCCCGGCGCGGAAAATCCACAATTGTCCGCGCGAGTCGGGTATTGCGATCCGTTCGGAACTCATCGGTTCGCCGCCGAGGCGCTGCAACCGTTGGCGGGCATCCTGATACAACTGATCCGTGACGCGCTCGTCGAGGTCCGGGATCGATTGGCCGAGAACGGACTTGAAACTGGCGTTCAGGACGATCAATCGGTTGCCCGCCCGCGGCATCCAGGACGGCGTGTTGGCGCAGTCGCCATGCACCAGGCGCGAAGATCGCGCCGCGGCGGCATCGCGGCTAATCTGTGCGGCGGCATCCACGATCGCCTTCACTTCCGAATCCGCGAAACCACCCGACTCGGAAGTGCCATAAACGTGCAGCGCGCCGTCGTACCCCGGAAACACCGGCGATTTGACGGGCGCGACGACCAGATGCCGCAACTTCGCCCCTTCCAGGAACTCCCGATAATATCGGGAGGTCTCAAGGCCCGCCGGCCAGACGTCCTCGCCGCAAACCGTACGATTGCCAATAAGCGCGCGCCAGGTCGCGGCGTCTTCGCTTTGGAAATCGGTGGAATAGGGCTTAACCCAATTCTCGCCCAGATGCGATGGCTGAACGATCTGCAACCCGCCCCGGGGGGTTGTACTGACAAGCCACGCCTCGGAATATCGCACTACCTTGCTAAGACTGTCGAATATTTGTCTATATGACACGTTTCCTCACGGCAAAAAAAATAAAATCACTTTTGCCATTATATGCTCTACAAAAGATGACTAAAAGTCACTTTCATCGAAAAGCATCATCTCATTGATTTTCCGCTATGGCAAGTTCCTCTTTTTATGCACGATTCCCCCCATCTTCAAGCGTTCTTTCACAAATAAACAAGATTCGTAAAGAAACGGGTAGGCAGAATGGCGGCAAGGACGGCGATGGGGTCCGATAATTTCAAATTTTCGCTGTTGAGCTTGCCTACCATCGTGACTGGGGTCGGGAATCGGAATGCGGAACATCCGCATGGGTTGGGCGTTGCGCGAGCGCATCCGCGGTTGTTTGCCGCGATGTCTGGCGGAATCAGCCCGGAATAAACGGAACAACGCGGACGCGTTGCGATGGCCCGCGGCAACGAGCTGTTGAGGGAAACCGTCAAACTCCCGCTTCCGGTATGGGGCTTGTATGATCCGAATCGGAAGGTTGCCAGACGCCGTATGTTAGACCAACTCACCAGTCCGGAATTTTGGGACAAGAAGATACGCATTGGCATTCTTGTCCTGGCGACGTTCCTCGCCATGTGCTGATTTACCCTCGCATGGCAGCGCCCTTTCCGCTTCCACTCTTTTCAGCCTCGGCCTTGGCCTCGGGGCTTAAGCCAAAAATGTGAAATTGGTGCGAAAGCGGTTCAAAGCCGTGTTGACGGCATATCTCGTCGCGCAGCTTACGCAGCTTCTCGCTGTTGAATTCAATCACCTTGCCCGTGGTCACGCAGATCAGGTAGTCATAAACCTGCCGGCCGACGATCACGTCGTAATAGGACTGTTTATTGTCGAAAAAGACCTGCTTGAGAATCCCGGCGTCTTGGAGGTGCGCCAGGGTGCGATAGACCGTGGCGCGGCTGACCCGGTGGCCGAGTTGGCGCAGATCCACCGCCAATTGCTCCGCCTCGAACAGCGCCGTTTTGCGAAGCACCGCGTCGAGGATCATCGCCCGCTCCGGCGTGAACTTCAGCTTCTGCCCGCGCAGATATCGCCGGAAGATGGCACATACCGGCTCATAAGGCAGGGACTGCGGCTGCGCCGCGATTCGCGGAACATTCGGCAGAATGTGGGGGCCGGAACCCATACATTGAGTCTACGTTCCTCCAGACGCTTTCGCCACGCGCCATTTGCCGTGGAGTTCATTTGCCACCCCCCGTCCGGCACGCGACAATCGCCGTAGGCCGTGCGATTTTCACTGGGTAAACCGATCCTCACGCTGCTGTTGGCCGCCGCCGTCAGCGGCGTCGCCGTCTGGCAGAGGCCCGCAGCGCCCCGCGCCGATCTGATCGTCTGGTCGTTCGATCAGACTCACGTCAGGACGTTCCGTGATCCCCTGCCCGGACCCGGCGGCCGCGGTATGCCGTCGCTTTTCGATCAATTCCGGCGGCAAACCGGATTCAGCGCCGGCATCAGCCTCATGGGCCAGATGGGGGAGAACGTGCGGCTTGCATCGGCGTTCATATCGGGCGCGTCGGGGCCTTCGGCGCCCGACTTGTGCGAAATCGAAATCCATTCCATCGGCCAGTATTTACGCCCGCCGGTGGACGACATCGGACTGTTGCCGCTGAACGATTTTCTGGAAAAATCCGGCTGGGATCGCCGGATCGTCGCCAGCCGATTCGGGCCCTGGTCCAAGACCGATCCGCGCACCGGACGCCGGATCGTTTACGGCATTCCGCAAGACGTGCATCCGGTGATCCTGGCCTACCGCAAGGACTTGTTCGACCAGGCGGGAATCGATCCGCGGCAAGCGGGAACCTGGACGCGGTTCCAGGCACTTTGCCTGGCATTTCAGGATTATTGGGCGGCGCACGGCCGGCCTGATCGCCGCGCCATCGCCCTTTCAACCGACTCACCGGACGAAATCGTGGAGATGCTGCTGCAACGGCACGTGAACCTGATCGATCAATCCAACCGGCTTCATTTCAACGATCCGAAGGTGCTGGAAACGGTGGTGTTTTACGCGGGGCTGGTAGCGGGCCGGCGGGCAATCGGCACCGACGTCTCGCCGGGGGTGGGATGGACCCAGGATTTTTCCCGGGGAAATGTGTGCGCCGTCTGCACGCCGGATTGGAAGGCGGATGACCTCCGTCAATTCGCGCCCGACCTGGCGGGCAAGGTCGCGATGATGCCGCTGCCCCGGTTCGACGCGGACGATGCGCCGACCAGCACGCTGGGCGGAACGATGGTCGGCATTTGCCGCACCTGTCCGCATCCCGAACGGGCGTGGAAATTGCTGGAGTTTTTGTATCTGGGTTCGGAGGCAA
>Ga0187867_10002046_pt1 | contig 17056 bp, 13 predicted proteins | sample June2016WEW_13_1_FD_132976 | JGI IMG/M metagenome (GOLD analysis project Ga0187867, IMG submission 132976) | Peatland microbial communities from SPRUCE experiment site at the Marcell Experimental Forest, Minnesota, USA - June2016WEW_13_10 | ecosystem: Environmental > Terrestrial > Soil >...
ACGGCGGGGCGGTTATGTATTCGCCGGAGACGAGTTGCATGTTGCTCGAATCGCCTCCAAAGATGCGTCCGTCGAGCACGGAGTGATTCATCGAAATAGTGCCGTTCGGGTCCAGAAACGTGCCGTATTCGGTGGCGCCATTGGTGTTAATCTGGAGTGTCGAATTCGAACCGACGATGTTGAACAGGACCTGGTCGGAGCTCAGTCCTCCGGTAAGCACAATCGTACCGCCAAACTGGGGGCCGTTGGCCGTAATGTTTAACACCACGTTATTGACGCCATTGCCATTGATCGTCAGGGTGGCGCCGTTGCCGAAACTGAACGACGATACAGTGAATACCCGGTTGCCGTTTCCATCGAGAGTGCCGCTGCTGGCATTGATCGTTTGGCTCTGGGTGTTACCAATATTGATCGTGGTGGGCGTCCCCGTCTCGCTCCCTAAAGTCGAGTTGAGGTTATTAACGGTTGTGAGGGCCGTCGTGACACTTCCTTGACTGTATAAGGGGTTGACACCAAGGCTGAGGGCAGGAATGTACGTCGTGTTGCTGGAACTAAACTGCCCGGTATTCGCTGCTGAGAACTCGACTGTGCCGGTGATGGTGCCGGGACCACTGGCAGCAAAAGTTCCAGTCCCGCCGACCCCGATGTTGCCGGTGATGTTTCCGTTATTAGTATTCAATGTGTTGCCGCCGGTCCCTTCGTACAACACGGCGAAATCCGAGGCATTGCCTAGGCTGAACCCCGTGGCCCATGCAGGGGGGCTAAACACCGAAAGCGCGCATAAGATCAAGGCACCCAACAACACGTTTTTCAAAGAACCAAAGGACACAGGCGCCTCCTTGAGCGGAATGAAAAATAATCGAAAAACTTCGGTCCGTGTCGGGTGATTTGTTTTCATCTTATTTGAGGTCTCCCTTAGAAAGAATGTCAGCCAACCCATATTTGCATGAGTGACCACAAAGCCGATTGGGTCTTACCATCCTTACATGCCTCCCGAACCTACCAAGGGTAAGGTGATTTGAACTCTAGGCTTGCGCAAAAAGCTTAACAAGGGGTATTCTTGGTGGTATGTATTGGGGAGCATTAATACCCAAATACGCAATTATAGCAAGTAAATCAATATAATATAGATGACAAGTCCAATTGAGTTGCAGACCGGGACAACGGGGTATTCTCGGTGGGAGATATAGGGTAGCTAAAATACCCAAATTAGCAGTTTATCATAATTAAAACAATTGAATGGAGATGAAATCACCAAATGAGTTGTTGACCGGAATAGCAAGGGTTTTTTCCATTTTTTCTATTCGCCCTTGAACCGGCGTTTCGAACGTACCCGTTCACAGCAGATCTCCGGGCTAAAGCCGGTAAGCGGATTGACCAGATTATTATGCAGAGAGCGTTTAGAAAACCAACATTCAACAAGATCAAGGAGCGAGGATCAAGGAGCAAAAGTTTCTCGCTTCGCGCTCCTTGTTTTACACTTTTCTCCGTACTATCAGCATGCAAATTCTTCAAATTTCGGCAAGCATATCCGGCTAAGTCGCCGTTTTGCACTGCGTTTTTCTCAGCGTCCTCTGCTCCTCTGTTTCGAAAAGTTCGTCGCGGGCGCGGCCCACCCCGGATCTGGGGGCGCGCTGGACTCGATCACTGGTCCGGCGCCCCCATTGGTGCATTGGTCGGAGTCGGGCCGGATCTAGCCAAGCTAATATTTTGATAACTCAAGATTGATTTTAAAAAACCAGCCGTTTTCAAGGCTTAAAGGGCCATTTCGGCTTCGAATTCATTGTTGTAAGAAGACGGGAGTGGTTGATTTTATCCGGCCCCCGCAGTCCTGCCCACAAAGGTCTATCGAGAATTTCGGCAAAATTCGAATTACCATTCTGCAACTAAAATTGTAGTCAAGATATTGACTGTTTTCAGTCCGGTCCTACGGACATGGCGGTTTTAGAAGGACCCGGCTTGAGTTTTCAGGTTTTGCCGCTTTAGAAAAGTGAGACCATATAACCGCTTACCAACAAAACGCATGGTGGTCCGCGAGTTGGAAGAAGTTTTCAATTCGCTTGATCATCAACAGGCACAAAACGTGCATTTCCCGTCCACTGGGGAGGATTATACCGTGATCAAAAGGCAAAACAGGCTTGCAGGGGCATTGAAGCGAGGACATTTCCACGTGTGCGGCAAAGGTGGTTTCACCCTGGTCGAACTGGTAGTGGTTGCCGCCATTGTGGCTATTCTGGCTGTAGTGGCAACACCGGCTTACATCAACTACGTGAACCGTACGAAACAGGGTGAGGCCGCCAGCATGCTGTTTACCGCCCGGCTCGAGATGGAGGAGTTTTATACGGATAATGGAAGGTACGCAAGCACCATACAGTGCCTGCCATCGTTTGGCAACACCTGCTCCGGCGGCAACAGCGCCGTTGTCCATCATTATACCTTCCATGTATCGCAGAATGTTGCGGCGAGCGGCGCCACCGCAGCCTACTACCAGGTTGCGGCAACGAGACAAATCTATACTGGTGTCGCTGCCGACCAATTGACAATAAGCGCGACCACTGACACGCCGATCGTACAGAATACGACCGCGCTGAAATTTTCCATTTTCCAGTGGATATTTCAATAAATGTCAGAAGGAATTAGCCATGCCTAGACTTGTAATTTTGGGCGCCGTCATTTTGTATCTTATGTCATTGTCTTATCCATCCAGCGCAATGGCGTTCACGGTTGCAGATCAGCCAATTCAAAAGGGTGCGCCTCCCCAGGCTGCTACTAAATTATCCTCTAAAGCTGGGTCCAATATCTCCAAACCCTCTGTGCAAGGGGAAGTTGCCAATATATTCGTGGACAGGATCGAGGGTGGCGCAATCTATGCCAAGGATGGAAGGAAGTTTGAAATTACCGGTTTAAAGGTTATCGACAACAGCCATCGCGTAACAAAAATGAGAACAGCCGAACTGGTTTTCGTAAACGGCAGCCTGGTGGCGGTGACTTTGAAATGAAACGGCCATTTAGATACGCAGGTGACAATTTGAGGAGCAGCACCCCATGAAGCGAGCCCTTGCGATATTTGCGCTCTTTTCTTTTTTCCCACTCGCTTTTCTGCCCGGAGATGTCTCCGGCCAGCCATGCAGCAATTCGATCGTTCCTCCTTTCATTGCCAGCGGCGTCCTCCCCAACATACTAATAATTCTCGATAACTCCAACAGCATGGACGAAGATTTCTATGGCAACGCGGTGGGTTCCTATTCTCCGGTCAGCAAGTCGGTGGTCGCGAGACAGGCGCTGCAAAACGTGGTCAATAATCTACAGTCTACGGCCAATGTCGGAGTAATGACATACACACTGCCCAGCAACACTAGTAATAACTACTTCATTCATAACGCCATGCCCTTTGCTTCCTACGATCCCAACTCATATTGCGCCAACCCGCCCCCGGACTGCGTAACGTATTGCACGACGGGGAGCGCTACTTCAGCAGCAAACTGCAATGCTCCTGTTTCCGCTACCGCTCCCGGCTGCGGCGCCGGTTTTACGTCCCACATCTTCACTGCCACCGGAACGAACTTTCCCGATGCCATACTCAGTACAAGCGTATATCCATTTACCAGTGATCTCACGAGCACAAGAGCGACATATTGCAACCTGATATACCCCAAGACACAACTGTGGGCGAACCCCGCGAACTCTTCTGACGCAACTGTCTATTATAACCAGACCGATCCATACTATGCCACGAGCAACCAAGGCACACTGTATGGGTATTCAGGCTCCGATGACGATTACCACAGCAGTTACAGCACGGCGCAAAATGCATCAAATACGTACGAATACTGCAATTCCAAGACAGGAACCAGCGATAAATGGTCAGTTTATAGCGGCTCGTGCACAAAATATCAATTCCAACCCACCGATTCGGACTGGGCTTTAGGATTTTACAACTGGGGTCAGAGGATGCCATGGTATTACGTTGGCCCAACATGGTTCAGCAACACTGTGGTAAACGCTCCACAGGGGTATCTTAACGTTTCGATAGGCGCCCTGAGCAATTCGACCCAGTATAACAATGTTTACAACATCTTCAATCCAAACATCGATACCAGCAACCCTGTGCTCAGCAGCACCCCCTATTTGAGCTGCACGCAATCGAACAAGAACCAGTGTTCCTATATTGTCAACGCCGGCAATACGCCGACTGCCGGGACGTTTTTGACAGCGCGGAACTACTTCAGCGGGACCTTGAACCAAGGCGGCACCACCTATCCCAGTCCTATTACTTCGACATGCCAGAAGAATTACATAATCTACGTTACGGACGGGTTGCCGGACACCAAGGAGAATGGCACACAACCTTTTGACGCCACCGTCATGGCTGAAGTCACGACTGAGCTTGGCAACCTTCTGACAGGCGTGCAACAAACAATCAGCGGCACGACCGTCACCTTTCCCGTGCTAACCTATGTCCTGGGGGTTGGGCTTACCACCCAAGCAAAGGCGCAACTCGACACGATGGCTGCTGCGGGCGGCACGGCCACCTCCGCCGGGCACGCTTATTACGGCGATAACGCCACCCAGTTTATCGATGCTTTGAACAGCATTGTCACGGACCTTCTCTCGCGTGTTGCGGCAGCCAGTTCCATCTCGATTCTGTCCGAAGGGCAGAGCCAGAGTGGCGCAAACATGCTGCAGGGCGTATTTTATCCCACCAGGTTATTGGGGAACTCGACCATAAACTGGCCGGGTTATCTCTACGACTACTGGTTCTATAACGGCGCGACATATAGCAACATAAGAGAGGATACCGTCCATGACTATATCCTCGAACTCAATGAGGACGACGGGTTAACTTTTACATTCAATACCCAACTCGGCCTTTCCGTGAACCGTTACTCAGACCCGACCGGTAGCGGCAATCCGGCCACATTTGTCAATACCGTCGGGTTGGATTCTTTGACCCCCCTGTGGGAAGCGGGAAAAATGCTCTTCCAGACACCCGCCGCCAGCAGGACAATCTACACTCCGGGGACCAGCGCCACCGGTCTGGTTAGTTTTAATACCTCCAATTCCACCCTCACCACGGTTGCGACTTCTCCCCTGGGCAACCCATCGGTCACTCCTTCCACATTAGATCCCTGCCTTACGGGATCAAGCAATACTGCAACTTTGCAAAACCTCATAAATTACGTAAGCGGGACCGATATCGCCACTTGCAGCACCTCTGCTACGGCCAACGTCGGCGGTATATGTTCGTCGGATGCAGGTTGCGGCGGTGTAGCAGGCGCCTGCCAGGCATGCAGGAACAGGACTTTCGGCCTTTGTTCCAACGGGACCGCTTTCAACAACACTCCATGCGCGTCCAACAGTGACTGTACGACCTCCCCTTACACCACCTGCACGCAAAATGTATGGAAACTGGGGGACATCGTCTATTCCACACCCCAGGTTCAAACCAACTACTCATATTGCTACAACGGCACTTCTTTCAATACCCAGGCCTGCACTCAGAACTCCCAATGCACTACCGGGGCTTATACTACTTGCCAGCAGAAGCAAAATGTCATCTTTGTCGGCGCCAACGACGGGATGCTGCACGCCTTCCAGACGGGAGTTCTGAGCACCGCTGGATTGAATGCAGCGAATTACCAGATAACAGAATTGACGGGAATTGCGACCTCGAGCATGGGTCAGGAATTGTGGGCCTTCATTCCCAAGAACAGTCTTCCCTACCTGAGGTGTCTTGCAGTTCCGCCTCCGAACAGTTGCCATCTTTATTACAACGATTTGGCCCCATACATAACGACAATGAATGCGAACGGGGTGTCAAAGACGGTGCTGATCGGCGGGATGAGGCTCGGGGGCGCGGCCATCAATACCACAACTCCAGCCACTTACTGCTTCAATAGTTCCGGGGCGACCAATGGACAGGCATGCTCAAGTGTCTCGAACTGCACATCGTGGCCATATAAATCGAGCTGTTCCGGTGAATGCTTAAATAGCTCCGGGGTATCCAACGGACAGAAATGCTCAAGTGTCTCGAACTGTACAACGTCCCCATATAATGCGGGCTGTTCCGCCGGTACTAATTATTATATCAATGCGCCGTCGGACACATGTTCATCGCTGAGTTCCACCACCGCCGCGTTGTGCTCCAATACCGCCACCTGCTACAATCCCACGAACTGCACCGGGCTTTCTTCATATTACGCCCTGGATATCACCGACTCCCAGAACCCCATCCTCCTCTGGGAATTCAGCCATCCATTTCTGGGTTATACTTACTCCGGGCCGGCGGTCATCCACAGGCCAACCTCCGGTAATCCTAATGTCAGTCCCCCGACCAGTGCGAGCGGCGACCAGTATTACGTGATGTTTTTGTCCGGCCCGACAAAGGCGACGGACGGCAGTTCAATTCAGGACGTCCAGGCGTTCGTCCTGACCCTTAACGCCAGCCTGGGAATCAGCAGCGTGTACGACGTGGATTTAGGCGGCAACACCGCTAACGGGTTTGGTGGGAGGCTTTTCACCAACGGCCTGGATGTAGATGGGGATGGCTACACGGACTATGTTTTCTTCGGGTACGGGAACTCCGCAGGCGGCAGCGCCACCGGCTGGACGGGAGGCATCGGGAAAGTCTTTACCGGCAGCAGCAATCCGGCCACCTGGACCTATGACATAACAACATATTCCAGTATAGCTAGAATGCCCGTAACCGCAAGGATAACAGCCGCGCAGTGTTTCAACAATTGGTACCTCTATGCCGGGACTGGAAGGTACTTTTTCCCGCAGGACAACTATGGGCTTGCCGGCAATTTGAACTATCTCATGGGAATACCGTTTACTTGCGATCAATACAACCACAATTGCACCAGCATCGCCTCCCTGAACTCCCCGAGCACCGTTACGACTGCATGTCTCCCCGCCAATGCGGCCACGTTGGCGACCTCCCTTGAGCAGGGCTGGACGTACACCCTCAATGCTGCGGCCGGCTCCTATCTAAACGAAAGACTGGTTACCGATCCAACTGTATCCACGGGCACAAACTCGATGTATTTCACTACTTCGGAACCCACTTCCGATCCATGCGGCTATGGCGGCCAGAGCCGCGTGTGGGGTCTGAACTGCGCCACAGGGGAGCCGATTGCACAAGCATGCGGCTCATATACGGTGACCAACCTGACCGGGACCCTGTATCTGCAAACCTCCACCGGGGCAATATACCAGATCGACGCCGCCAGTTCATTCACCGATACGACCACAGGCAACAGGACAACCCCGTGGTTTGTCGGCATGCCTCCGGAAAATTCGCCCCCGGTAGTGCAACCGGCAACGTCTACGGCCAAAGGGGGGCAGTTGATACAATGGATCGAAAAATGAAAACGGAAGGTGGATTCACTCTTATCGAATTGATGGTGGTAGTCTCGATCGTCGTGCTGCTGCTGACGTGGGGCATTCCCTCATACTCGACCTGGAAAAAGAAACACGATGTCGAAAACCAGATGGTCCAGCTTTACAGCAATCTTCAGTTTGGGCGCATGACCGGCTACTGCATGAAAGTCGTGTCGGGCGTATACTGGGGCACAGGCGCCAGCATCGGCACCACCACCGGATACCAGATAAAATATGATAACAGCAACCCGCTTAATAATTCAATCGAAGACGCCGTTGACGTCCAGATTGGGGCCACTGTATTGCCGAAGTACGCAATTACTGCTTCGGCGAACCAGAACAGCGTTAGCTTTGACGGCAGAGGGTTTCTGAATCCTGCCAATCCGATTACATTCAGCGTTTCACCGGACTTCGGGGCTGCAATGGATTGTGTGGCGGTCTCAAACACCAGAATAACACTTGGAAAAATGAGTGGCTCAAATTGTACGCCAAAATGAGAGGCGCCCGTGACCATTAACCCTTGCGATAAACGGGGCTTTACGCTCGTCGAGGTCATGGTGACTCTGATGATTCTGGCCTTCGGCATGCTGGCTTCGATCGTCGGGATCATGTCGGCGCTCGATCATAGCCTCATGAACGAGATGCGCAATGATGCGATGAAGATAGCACAGGAACAGGAGGAAGCGGTAAGGGATATGCCGTATGCCAATATTCAGTCTATTGCGCCCACACAAACCATTTGGAGGCAGGTGAGAAAAAGACCGGTCCAATATACGGTCAGTTTCTCCAGGCCCGCTGCGTGGGTTGCCTCGGGCGCCGCAGGCCTGGGAATGAGCAGAGTGCAGTTCACTGTTAACTGGCAATTTAAAAACAATACATATTCTTATGTTCTGCAAACAATCGTGAGGCAAACGAAATGAACAGGCAGCGCGGCATGACCATGGTTGAGCTGTTGATCAGCCTGGCGGTTGTTATGGCTATCCTCTGCGCGGCAACCACTGCCTACCTGAAGCTTCTGAGGACTTACAGGACCCAGGGCAGGCTGGCCGAGAGCTATATGGCCAATTTGACCGGTCTGGAGCTGTTGCGCTACGATATAGAGATGGCCGGGTTCGGGCTGCCCACAAGCACTCAGGGTGCTTCTTACTCCGAAGCCGTGACGGATAATAGCGTACCCTACAACCCGGCAGTTCTCAACGATTCGGCGAACCCCGGGCCTCGCCCGTTCGTCCATTTGGACAACACGGGGGCGAACAATTCCGATGTGCTCGCCATAAAGTCGAGCGTAGCAAACCTCAATCCTGCGAGCAAAAAATGGTCCATGATCACCTGTGTTCAAGGATTGAATTCCACGGTCAAACAGTGGGGGGTGGCGGCGGCCCCCGATCCAGTCATGGATTTTGCCGCTGCTGACAACTTCATCGTTCTCAACAACACCGGCCAACTGCAGATAAACAGCAGTAACAATTGGAGTTTTAGCTTCCAGACCAATTATTACACTAACGCCAACAACCCGCAGCTACCCACCCCCCCCGACAGTCAGCAGGTAGATTACATTTATGGTCTTGATAACCCTGCTAGCAATCCCGGCGGCGGGCACGTTATGCCGTTCAACCGCGTGGATTACTACCTGGACAACGGAACCCCCACTGATATTCCACAAAGTTGCGCAGGCACCTACACCCTGTACCGAAGCACAATCAGCCAGGAGACCGGCGCGCTCGCCAAAACTCCCCTTATCGACTGTGTGAAGGATTTTCAGGTGGCCTTCGGGATCGATCCCTATGGGGACGCCACTCAATCGATCGTGTGGGAACAAACACTGTTAAACCCGGACGGAAGCGCAATGTCCGCGGCGGATATGCAGTTGCAGCTCCGTGAAGTGAGGGTGTTTCTGCTCCTCAGGGAAGGGCTTGGAGATACCAGCACCACCCCCGATTTCCGCTTTTCCGGCTATTTGAATCTTGGTGACCAGGACATTGCCTACAGCCTCGATCCGGCAGATTATCCAAGCGTACCGAACACTTTTGTGCAGTGGAGCCCTGCGGCCCTTCCGGGGGCACTCAAGAGCTTCACCCCTGCGAACTCAACAGACGTTCAGTACCGTTGGAAGGTCCTTGAAGTGGCTGTCAAACCCGTGAACCTGACGAACCTGCAATACCGGTGAGATTGACTGAGAAGATGAGAAACCCGATCCAAAACCAAAAAGGAATTGCCCTCATTGCCACATTGATGCTGATGGTGCTCGGATTTGCGATCGTGGCGATCCTGTTCGGGCTCTCTACCCAGGAAACGAAACTGACCCGTCTCGAACAAGGTTACACAACCGCCCTGAACGCAGCCAAGGCTGGAACGGACCTCTATATCTACATGGTGCAAAATGGAGCGCACACTCCACCCAACGCTAATTTCGGCACTTCTCCCAATAATGGCAATTGTCTTAAAGTAAAGATGGGCGTAGGCAACATTACATCAACCTGGTCAGGAGCCCAGTGGGCCGGATGTCCACAGGCGAGCACCACCACCGCCCCCTCCGCGATAAGCTCCAACCCCACTGATAGTCCGGACATAACCCTTACATTGTCCAACTACACAGTCTACGTCAAAGTCATCGATAACTGGTACACTCCAAAAACCGGCGCCGCTCCGTGCGCGGTCAACGGCTGCACCTATTACACGGTTATCTCACAGGCTGTATCGCCGGATTTAAGCGAGCATGCCGAAGTTTTGTTCGTCTACCGATGGGGTTCGTGAAGAGTGATGGGTGAAGAGTAAAAATTTCACCCTTCAGGGTTATATTATTTCTCCGGGCTAAGGCAAACTGGTATAAAAGCGATGCCGGGTTGCCCCCCTCGGCCTTCGCCCCCCCTTTTTCGGCGATGTTCTCCCGGCTCATTATTCGGGATTACACACTACATGAGGCTCGAAATGAAACCAAAGCGGGCTGCCCTGTTCTCCTTGGCCGTTATTGCAGCCTGCATCATAAGCTACGAAGTGTTCGATGCGCCGGCCGCGCGTTTTTGCGCAACTGTTGACTGCAGAATCAAAGACGTCTTCGAGCTGATAACCCGGCTGGGGTTATCCACGCCCTGCCTGGTGGCCGCGCTCGCCGGATTTATCTACTTTCAATTCATCAAAAAGAACGAAATCCGGGCAAACGCGGCCGCTTTTCTGTTCGCAGCCATTGCCCTCGCAGGACTTGCCAACGATCTGATCAAGGTGCTGGTTGGAAGAAGCAGGCCGGCGCTGCTGCTTGCCAGGGGCGCATACGGGTTCAAACCCTTTACGGACCAATATTATTATGCATCGTTTCCATCGGGCCACGCCAATACCATAGCCGCCCTCTGTTATGGATTGAACGCTGTAACCGGCCGCTTCAAGTATGTCTGGTTGAGTATAGCTTTGGCTGTAATGGCCAGCCGTGTTATAGTAGGGGCTCATTTCCCGGGCGACGTATTGTTCGGCGCTTACCTGGGAGTAGTTGTCACTGAACTCATCGCTGTGGGCTTTGAGAAAAAAGGACTTGTGATAACACGAGAGCCGTAAGATAAGCTGGAGGTCCATATGCCTTTTATGAACATCGGGGACATCGATCTCAATTACGAGACCCACGGCGAGGGGTTTCCCCTCATTTTTATAAGCGGGCTTTCCGGAAGCGTATCGACGTGGGGTGGACAAATCCCTTTTTTCGAGCAACATTACAGGTGCATAGTTTTCGACAACAGGGGGGCCGGGCTGTCCGGGAAGCCCGAGGGGCCGTACAGCATTGCGAAAATGGCTGAAGACGCGGTCCGTCTGCTTGACCGCCTCCTGGTGGAAAAGACCCTCGTATTCTCCCTTTCAATGGGTGGGATGATTGCTCTCGAGCTCGCAAGGATTGCGTCCGGCAGGCTTGTGGCCATGCTCCTTGGATGCACCCACGCGGGTGGGAAAACCCGTATCCCGCTCTCGAAGGAAGCAAATGCGCTCCTGATGAACAATGCGGGGCTCAGCCGCGAGGAAATCCTCCGGAAAGACACGCCCCTGTTTTTCAGCCATAGGTTTCAGACCGAAAACCCCGAAGCGATAGAAGAACACTACCGCCGGCTGCTGCTGGCGCCGCTTCAGCCAGAGTATGCATTTCAGGCTCAATTAAAGGCAATCAATCGGTTTGACTGCTCGGACGCCCTGGAAAAAATCAGCACCCCGGCGCTCGTCCTGGCCGGCTCGGAAGATGTTTTGATTCCACCGGCAAATTCAACTTATCTTGCCGGCCACCTTCCAAACGCAGAGTTGATCCAGATACCGGGGGCTGGGCATGCTTTGCATGTCGAATGCCGGGATATTCTCAATGGGGCCGCTCACCGGTTTTATCAGAAACACCTTGGGCAAACTCCCCAAGGAAGTTTAGCCTGAGGAAAGATTCTATTTTTATCGAAAGCTCCGGCTCTGCTCCCCAATAGAAATGATCCACGGAAGGCAATATTTCCAGCTTGGCTTCCGGCTGGTTGGAGAGCCAATTTTTCAGAGATTCGAGTGAGCAGAAATTATCATGATTGCCGATAGTTACGAGCGTGGGCGCTTCAGGCAGTCTGAGTCCTTCAAAAGAAATAAAATCCAATGGCGGCGATATAAGTATGAGCGAATCCGGGGAAAGGCCCATCCGGATTGCTTCCATCGTGGCCCATGCTCCGTAGGAGTAGGCTGCAAAGTCAATACGCCCGGGGGATCGAGCGCGGAGGAATTCCGAGACGGCGATCAGGTCTGAAGCATCTTTTTGTCCCTGTGCCGGATGTCCACCGCTTGCGCCCGCTCCCCTGAAATTGAACCGCAGAGTTGCCCACCCGAGGCTGGCGAGGGTCTGCCTCGCCGCCTGGGCCACATTATTGTGCATGTTTCCGCCGTAAAGCGGATGGGGATGGCAAATGATTGCACTTCGGCCAATGCGTCCCTGCTCGAAGAGTCCTTCGACACTTATTCTGCCGCTCTCGACTGGTATTTCGACCGGCTCTTCAGCCATAATGCGCTCCTCTGGGGTTTCCATTTCGTTGCTTTTAACTGTGTCATACACCGGAACGGCCGGTTTTTACAATCGCGTTTGCGTTCCCTTCAAGGGTTTGCCCCTTGCCGGTCGGAGAGCGTGCGATTGCGCTCAGGTTCAAACCGGCCTCCCCGGGCTTCCATGCGCTGTTTTCCCACCAGTGAAAAGGATGTTGAATGTCCCGTTTCAAATCGGCTCTCACGCTTAGCGGAGGCTCTGCCCGAGCACTGTCCCACTTGGGGGTGATCCAGGAAATCGAGCGCAGGAAAATGAAGTTCGACTTGATAGTCGGGACGAGCATGGGGGCCGTAATAGGCGGCCTCTACGCCTACTTTGGTGACTCGGCGAAGGTTATAGAGAGGCTGAAAAATCTTTTCGAAAGCAAACTTTTCCTCAAGACCGCCACAAACGCGGTGGATGAGGATTTCGCTTTTATCGGTCACGACGGTTTTTTTAACCGGTTTGTGTGGTTGTTCAGGCAGGGCGTCTTCTATACCCGCACTGTGCTGCACATGGAACTGGTAGCCGATGATCTCTACGACGAGTTGTTTTCCATGCTGATTCCGGACGTACTCATTGAAGATCTGCCTATCCCGTTTGCAGCAGTTGCAATGGACCTGCGGACGGGAGAAGAGATCGTGCTGACAAAGGGATCTTTGAGACGCTCCATCGCCGCAAGTTCATCGATTCCCGGGATGTTCCCGGCAATCGAGATAAACGGACGGATGCTGGTTGACGGGGGCTGGGCGGATAATGTCCCCGCCGTCCCTGCGATCGTTCTGGGAGCTCATTTCGTCCTTGCAGTGGACGCTACTCTCGAAATTCCGGCTATTGCGACATACCCAAGGTCCGCAATGGAGATACTGTTTCGCTGCAATGAGATCACGCGCATTCTACTGAACAAACATCGTAAATCAGCCGCTGACGTTTTGATAGTTCCAGAAATTGGCGACATATTCTGGGCGGACTTCAAATCCCTTGAGCATTGCCTGGACGCAGGAAAAAAAGCCTTCGAGGAAAAAGTATCGACTATCTCGAAGCAGATGCGTCTGCGCCGGTTTCGCACACTCGAGGGGGCCATTCATCCAGGCAGGACCGGAGAGTGGAAGCATCCGCTGGTCATAGTGTGATTGTGTGCCTGCCTCTTAGATGCCCCAAAGTTCCCGATGAAATGAAGTGAGCGGATCGGGACTGCCGTTTTTGCGGACCCTAACTTGCCTGTTGACACCGAAACCCAAAGTGGTAAAGGGAAGACAAACCAAATCCCTGTTGCACTTTTTGCTGTCAACCTTCATGGGGATGGGTCACCGGACAAACTGCCGCCGAGGTTAGACACATTGAGATAAATTTTTTCCTTTGACAAGACACTGCCCACTTATGCAATAGTAGGTTGTCTTTTCAGACGACTGCGATCAAAAACAAATTGCAAGATGAAAGGGGATATCCAATGGCTCAAAGGAGCACCTTAGCCGTTTTCGTCATGGCCTTGAGTTTGTGCCTCCTACCGCCCGCGTTATCAAAAGCCGGAGTCAGTGAGGAGGCCAGGGTCCAGGCAGCGACAGCCATTATGAGGGAGATCATGGATATTCCAGAGTGTGCAATTCCCCCCAGTCTTTTGCGCAGCGCGCAGGGAATCGCGATTTTTCCCGATCTGCTCAAGGCGGGATTTATTTTTGGGGGCCGTTATGGAGTAGGGGTACTTCTGGTGCGCAATGAGGACCGATCATGGGGCAATCCTGTCTTTTTCCGCTTGATAGGAGGCAGTTTTGGGTGGCAGATCGGCGTTCAATCCACCGATGCGATACTTGTGCTCAACACCATTCGCAGTATGGATGCAATGTGCGGCGGCAAATTCACTCTCGGGGGTGACGCTTCGATAGCGGCTGGGCCCCTCGGCAGGCAAGCAGAAGCGGCAACTGACATTTTGCTCAGAGCGGAGATATACTCCTACTCCAGAAACCGGGGCCTTTTTCTGGGACTTTCGTTAGAAGGGGCCGCAATTCAGGTCGACTACGGTGCGACTGCGTCCTTCTATAACGCTCCGGGGTTGCTGCCGATGGACATTTTGAGAAAACCTAATATGATCATGACGCCCCCTGCGGTTGCGGTAGAACTCAGGCGGGTGCTTGATTGGTACTCCACGCACTAAAAACGGGTTCGGCAGCGCCGCCGTGGTAAGCCCAAGTGCCTGAAAGCAGATCAACCGGAGTGTTCATATAACAAAAATCCGGTTCCTACCCCCTTTTTTCGCTTGGTACATCGCCTCATCCACCCTGGCGAAAAGATTCCCGGCATCGGTGTCTCCCGGCTGAGCTTCCGTTACTCCAAGGCTTATTGTGAATCGAATTACCTGTTCCTGATAATAAAACCTCGTCCGGTCAATGCGGTCGCGAATTTTTTCGGCGATCTTCCGCGTTTGTTCAGCGGTGCAGCCCGGTACGATCACCACGAGTTCATCTCCTCCGTAGCGGGCCAGAAAATCGGTCTTCCGCACACAGCTCTCCACCAGTTTCCCCAATTCCTGCAGGCACCTATCCCCTGCCTGGTGCCCGAACTGATCATTGATATTCTTAAAGTGGTCCACATCGATCAGGATAACGCTGAAAAATTGTCCGGTGCGGTGATGATTACTCATGCTCTCCAGGATTTTCAAATCATAGGCGCGGCGGTTGTTTATGTTGAGCAGCGGGTCAAGCAACGCTTCTTTTTCGAGCTCGTTTGCCCGATGGGTCATCTTGTTTATCTCTTCATTGTAATTGTGGACGCTCATTTGAAGTTCCGCAATTTTCGAATCTGCTTCCTTGAGCCTTGTTTCATCCTCCCGGCGCTTTACTTCAATTGCTTTTCCGATGATCGAAAGTCGTGAGGCGATGATGCTGCGGGCTTCCTCGAGGGCCGTGGAGACGATGACAGCCTGATCTATCTCCCTGGTTTGAGACAGCAGGTTGTTGCAGAATTGATCCTGCAATATGTATGTTTCACGGTTATGACCCTGGTAGGAGAAAAGCTGTTTTTCCATTGCCGAAAGGTTTTCGGTCAGTCCCGCCAGGAGTTCATTAGCGAAGTCGATTTGTTCTACGGCCCTGTTGACAACGGAGTTGACCGTGTTGACGATCTCACCGCTTTCCAGGGTCAGGGATTCCATCGTATGACAGTCATCGAGGCGCAGCCTCAATTCTGACGAGCGCTGGAGGTTTTCTCCCTGCGCGATTTGTTCGATGGTGGCCAGGATCATATTGAAAGTATCCGAAACCGGCCGCAGTGTCTGTGAAAGATCAGGCTGTTGCACCGGCCCTGGAATTTTGAGCGGTACAGGCGTGATCTTGTTTGAGGGGCCATGGGTCTGCTCATCTTTGATTATTTCGGGCGGGTCTTTTAGCAGCGAGCAAATCTCTTCTCTGCAGCAAAGAGCTGCGCTTAAGGAATCCGCTGTCAGCGGACTCTTTGTATAAGAGAATACCTTAAGGGTTTCGATTATGGCTTCCGAGAGAAGTTGAAGCGGTTTCATTTTTCCTCCAGTCCTCACCGGGAAAGGCGCTCAGTCTGAGACAATAGGCCTGATTCTTCGCTCTGCTTTTCAGAATTCTTCCATTCGACTTAATAACACATTTACTCTTTGGGAAAGAGCATTGAACAGGAATTGTTATTCGAATGACTTATGGGCGTGGATCGCAAAACGGCGACTGGAAATCAGCTCATCCGTTGAAACTTTCGCTCTTGGTCGACTGACCGCAATCATCCTCGTAACCGGCCACAGTAGACTCTTATACAACATCTGTTATTGGGACAAGAAGAAATATTTAAAACCATTTCCCTCCCGGAAACTCAAATATTCGGGGAGAGGCCCATCCCATGGTTAACCCTTCTTTAATCTTATCTGAGGCAAATTGAGGGTCACTTTCACCTGACATGTCAATGCCGGCTCAGGCAACCAACCAAACCGCAAGACCTTCAGCGAGTTGGATAAGCTTGCCCGTCACCCGCCCCATGTCGAACTCATCCACACTGGACAGCCCTTTTCTTCCCATTGCCACCGTGCCGTACCCTCCCCGAAAGGCCTCGTCAAAAAGCGCCCCGGCGCGGCTTGCGACACCGGAAATGACTTGGGTCGAGATTTTCTCCAGCCCGATTCCCGATGAGACAAGGACACGGGTTGCAGCATCAAAGGTCGGTTTGATCTGATTTTCGGCTTCCTCAATCAGCCGCCGGCGGTATTCTTCAGGAAATATCTTTTCCTGGCCGGTCCAGGAGACCGTGATTCCACGAACCACATGAACCAGTCTGACGGAGTTGTTTGAGGCATTGATCATCTTTGATACGTGATACACTGCCCTCATGGCTGGCTCAGAGGAGTCCATCGCTATGATCACTCCACCGCTCCCTGCGTTTTTCCCGACCAGCCACAGGTTGGCAGAAGTCAATTTTGCCGCCATTTTCGCCGCCACACTTCCCAGCACTTGTGCGCCGGCGCCCCCAAACCCGTTACGGCCCATCAGTATAGCGTCGTACCCGCGCTGTGCTTCTTGCAACAGGTCTCTGGCAATGCCTTCTTTAACTTTCCGGATGCTGATCATAATGGAATATTCGGGTATTCCTATCCCAGTGAGCCGGCGCCGAATATCGCGCATAAGATCGCGGGCCCGTTTTTCCCGT
>Ga0187867_10002050_pt1 | contig 17034 bp, 12 predicted proteins | sample June2016WEW_13_1_FD_132976 | JGI IMG/M metagenome (GOLD analysis project Ga0187867, IMG submission 132976) | Peatland microbial communities from SPRUCE experiment site at the Marcell Experimental Forest, Minnesota, USA - June2016WEW_13_10 | ecosystem: Environmental > Terrestrial > Soil >...
GGGCAGACCTGCACGCACATTGTGCAGTCGATGCAATCCCCGGCGCGGGAAGCGAGGTTCTTGCCAAGCGGCCCGCGCGGCTCGCCACGGGCGGGGTCGTATGAAATCAGCAGCGAATCGCGGTCGATCAGCGCGGATTGAAACCGGCCGTAGGGGCAGGCGATGATGCACGTTTGCTCGCGAAAGTAGCAGAAGTCGAAGAGCATAAGGCCGGTGGTGACGGCCATGGCCAGAAATGCCAGCGGATGGTCGAAGGGCGAGCCGGTGATCCAAAGGCGAAGCTGCGCCACGCCGACGAAATATGCCAGAAAGGTATGCGCCAGGAACAGGCACGCCAGGCCGTACAGCAAATAGCGAAGCACGCTGCGCCACGGGGCGACATGAGCCGGGGGCGAACCGCCCTGGCCGGTCCGGCCCGAGCAGAGCCGCTCGATGGGCCGAAACAAAAACTCCATGTAAACCGTTTGCGGGCAGGCCCATCCGCACCAGACCCGGCCGAACAGGGCGGTGACGAAAAAAATCCCCAGGATGAGGCTCACCATCAGCAGCGCCAGCAGAAAGGTATCCGTGGGCAAAAAGGTGAATCCGAGCAGGGTGAATCGGCGGTGGACGATGTCGAGCAGGATCGCCGGTTTACCGCGGACGTGGATTTGTGGAATGGCCGCGAAGACGGCGATCAGGAGGTACGCCGTCCATCGCCGCCAGTGCCAGAACCGCCCTTTGGAAAGCCGGGGGTACATCCAGCGCCGGGAGCCGTCGCTGTCCAGCGTCGAGAGGACGCGTCCCTCCGGGCGCAGCAGCGTCTGATCGGCAGGCGGGGGTTGGATCGTCGCACTCATGGCGTTTCAATGGTCTGTCCAGGGCGGTGGAATGGTGCCCTCGGGCCTTTTACCGCCGGGATAATTTGTGCCGCGCAGCGACGCGACGTAGGACGCCACCACGATGATCTCGTTCGGTTGCAGCCGGTTGCCCCACGTAGGCATGGCGCCGTAGTTCCGGCCCTTGGTAATTACGTCCACGATATCCGTGATCTTCTTCACATCGAGGTAATAGTCATCGGTGAGATTGGGGCATTGGGACATGCCTTCGGCATGCCGGCCATGGCAGGATGCGCAATTGGTTTGAAAGATGCTGTTCCCCATTTTCTGGAATAGGGAATCCTTGGAGAGCTTGAGCAGCGTGGCCGCATCGGGCTTGAGGACCATGGAACCAAATCGGAGTTTTGCGTCTTCCACCAACGACTGGTCGTAAGAAGCAACCGGACTCATTTGGCCGCTGGTGGTGATGTCGATGGTGAAATACAGGGCGGCGAAGACGATGGTGCCGATGAACAGCACTTTCCACCAGCCGGGCATGGGATTGTCGTATTCATGGATGCCGTCGTAGGCGTGATCCGTCAGGGGATAGGAACGATCCGCCGGCGGACGAGCGCGGTCCACCGCGTCCGCGTCGTCGCCAGCGTTGGAAAGATTTTTGGGCTCTTCGTTCATAAATGATCCCCTTGATCCGGGTGGTTTTCATCCGCGTCCGGGCCGAGGGGCAAATTGCTCCATTGTCGTATCTGGCTGCGGGACCGGCTGAAGGCCCAGGTGGTGAAAATCACAAAGATGGCGAAAAACATCAGCAGACCGATTTCGCCCAGGCGGGAAACGTCGAACTCCGCGATCAGTTTGCCGAGCATGATTCAACTCCCAAAAAAGCTTCCACGACGCATCAGGGGTCCTCATATTTCAAGCCGGTCACGGTCGGCCGGGCGGCCGGCTGCCGGGACGGAGCGACGTTAACGAACAAATCCGTGCCGAGGCGCTGCACGTACGCGATCAGGGCCACGATCTCCTTGTCTTCCAGCCCCTTGGTCGGACCGCCTTGTTTGCCGATTTTGACGGCGATGGCCGACGCCTGCGCCCGGGCCATATCTTCGCTGTTGGCGATATCCTGATCGGTATACGGCACGCCGATCTTCTGCATGGCGTGGACGCGCACCGGGATGGAATCGAAGTCGATCTCCTGAGTCGCCAGCCAGTCGAAGCGGGGCATGATCGATCCGAACGTGACCTGCGCGGGGTTCTCGAAGTGAAGCAAATGCCAGTCCTCGCTCCGCATGCCCCCCTCGCGCGCCAGATCGGGGCCGATCCGCCGGCTCCCCCACTGGAACGGATGGTCGTAGACGAATTCACCGGCCTTGGAATACTCGCCATACCGCCGCGTCTCGGAAATGATCGGGCGAATCATCTGGCTATGGCAAAGATAGCAGCCTTCGCTGAGATAAATGTCGCGCCCGGCCAACTCCAGCGGCGTGTACGGCTTGACCGACACGATCGTCGGAACGTTCGAGCGGATCAGAAACGTCGGGATCATTTCAAACAACGACGCGGCCGCCACGGCCAAAATCACCAGGACCGTGAACTTCAGCGGCAATCGCTCCCACCGGCGGTGAAACCAAAGGGTCTGGAAGACATCGAGTTTTTTTGCCGTGTCGGCCACGGCGGTCAGGTGCGATACGGGCTTGGGAGCGTCACCCGCATAGACGCGGCTCAGGGCCGGGGCCTGGTGCGGGGTTTCAACGTACACCGCCGGCCGGCTTCGCCAGGTCTTGTAGAAGTTCCAACCGCCCAGAAGGACGCTCGACAGGTACACGGAGCCGCCGATCGCCCGGAGCGTCCACATGGGGACGCTGGCGCGAACGGTTTCGATGAAGTCCGGATAGACAAGCTGGCCCTGATCGTTCATGGCCCGCCACATCAGGCCTTCCGTGATGCCGGCGACGTAGATCGGGATGACGTAGAACAGGATGCCGATGGTGCCGATCCAGAAATGGGCGCTGGCGAGCTTCTGACTGTAAAGCGGGGTCTGAAAGAGCCGCGGCAAAAGCCAATACATCATGCCGAAGCACATGAATCCGACCCAACCCAGGGTTCCGCCGTGTACGTGGGCGATGGTCCAGTCGGTGTAATGGGAAAGGCTGTTGACCGACTTGATCGAGAGCAACGGTCCCTCGAACGTGGACATTCCGTAGAACGTGATGCCGACGACGAAGAATTTAAGCACGGGATCGGTCGAGACCTTGTTCCAGGCGCCGCGAAGGGTGAGAAGGCCGTTGATCATGCCGCCCCAGCTTGGCATCCACAGCATGATGGAAAAGATCATTCCCAGGGTGCTGGCCCAGTCGGGAAGCGCGGTGTAATGAAGATGATGCGGCCCGGCCCAGATATAGATGAAGACCAGGGACCAGAAGTGGACGATGCTGAGGCGATAGCTGAAGACCGGCCGCTCGGCCGCCTTGGGCAGGAAATAATACATCAGGCCGAGGAACGGCGTGGTGAGGAAAAACGCCACCGCGTTGTGCCCATACCACCACTGCATGAAGGCGTCCTGCACGCCGGCGTAAATCGAATAGCTCTTGAGAAATCCCGCGGGGACGACCAGGTTATTGAAGACGTGGAGGATGGCGACGGTGACGATGGTGGCGATGTAGAACCAGAGGGCGACGTACATGTGCCGCTCTCGGCGTCGGGCCAGGGTCATGAAGAAATTCACGGAGAAGAACCCCACCCACACGATGGCGATCGCCACGTCGATGGGCCATTCCAGTTCCGCGTATTCCTTGGCCTTGGTGTAACCGAAGGGAAGCGTCAGCGCGGCCGAGAGGATGATCGCCTGCCAACCCCAGAAGTGGAGGTTGCTGAGCTTGTCGCTCCACATGCGGGCCTTGCACAAGCGCTGGGTGGAATAGTAGACGGCCGCGAAGATGGCGTTGCCGGCGAAGGCGAAGATCGCCGCATTGGTGTGCAACGGCCTGAGCCGCCCGAAGGCGAGGAATGGCTGCCCGAAATTGAGCGCCGGGTAGACCATGTCCAGCGCCACGTACAACCCGACCAGCATGGCCACCGCGCCCCAGATGAACATGGCAACGAGGAATTTCCGGACGATGGCATCGTCGAAATAGTACGTTTCAAGGGTCGAATCGGGGGCGACAGTCGGGGGCCGTCTCAGTTCGGCAAGACTCTGCGTCATGAGCTTCGCCTCTTCGGTTGGGGTCAATGCCGCGCCGTCAGGTGCGAGCAGCGCCGGGAAACGCCGATGCGGGAACTATCGGCGACGACCGCGTTCGCTAAAATCGGGATTCCTTCGGCTTATTGGGTAGGGGAAACTACTACCCCTCGGACTGGACAGCCGGGCTTTGCGGTATCCGCTGCGCCAATCGCCCCTTCAGACCAACCCCCGTGCGCTTGGCTCACTGCCGAGCGCCAACGGCGCTTCGCAGGATTGAACCGGCATACGCGCCGATGAGGCCGGGGATCATTAAGACCGCCAACATAGCCCACCTGCCGGGGGAGGCCAGCCGAGCGGGGAGAGCAAGCAACGGTCCGAAAAAGGGAACCCCCATCCCGATGATGATCGCCCACCGCCATGCCCACCTGGGCCGGAGCATCCCCAGGACAAACGAGCCGACCAGCACAACCGTCAGGGTGGGGTAGACTTCGTCGACGTTGTGACGATCGACATGGGTAGCGTACGTTGCAAAGCCCAAAGCTGCGGCCAGGCAAAGCATTCCCCCCAGGCTCCGCAAAGTGAACCTTTCTCGTGGAATGCTTGTGCAGAGATCCCAAGCAATGCGCATGCAAAACGTCAAGAAACCAAGGGTGCCTTGTCTCGACAGCGTATCCCGCAATTGGTCGCGAAATGCCTGATTCATTTCGGCGCCATAGCGAAGACGGAACTCCGGGGGATATGCGTGGAGCAATCCGCGATATAGGCAGCAGGCCAACCGCAGGAGCGTATTTTTCCAGATCGCGGGCATCAAAGCCCCCCTACCGCAAGACCGTGTTTCAGGGCGGGAAGCAGTTTTTTCGCGCGGGCCGCGGACACGGCCGTTTCCAGTCGTCGGGCCTCCGAACGGGTCACGCGCCCGCCCAAATCGGTGATGCGGTAATATCGCCGCCGTTCATCATCCAACTCGGGGTCTGGCCGTTCTTCCGATTCCACTACCAGGCCAGCCGCCAGCATTCGCTTGATGCAGCCGTACAACGTGCCCGGTCCCAGGCGCAACTGGCCGCCTGTCTGGGTCGCCACCTCCCGCATGATCGCGTACCCGTGCCGCTCCTGATCGGAAAGGGCCAGCAGAATCTGAAAAACCGGAGGCGTCAGCGGGAGCATCGATAGAGGATCGGTTGCCTTCGTCATGGATATATCCGTCGCGGATATAATAGCGACGTGTCTTTGGTAGTCAAGAGGATTCCGAAAAAATGTTCGTAGCGGTCATTCAAAGACCACCATGGCATGCCCGCGCACTTCCGGCACGAGCACGGATGCCCGCCCCTTTTTGTAATTAAACGGCGTCTTTGCATTTCCCGGGGCCAGATAGACGCGGCTGGGCCTTCGGTCCAGCTTCAGCGAAATCGGAACCTTGAAAATAGGCACGATGTCCTCGACCAAATCGAGATTAGTCGCCCGCCGTTCGGGACAATATTGAAGAAGATGAACGATGGTTCGCACTTTCGGCGTCTGTTGGCGCATGACGCTGGCCTCCATGCCCGTCGGACCATCGACCGTCAGCAGCGGCTGGGGCATGAGCAGCGCAATGAGATTGCGCACCAGCAGCCGGTAGGTGTAGTTTCCGTGCCGGGCGAATGCGCCAAAAACGGGGAAGTTGACGTAGGCGACGCGGCCGTTCAGCGTTGCGGCCGCATATTTGGAAAGCTTGTCCGGCGGCGTCTGAGCATGAGAGGAGAAGTGATCCCAGGCGCGCTCGAAATACGGTTCAACAACCCAGGCGACGGTTTGGGTGCCGGGCCGAGCCGTCACGCGCACGCCGGGATCGTAAACAACGTGCTCGGTGTTCGGGACGTCACGGTCGATCTGGGCGCCAAACCGAAGGTACGTCGTCGTGAAGGGGGACATGCCCTGGGGTTCGATGCCAAGTATCGGCAACAGCGATTGCGTTCCCGCCGGGTTCAAGCCGCTGGTTCCGCTGGCAAGAACCGCGCCGCCGGCGCGCACGTACGCGCCCAGCTTTTTCGCCAGCGCCGCGTTGACGGGCACGGCGTCCGGCAGGATCAGCAGACGGAATCGGTACAGATCGCTCGCCGCATTGACAACGTCGAACTGCAACTTGAGTTGCGTAAGCAGCCGCGTGGCGCCTTCGTCGGTTCCGGAGATGCGGGTCACATTGCCAGCGGCATCGACCGGCGCCTGGAACAGGCCGATCTCCGTGACCGGCGTTGCCCCGACCAGCCAGGCTTCGCGTTCGGCCACGCGCTTGTAAACCTTGCCGATTAATTCATAGGCGGCCGGATCGGGCACGCCACGGGGATGAAGCTGGTCGCCGACGCTGCATCGGGCCCCCAGCGCAATCATCTGGCTTGTTTCGTATTCCAGCGCCGGATACGGCTTGAGCCCGCCGAAATCAGCCCAACTCTTGTGGAAGCGAGCCGTCATGCCCAGATAGGGTTTGTTGAAATTGCGCACGAACCGCACGTTCTTGGCGAAAAAGATGTATCCCCATCCGCCCGTCGGCAGCGCTTCGATCTCCACCTGCTCAAGATAGCGGATCTCTTCGGCAAGGTTCCCCAGCGGCCGGCTGTTGAAGTAAACGGTGGCCTCGGGGTTGGATTGGCGCACCATCCGGTGGAAACGATTCATGTAAGCCAGCGCCAACTCATGAGAATACTTTTGGCGATCTTCCTCGCTGCGGGGATCGCCGCCTCGGACGCGCATCTGCTCCAGAAAACTCTTCGTCGCGCTCGGCTGGTCCCAGCACATGTCGAAAAAAATCCCGTCAACCGGATGGAACAGCTTCAACACCTCGCTGGTCTGCTCGGCTAGGTATTCCTGATAGGGCGTGCTCATGTCCAATATCTGCCAGCCGGGATCGAATACCCCCCCGCTCTTCACCTGCCCGCCGTCCGGCTTGCGAGCCACCCATTCCGGATGCGTGTTGGCGGCATATTCATCGCACTGAACGCTCAGATAAATCGGCGCGCGAATGCCCTGGCGATGCAGGGCCTCCACTTGGTCTCCCAGCAGATTCAAGCCGGCCTTGAGGCCGGGATGGCGCTCGGGGCGTTTGGTGTCATAGTACAGATGCCCGTGATGGCATTTGGCAAAAACGGTGACGCTGTTGACGTACGCATCCTTCATCGCGCGGGCAAATTGCCGCGCGTCAAAGTCGCGCCCCACGTCCGGCACCGCCGGACCCGTGTGGAAATCGAGATGCACTTGCCGAAAGGGAAACGCAAATGGTGATTTCACAACTCTTCCTTCTCTTCCAGGATAAGCCGGTGCGTTGCGTGGCCCGGCAGACCCGACCATAAGATAACGGATTATCACAAAGGTGTAACGCCAAGCGGAGGGTGGACGAAATTAGCTTTGGGGCCATTGAGACCAATGGCGCAAGTCCGTCGCGTCGGGGGCAATCGGCTGATAGGTATCGCTGGCGAAGGGCTGAAAATTACTGGGCCAGCACGCTTCAAGCCGGCAGAGTAGCCGCTGCTGTGCGGGCGCTGGGTATGGATTAACACGTTCGACGAATATGCGACCGTTGACGCCAGCGTTTAGCAAGCCGTTTGCCTCATTTGCCAAGTACCGAGGGGCATAGCCGACCTTGGCGTGGTCGGCAGTCAAAAGTTGAATCGCATGGGGATCAACGCGGTTGTCAGATTCCGGTGAAGGGAAAAGCTCCTCGCCAGGTTGGAGCGAGAGGATGCGATCATGCTGACTTTGATCCAAGTAGCGGAAACCGTGCATCCAGAAAAATGTGCGAAATACCCCGTTCTCCTCGGCGCGAGCCGGGGGCGAGAACAGTTCAATAGAGTCGGTAGCGCGCCCACCGCCGCTGCGCGCCAAGATGAGCATTGGGTCTGCATTCGAATCAAGTCCAAGGGATTGCAGGTAGCTCGGATAGTCTGGGCGGCTGTTGGACATCAGGCGATTGGCGAAAAACGGAAACAAATCCCTGCTTCGATAAACTTCCGACAACGTAGGAAAGGCTGGAAAAGGTTCAAAGTCCGCCTTCTGGGCCTCTTCGGCACCCCTGATGTAGGTAAACTCATACAGACCTGGGAGGTCGCCAACGCCCGCAAGCAAGCGCGCGACGGGATAATATCGCCGCGTCTCATACTGCTGCCATGCCACATAGAGGGCTTGAAGTTGCTGTTGAGCCGTCTGCATTAATGCTCCAAACGTACGATTCTATCCCGGTTCACCCTCAAAAGGGCATAGGCGAAATCACGGGCCGGCTTGGACATCAGTTCGTTCGGAACGCGCTCTATGATCGCCCAAAACTCATTGTCGGCGATCTTCCGGAGGCGATCAATCCACGCCATTCGGGCCACTGGGCTGTCAGCGGTCCATTCGGTAAAGGCCGCCAAAGTGGTCAGGGGTTTGTCGGCCCCGGTAAGATACAGCTTTGACATCGCCTTATCGGCAAAGGTTTCGACAGAGCGGTTCCTGCCCGGCGTCATTCGGTCGGTCCGTTGGGCGTCTGGCAGATTGAATCCCAGGCAAGAAGCATGATCGAACGTCGGCGCGAGGCAGTATTGTCGCCCGGCTCGGATGATCGCCCAATTCTCATGGTGCCGGTCGGTATTTCCGATCAGGGCGTCAAGCATCAAATAACCGGCAAACAAGTCGCTGGCGTTGGCGATTCCTGCAATGTCGGCATATTCCTTCGCCAACGCGGTCAACGATTCATCGATGACACGCCACGTAATCCATGCGCCGTCAAGAATATGCCGAACGCTCTGGACGGTGTGCTCGGTGACTTTGTAGTTTTGGTCCCTTGGGTAACGCGGATTGATAATGTTGGCCAATAGCTCGTTGCCGTGAATCAGCGGGAACCTTCTACGTTCCGTGAAGTCGCGCGCCATGACACCGCGACTTTCCTCAAACTTGGCCAGTTCAACGTGGGCATGGGGCAATCCAAGCACCCCGGCAATTTCGCAGGCGATCTTTTCCGACCAATCGTCTCCGTGGCCGCGCCGGTTATATTTGAATAGCCACCTGTTGCCATCGGTGTGTTCAACCCAGAATTTCTCCTTCGTGCCCATCTGTTCGACGCGGCTAGGGGCATCACGCGGAAGGATAATGATGGGATATAGTTGGCTCATGCTGCCGGCCGACCGTTATAGTCGGATCGTCGCCGAAGGCGGGCACGCGTCAAGTCCACGCAAGCATCCCCGCTCGGCCACGCGCTCATTCCGGCTCGTCGGCGGCCCGAATCAATTCCGGCCCGTCGGTTTTCGGATTGTTGACGGTCGGCGCGACCGCGTAGGCGTCCATTTCTTCGGCGGGATAGGGCGTCAGCGCGTCGGCGACTTCATTTCCGGGAATGCCGGAATCAAGCCAACGGCTGTAATTCCGCCTGGCCACGATCACGGGCATTCGATTGTGAATGGGGCGCATCAGCTCGTTCGGTTGCGTCGTGATGATCGTGCAAGTGTCGATGGGTTCGGCGTCTTTTGCGGGCTTCCATCGCTCCCACAAGCCGGCGAAGGCAAAGACGCCGTCGTCTTTGAGGTGGATGAAATACGGCCGCTTGGGACGCTTGACGCCTTGCCATTCATAGAAGCCGTCGGCGGGAATCAGGCACCTGCGGCGATTGAACGCCTGGCGGAACATTCCGCTGGTTGCAACGGTTTCGGCCCTGGCGTTGATCGGGCGCGTTTTGGGCAATTCCTTCGCCCAGGCCGGGATGAATCCCCATTGCGCCGGGGCGATGACGCGCTCGCCATTGTCCTCCATTCGCACGACCGGCACGTGCTGGGATGGGGCGATGTTCCACCAGTGGACGTCGAGTTCGGAGAATTCCTCAAACGCCATTTGCCGCATGGCCTGGAAGACGGCTCTGGCCAGTTCATATCTCCGCAACGTGTATCGCCCGCACATGATGCAATACGCTAGCGGCTTTGGCGGAAAGATAAAGCTAGTGAAAATCGCGCGACGGATGCACGAATCCGCGCAGAACGTCGCTCAAATCCTGGAGCCGGACCGTCATCACGTGCTGCACCCGGCCTTGACGCTCGATGTATCCGTCGGCCTGAAGCAAAGCGGCATGTCTTGCCGCGGCGCGATACCGCTCATAGACCTGCGGGCGGATGATGAGATTCACCACGCCGGTCTCATCTTCCAGCGTGACAAAAACGATTCCCGACGCGGTGCCGGGCCGCTGGCGAATCAGGACCACGCCCGCCACGCTCACCCAGCGGCCGGGCGGGCGATTCCAAACCTCGGCGGCGGGGACGATCTTTCGCCTGGCAAGTTCCGCGCGAACAATGCCGACCGGATGGCCTTTGAGCGACAGGCCCACGGCGCCGTAATCGGCCAAAATTTCCTCGCCCGCCGTCATCGCGGGAAGTTCCGCGTGCGAATCATTGGCGGAGGCAAAGCCTTCCACCTGCCTGGCCGTTGGCAACGGCGGCCGATCGTCCGGTAACGCCAAGGCATCCCACAGCGCGGGCCGGCGGCTTTTTGAAAGAGATGCGAACGCATCGGCCTCGGCCAGTATTGTCACGGCGCCGATGGGCAAGCCGGCGGCCTCGTGAAAATGGTCGATGGATCGGAAAGGCCCGGATCGTTGCCGGCATTCGACAATTTTTTTCGCGTGGGCCGTGTGCAATCCCTTGACCATGCGAAAACCCAGACGAACCGCCGGGCCGCCGCGGCCCCAGGTGTGCTTGTCTCTTCTTCCCCTCCCCTTGTACTCAGGGGGAGGGTCAGGGTGGGGGTTTCGTGGGCCAATCGATGTTCGACCCCCACCCCAGGGCTCCCGCCGATAAATCGGCGGGAACCCTCCCTCCCCCTGAGTACAAGGGGAGGGGGAAATTCTTTGCGGCAAGTGATACATGCCCTCCAGCGTGCAATCGCATTGGCTATGGTTGACATCCACCGGGCGCACTTCCACGCCATGTTCGCGCGCATCGCGCACCAGTTGGGCCGGAGCGTAGAATCCCATCGGCTGGCTATTGAGGATCGCGGCGCAGAACGCCGCCGGATGATATCGCTTCAACCACGCGCTGGCGTAAACCAGCAGTGCAAACGACGCGGCATGGCTTTCGGGGAAGCCATATTCGCCGAACCCTTTGATTTGCTCGAAACATTGCCGGGCGAAAGGTTCCTCGTATCCGTTGCGGATCATGCCCTCGACGACGCTACGGTGAAATTGCTCGATGTGGCCCGTGTATCGCCAGGCGGCCATGGCGCGGCGGAGCCGATCCGCCTCGGCGGCGCTGAATCCGGCCGCCACCATCACCAGCTTCATCGCCTGCTCCTGAAACAGCGGCACGCCCAGCGTCTTGCCCAGCACCGCTTCCAGTTCCGGTTTGGGAAACGAAACCTTTTCAGTTCCCTCGCGGCGGCGCAGGTAAGGATGCACCATGTTCCCCTGAATCGGTCCCGGCCGGACGATCGCCACTTCGATGACAAAATCGTAAAAGCACTTTGGCCGCAGGCGCGGCAACATCGACATCTGCGCCCGGCTCTCGATCTGGAAGACGCCCACCGTGTCGGCGTCACAGGCCATCGCGTAAACGGCCGGGTCTTCCGGCGGAATGGAGTGAAGCTCCATCGGCGGTTCCAATGGCCTGGCCTGGTTGATCATCTTCAGCCCCTTGGCCAATGCGGTGAGCATCCCCAGCCCCAGCACGTCCACCTTGAACATGCCCACGGCATCCAGATCGTCCTTGTCCCATTCAATCACCGTCCGGTCGTTCATCGCGGCGTTTTCAATCGGAACGCTTTCGCACAACGGCCGGCGGCTCATCACCATGCCGCCGACGTGCTGGCTCAGATGCCGTGGAAAACCCAGCAGTTCCCCCGCCAAATAGAGGGTCATCCGCACGGTGCGGTCGGCGGGGTCCAATCCCATTTCCCGGATTTTGTCGGCATTCAATACGCTGCCGTCCCACCAGTCCTGACGTTTCGCCATCTGGTCCACCGTGTCCAGGCCCAAACCCATCGCCTTGCCGACGTCGCGCACCGCCGACCGGGCACGGTAGGTAATGACTTCCGCCGTCATGGCGGCGCGTTCCCGGCCGTATTTTTCGTAGACGTACTGGATCACTTCTTCCCGCCGCTCGTGCTCAAAGTCGATGTCGATGTCCGGCGGCTCGTTGCGCGCGGCGGAAATGAAACGCTCGAACAGCATGTCCACCCGATCCGGGTCCACGCTGGTTACGCCGATGCAGTAACAGACGGCCGAATTGGCCGCCGATCCGCGCCCCTGGCAGAGAATTCCGCGCGACCGGGCGAAACGCACCAAATCGTAAACGGTCAGGAAATACGCCGCGACGTTCAATTCCTCGATGAGCGCAAGCTCGTGCTCGATCTGGCCGCGCACCTTCGGCGGCACTCCCGCGGGATAGCGGCCCCGCGCGCCGATCCACGTCAAGTCGGCGAGATATTGAGGCGGGGTTTTCCCGGCCGGCACGATTTCGTCGGGATATTCGTATCGCAATTCATCCAGTGAAAAGGCGCAACGCTGGGCGATCTCGATCGTTCTTTGCATCGCCGCCGGCAGGTCGTCGAACAAACGTCGCATTTCCCGCGGCGGTTTGAGGAATCGCTCGCCGTTTGAAAAAAGCCGAAACCCCGCCTCTTGAATCGTGCAGCCGTGACGCACGCACGTCAGCACGTCCTGCAACCTCCGCCGCCCGGCGTCGTGATAGTGCGCCTGATTGGTTGCCAGAATTGGAACGCCGCAAGCGCGGCTGACGGATTGCACCCGATGAAAGATGGGCCGATCGAGGCCGTCGTGCAGGCGCGAAACCGCCAGCGACAGCCGGTCCCCCATCGCATCCTTGATGGCCCGCGCGGCCGCTTGCAATTCCTCGCCCTCGGTCGCCGGCATGTGCGCATCGATGCTCCGGGCGGTCAATGCGGCCAGCAGCCCATCCGATGCCGTCAACAGATCGTCCAATCGAAGAATGCACGAACCCTTCTCCGCCCGGCGCTTGCCCTCCGTCAACATCCGGCAAAGATTGGCGTAGCCGGCACGGTTCTCGGCCCACACCAATACCTCCGGCGCATCGGTCAATCGCAATCTCGCTCCGACGCACAATTTGATCCCCGCCTGCTTGGCGGCCTGATGGGCGCGCACGATGCCCGCCAGGCTGTTGACATCGGTCATTCCCACGGCCACATATCCAAGTTCGGCGGCCCGGTTGACCAGTTCATCCGGATGCGACGCGCCGCGAAGAAACGAGAAATTGCTCGTCACGTCCAATTCCGCATACACATCGCGAAAAGATGAACCGCGAAGACGCGAAGAGCGCGAAGTTGCGCGAAGATTGATATTTTCTTCTTCGCGCAACTTCGCGTCCTTCGCGTCTTCGCGGTAAAACTCTTCGCGGGGATCATTTGACAAGTCACTCGAATATTCCATGGAGATACCACTGGTTGGTTTCCATCACGCGAAACAGCCAAAAGCGGCTGCCGGCCGTGTCGGCCACGTCGAAATAATCCCGCGTCTTGCCCGATCCGTTCCACCATTGGCCGGCGATGCGCTCGGGCCCGCGAACGTGCACCAGCCGATGGACCTGCGTGGAGGCGAAGCCTTCCACGTCGTCGTGCGTGAACGCGACGGGCTGGCCATCGCGGCTCTCCGACGTGGAGGCGAAGCCTTCCACAGGCATCACGATCACGCGAATGGCGCGCGGCAACGGCAACAGGCACAGCGGACGGGACGCGACCGGCGGCTTTTTTCCAATCGTGGAAGGCTTCGCCTCCACGGCCGCGGCTTCCTTCCGATAGGAAAACGCGTGCTCCGGCACGTGCGCTTCGGCAAGCTCGGCCCACTCGGCGACGTCGCCGAATTTCGCCCGGAGCCGTTCGATCAAATGATCCATTTCAGCCGCGTCGCGCTCGGCATCCTCGCCCATCAGCGCCGGCTGTTCGTTGCCCAACCTCTCGGCCGAAACGACGGACAGGCCTACCGCGTGGAAGCCGTCGTCCGTTTCCGCGCTCTCCAACGCGTGACGCAGCAGAACGAACAAACTTCCGGCGTTGCGCGAGCTGCGAAGCAATCCGATTGTTTTTTCGATCGGCGGCGCATACGGCCGGCGCAACGTCATCCGAAGTTGCTTCGCCCCCAGCCCGCGGCCGGTCAGCGACTCCACCACCCGATCCAAAACTTGCCGCAGCGCCAGGTGAAGGGTTTCGAGCGATTCAACGATGCCGTCGAACTCCATCTCGGCTTGAATCGGCGTGCGATGGGGCAGCCAATTCAGCGGCTCCCGGATTGCCCCCGTCGCCTGGTCAATGCGCTGAAGGATCGCCGGGCCGAACCGGGAAACAAGCTGATCGCGGGGAATCCGCAGCAGGATTCCAATGGCGTCGATGCCCAGCGCGCGCAACGACTGGGCCGTCGCCGATTCCAATCGCAGCGCCTCCGGCGGCAATCGCGAAAGAGCGGCAAGGAGATTTTCGCCGCTGACGACTCTCGGCGATTCTGTGCCGAACACCGCCATCGCCCAGGCCGCGCCCGGCGTCGGGCCAATCGCCACGTCGGCGTTTAGGCGCAATCGCTTCATCGCCGCGTCCACCCGGCCGGCCAGCGCGTGTAAATTGCCAAAGAGCCTTTCCAGACCCGTGGCATCGAGGCAAATCGACGATGGCGGCCAGATCGCCACGTTCGGGCTGAATCGCATCAGCCAGTAGCCAAGGGCTTCCAGGGACCGCCGATCTTTTTCCGGCTCGGCCGGGGCGATCGCCAGCTCGGCACAATGCGCCCGAGCCTGCGCCAGCGTCATTCCCGGTTGCACGGCCGGTGGGACTTCGGGGCTGACCGCCGTGACAACTTGCCGATGGGCGGTTGTTTCCACCAATACAAACGCTTTACGCCGTAGCTCTAACGCGCGGCGTCGCAGCCGGTCGATTGGCCAATGGCGCAGATGCACGCACATCACCTGTTTCACGGTCCACCTCCAGGAGAACGCTCGATCCCAATCGTCCTCCATGACCGTGCAGCAACTCGACGATCCAGCATTGCAGATCGTCCATTTCCAGCGTGGGCCGGACGAGCCAGCGGGTGGCGGCGGCGTAATTGCCCGACGAACCGGTCGAGCTGGGCCGAAGGAAAATTCCCACGCCGCCTCCATTCTCCGCCGCAAGCTGCAATCGCCGGGCTTCGAGGTCGGACAGCCGATTGAGATGGGTAATCGCCGCGCTCACGCCCTTGCACCGCAGACATTCCGTCAGCGCCGAAATCTCCTGCGCGGCATTTCGCGGGCGCAGCAGAATCATCCGCCGAAGATCGATTCCCGCGGTCGAAACGGCCGTGGGATGCAACTGGCGCCTGGGATCGCTCCAAACGATCGCCCCGCCCCTCGCCGCTTGTGCGGCCCGAGCCAGGATCAGCGCCAACGATCGAGGCGGAGAAACCGCCGGGTCGAATAGCAACTCGTGAATTGCTCCGCATCGCAGCGCTCCGTGAGGCGCAAGCTCATCCATCGCCTCCAAACCCGTGCGGAAAAGATCGCGTCCCGCAGTAGCGCGTCGTTCCGCCGGGAGTTGCCGAGCCAGAGTGCGCAGTAAGGCACTCTTTGCCGCCATATTCCGCATGGCCGCTCCTTTGTGTTCGTATTATGTTAGGTATCAAGAAGTGACCGTTCAGTCAAGCCTTTCCATTAGCCCCCGGCTCTGCCGGGGTTTGTGCGAGACAACCCCGGCAAAGCCGGGGGCTAACGGAAAAAAGCTACTTCTGAGGAGTTATAAACTCCATCGATTGGCACATTTCCGCGGTCAATATCAGCAGGGCCGCGTACACCGCCAATCTCGCTCCGGGGCGCCAATTCGCCAGTTCCAAACCGACCGGCAACATCAGCATGGGAAGCATGAACATCCAGATGCGGGCGGTTTCGACCTGGAGCGCGCCCGTCAAGGCAATCAGCGCGAATTGCGACACGCTGAGGATCGCCACGCGGGATTGCGGGGTTAGGGCGTGTTTGAAGGCCGATTTGAAATAGAACCCAACGAGAACAAAGCTCATCCACCCCGAGGCAAGCGCGAAATCATATAGGTCGGTGGGAATCGTTCCGGGCAGGGAGTGGTGCGGATAATGATAAACGTTAATCAGCTTGTCCCAGAGGACGTAGACTTGCCGGGTGCACTCGCGAAGGGTGGCAATCGGGTTGAAGCGCGTGGTGGCCCATAGGATCGCGTAGCACGCCGCAAAGGCGGCCAGCGACGCAATGAAATGGATGAGGATTCGCCGCATCCGGCATTGCGGGTCGGTGAACCAGCGGAGCAACGCGAAGCCGATGAGGAAGATCGCGATCACGCCGGGAAGATACGAGATAAATCCGGCCGCTGCGTACGCGACGCCCAGCGCCAGGGAGTATCGAAGTTGATTTCGCACCAGGGCCAAGCCCCAGAGCACGGCCACGATCACGGTCAGGATCGAGTAACACTGCTCAAACATCGGAAAAAACAGGATCAACGAGGGGCATAGGGCCAGGTAACTAGCGCCGAAAAATGCGGCGTCGCGGTTGGCGGTGAAAAAGATGATGAACGCGTACGTCGCCAGGATTGAAAAGCTCGCGACCACGCCGATCAACAATCCGGAAACGCTCGCCCCCACTTGTCCCGGCCCCAACAGGCGGATGATTCCCATTTCGATCAGCACCAGGCCCGGCGGTTTTTGCCGGGGATGCAGATAAAAGTGGTCGAGCATGGCGGGATAGTCGGCGAGCAATTGGCGGGCGCCGATCCCCTTGCGCAGCAGCATTGCCGCTGAAGCGAAATACCCCGTGCTCCACCTGCTTTGCACCACGTCCGGAATGCGGGAAAACCCGGGCGGATTCTGTTGCACGCACGCCCCGCCGATCATCAGCGCCAGCGCCGACGCCATCACCAGCCCCACCCACCCCGCCGACGGCCGCCTGGCATACAACGCCTGCGCCAGGAAAAATGGAAGCCCCAGCGAGAGCATGATCGGATACACCGTTCGAGAAGGGATCCATTGCCAGGTCCAGCGGTAGTAATAATGGCTGTTGACGTGGAAAAGATGCTGGTGAACGGCGACCGCGAAGAACGCCGCCA